>Ga0302181_10000551_pt1 | contig 30107 bp, 30 predicted proteins | sample I_Palsa_E3_3_FD_198786 | JGI IMG/M metagenome (GOLD analysis project Ga0302181, IMG submission 198786) | Peat permafrost microbial communities from Stordalen Mire near Abisko, Sweden - I_Palsa_E3_3 | ecosystem: Environmental > Terrestrial > Soil > Palsa > Peat permafrost | place: Sweden...
GCCCTCGTGGGCGTCGTTGTTCTCATCGTGCGCGTGCAGCGTGCTCGAGCTGCGCACGATCTTCTCGTAGCGGCGGTGACGGCGGGCGATGTCGATGCGGACGGTGATCGTCTTTTCGGCCTTGTTTGAGACGACGATGCCCTGGCGCACCCTGCGCGTGCCTTCAACCGGGGCATGCACCGGCGCGAGCTGCTCGGGCGCCGGTGCGCTCTTGCGCCGCTCAGCGGCTTTGGCGCGTTCCTGCAGGCGTCGCGCGCGCCTGCGCACGGCCTTTTTGCCGCGCTCGGCCAGGCGCTCTGAGTGGCGCTCCTCGGGCGTGCGCGCGGGCCGTGCCTCGCCCCCGTGAGTGGATCGCGCCTTGCGACGTCGCTCCTTCGATGAGCCCTGCTCGACCGGCTCGGCGGCAACGGGTGCCGGCGCGGGCGCGTCATCCTCGGCCGGCGCGTCGTCGGCGGCGGGCGCCTCAGTGCTCGGGGCCTCGTCTGCCGCGGCCTCCTCTGCCGCCGGAGCCTCGGCCTCGGGAGCCTCCACGGGCTGGTCGACCGTGGCCTCAGCCTCAGGGGCCTGCGCCTCGGGCGTCTCCGGGGTCTCGGGTGTGTCGTTGTCTGGTTCGTCAGCCATGTCTATCCGTTTCGCCTTCTTCTCAAGTCTCAGTTGCGCTGCTCGCGCCCGATGGTCAGGGTGCGCTCGCGCGCGACGGTCAGTGCGCGGGCGAGGTCGCGCCGGGCGCGACCCAGTCCTGCGGTGTCCTCGAGTTCTCCGAGCGCGTTGGAGAAGCGCATGCCGAACACGTCGCGGCGCAGGTCGTTCACGCGTTTGACGAGTTCTGACTCCTCCATGTCTCGCATCTCTTTGGCCTTCATCGCGCTCGCCTCAGTCCTCACGCAGTACGAACTTGGACTTCACGGGCAGCTTGTGTGCGGCCAGGCGGATCGCTTCGCGGGCGAGCGGCTCAGAGACGCCTGCCAGCTCGAACATCACGCGCCCGGGCTTGACCACCGCGACCCAGCCTTCGGGCGAGCCCTTGCCTGAGCCCATGCGGGTCTCGGCCGGCTTCTTGGTGATCGGCTTGTCGGGAAACACGTTGATCCACACCTTGCCGCCACGCTTGATCTTGCGGGTCATCGCGACTCGCGCAGCCTCGATCTGGCGGTTGGTGAGCCAGCCGCCGTCGAGCGCCTTCAGGCCGTACTCGCCGAACTGGACCTTGACCTGTCCGCGCGAGGTGCCGCGACGGCGTCCGCGGTGCTGCTTGCGATGCTTGACGCGCTTGGGAGACAACATCAGCGTCCACCTCCGGGGGCTCCGCCGCCGCCGGGACGGGGACCGCGTCCGCCGCCCCCTCCGCCGCCGCCGGGCCCACGGCCACCGCCGCCGCCACCACGGCCGCCGCCACCGCCAAATCCACCCGGTCCGCCACGGCCTCCGCCGCCGCCGCCACCGCCGCCGGGCCCACGACCGCCGCCTCCTCCGCCGCGGCCACCGCCTCCGCCGCCGCCGCGTCCACGTCCGTCGCGACCATCGCGGCCTCCCCGGCCGTCGCGGTCAGAGTTCGGCGCGGCCGGCGCCGTCATGTCGGTGAGGTCCGCACCGGTGTAGCCCTCGGGCATGATTTCGCCCTTGTTCACCCAGCACTTCACGCCGATGCGCCCAAAGGTCGTGCGCGCCTCATAGAAGCCGTAGTCGATGTCCGCGCGCATCGTGTGCAGCGGCACGCGACCGTCGGAGTAGCTTTCGGTGCGCGCCATCTCGGCGCCGCCGAGGCGTCCGGCGACCTGGACCTTCACACCCTTCGCGCCCGAGCGCATCGCGCTTGTCAGCGCGCGCTTCATCGCGCGGCGGAAGGCCACGCGGTTCTGCAGCTGCTCGGCGATCGATTGCGCCACCAGCCTCGCGTCGAGCTCGGGGCGCTTGATCTCAAGAATGTTGACCTTGATCTGCTTGCTCGTCATTTTGTGCAGATCGCGGCGCAGCTCATCCACTTCGGTGCCCGACTTGCCGATCACGATGCCCGGCCTGGCCGTGTGGATGTTGACCTCGAGTTCGTTTGCGTCCTTGCGGATCGTGATGTTCGAGAGCCCGGCATGTGAGAGCTTGCGAATGATGTGCTCACGGATGCGCACGTCCTCCGCGAGATACTCGGCGAAGTTCTTCTCGTTGAACCAGTTCGATTGCCAGTCGTGGATGTAGCCCACGCGCATGGCCTCTGGATGAACCTTCTGTCCCATGTCCTTGCTCAGCTCTGTTTCTTGGTTGTCCTGGGCTGGGAGCCCGGGGTCAGCGTGATCGTCAGGTGGCTCGTGCGCTTGCGTATCGGTGACGCGCGTCCCATCGCGCGCGGCCGAAAGCGCTTGATCGTCGGCCCCTCGTCGGCGTATGCCTCACGGACGATCAGATCGTCCTCGAGCAATTCGTGGTTGCTCTCGGCATTCGCCACAGCCGACTCGAGCAGCTTGCTCCAGTCGCGTGCCACCTCACGAGGGGTGAAGGCGAGGATAGCGCGTGCCTCCTCGATCGACTTGCCCCGCAGGTGCCCGCACACCATCCTGGCCTTGCGCGCTGACGTGCGCACGTAGCGTGCGTGCGCGCGAACGACCCTGCGACGGGGTGCTTTGGCGTCGTCGCCTTTGCGCAGCGCGAGACCTTTTTTGGCCGCCGCCGGTTTTTTGGCCGTCGCGGGTTTTTTAGCCGCGGAGGGCCCTTTCGCGGCTGCGGGCTCTTTGGCGTCTTTGGCGGCAGTGGGCTCCTTGGCCTCTTTGGCCGCTGCGGGCTCTTTGGCCGCCACTGGCTCTTTGTCGGCTGCGGACTCTTTGTCCGCGGACTCTTTGCTCGCGGTCGGCTCTTTCGCGGCTTTTTTCAGCGATGGTTTTTTGACCCGTGCTTTTTTCTCGCCCGGCTCTTTCGCGGCGGCTTTCTCAGCTTTGGCTTTCGCGGCCGGCTTTTTCTCGGCCGGCGCTTTTTTCGCGTCCTGCTCTTTGGCCGGCGTCTCGCCCGCGTCCTTCTCCTCCTCGGCGCTCATCGCACACGCCCCGAACCTGCGTGACCGCGGAATACGCGCGTGGGTGCGAACTCGCCGAGCTTGTGGCCGACCATCGACTCGCTGATGAAGACGGGCACGTGCTTGTGGCCGTCGTGCACGGCGATCGTGTGGCCCACCATCTCCGGGAAGATCGTCGAGGCGCGCGACCAGGTCCTCAGCATTTTCTTGTTGTTGGCCGCGTTCAGAGCTTCGATGCGCCCCATCAGGCGCTCTTCAACCCACGGCCCCTTCTTGCTCGAGCGGCTCATCGCTGCTTGCCCTTTCCTCTTCTGCGTCCGCGCACGATCAGGTCATCAGAGCCCTTGTTCTTCTTGCGCGTCCGGTAGCCGAGCGTGGGCACGCCCCAGGGGGTGACCGGGTGGCGGCCTGCCGTGGTCGAGCCCTCGCCGCCGCCGTGCGGGTGATCGACGGGGTTCATCGCCACGCCCCTGGTCTGCGGGCGCACGCCCATGTGGCGCTTGCGCCCGGCCTTGCCGACCTTCACGTTCTGGTGCTCGGCGTTGCCGATCGTGCCGACGGTCGCGCGGCACTCGGTACGCACGAGCCGCATCTCTCCGGAGGGCAGCCGCAGCGTCGCCATGTCGCCGTCCTTGGCCATCAGCTGCACCGAGGCGCCAGCCGAGCGGGCCATCTGCCCGCCGCGGCCGGGCTGCAGCTCGACGCAGTGGACGACCGTGCCGACGGGCATGCGCGCGAGCTCCATGCAGCTGCCGACCGCGATATCGGCGGTATCGCCGGAGGACACGGTCATGCCCACGGTCAGCCGCTGGGGCGCGAGGATGTAGCGCTTCTCGCCGTCCACGTAGTGCAGCAGCGCAATGTATGAGGAGCGGTTGGGGTCGTACTCGATCGCGGCCACCTTCGCCTCGACGCCGTCCTTGCGGCGCTTGAAGTCGATGCGCCTGTAGGCGCGCTTGGCGCCGCCGCCGCGATGGCGGGAGGTCTTGCGTCCGTGTGCGTTGCGCCCGCCGCTCTTCTTCAGCCCCTCGACGAGCGTCTTCTCCGGTCCCGTCTTCGTGATCTCGGCGAAGTCGGGGTAGGAGACGAAGCGTCGTCCTGGGCTGGTGGGCTTGGGCTTGCGGATGGGCATGAGCTCTGACCCCTAGTCCAGGGCCGCCAGGCCGTGGAAGATCGGGATGGTCTCGCCCTCGCGCAGCTGCACGATGGCCTTCTTCCAGGCACGCGTCTGCCCGCGCGTGATGCCGCGGCGCTTGGGCTTGGGCTTCACGCTCATGGTCCTTACCTCAACAACGTGCACGTCGAACAGCGCCTCGATCGCCTGGCGGATGTGCGTCTTGTGCGCGTCGGGATGCACGCGGAACACGTAGCGGTTGGCGGCGGAGAGCACGTAGCTCTTCTCAGAGACGACCGGGCGGATGATCACCTGTGTGTGATCCATCAGGCCTTTACCTCCTCGGCGACCGGCTCTGCAGCCTTGCGCCGGCCGGCGCGCTCGCTCAGCTCGGCGAGCGCGGGCTCTGATACGACGAGCGAGGCCGCGCCGAGCAGGTCGGTCACGCCGACGTTCTCGCTCGTCAGCACGGCGACGCGGGCGAGGTTGCGAAACGACAGGGCAGCCGAGGACTCCTCGGCGGCGAGCACCACGAGCGTCGGGCGCGGCTGGCCCCAATCCTCGAGCAGGTCGAGCGCCTCGCGCGTCTTCGGCGCCGTGAAGGCGCCCTTGTCGAGTACGGCCAGCGAGCCGCGCTCGGCGTGCAGCGAGAGCCCGCTGCGCAGCGCCGCGCGCTGCTCCTTGCGGTTGACCTTGAAGGTGTAGGAACGCGGCTGCGGTCCGAACACGACGCCGCCGCCGGTCCAGATCGGTGAGCGGTTCGAGCCCGCGCGTGCGCGGCCTGTGCCCTTCTGACGCCAGGGCTTGGCGCCGCCGCCGGAGACCATCGCGCGCGTCTTGGTGGCCGCGGTGCCGCGCCGGCGAGCGGCCTGCTCGGCGCGCACGCTCTGATGCACGAGCGAGCCGGAGAAGCGCGCACCGAAGGCGGTGTCGTCGAGCTTCACCTTCTTGGTGGCGCCGAGCATCGGAGCCTCAGGCATCGCTACGCACCTCCACGACTCCCCCGGTGGGACCCGGAACCGAGCCGCGCAGCAGGAGGAGGTTCTCCTTCTCGTCCACGGCGACGATCTCAAGGCCCTTCTGGGTGACGCGCTTGTTGCCCATCTGCCCGGGTCCGCGGATGCCCTTGAACACGCGCGAGGGCGTGGCCGAGGCGCCGATCGAACCGGGGGCGCGAACGTTGTGCGAGCCGTGCGACTTGGGCCCGGAGACGAAGTTGTGGCGCTTGATCGTTCCCTGAAAGCCCTTGCCCTTGGAGGTCCCGGAGACCTTCACGTGGCCGCCCGCCTCAAACACGCCGACGGTCACGGTTTCACCGAGCTGCAGCTCGCCGGCCTCGCCGCGGAACTCCGCGAGGTGGCGCATCGGCGGCGCGTCGGCCTTCTTCAGATGGCCGAGCTCAGGCTTTGAGATGTGCTTCTCCTTGGTCTGCCCGAAGGCCAGCTGCACGGCGTCATAGCCGTCGCGCTCAGTTGAGCGGATCGCGGTCACCGGGCACGGTCCCGCCTGCAGCACGGTGACGCGCGCGACGCTTCCATCCTCCTGGAAGACCTGGGTCATGCCGAGCTTGGTGGCGAGGATGGCGGGCATAGGAAAGCGTGGGCGAGATCGGGGTTCAGGTGGCCAGGCGGATCTCGATATCCACACCGGCCGGGAGGTGATCCAGGCGCTGGAGGGAGTCGACCGTCTTGGGCGTCGGCTGGTGGATGTCGATCAGGCGCTTGTGCGTGCGGATCTCGAAGTGCTCGCGCGAGTCCTTGTCCTTGAACGGCGAGCGGATCACGCAGTAGACGTTCTTCTCGGTCGGCAGCGGCACCGGTCCGGACACCGTCGCGCCGGTGCGCGTGGCCGTCTCCACGATCTCCTTCGCCGCGGACTCGATGGCGGAGGTGTCGTAGGCCTTGAGCCTGATGCGGATCTTGTTTTGTGTAGCCGATGCCATAACTGTTTCTGAAGCTCTTCTCTGTCTAACTCGTGTTGGTCTGGTCTGCTTCTGTATTTCGATTCTTGCGCTGACTCGCTGCGGTACTCAGGCGGCGGGGTGAACCCCCGCCGAGCCCCTCCGAGGCGGCGACAGAAGCAGCGAATCCCCTCTCAGGGATCCGCTCCCATTGCCACCACCACGCCTCTCCGGCGGAGCTGTGTTTGTCGTATCGGACTGCCAATATGCCCGCCCCCACGATCCGAGGGTGGCGGGTACTACTCGATGATCTCTGTCACCACTCCTGAGCCGACCGTGCGACCGCCCTCCCTGATGGCGAAGCGCAGGCCCTGGTCCATAGCGATCGGCTGGATCAATTCGATCTCCATCTGAACGTTGTCGCCGGGCATGACCATCTCCACCCCATCGGGCAGCTTGGCCACTCCGGTGACGTCGGTGGTACGGAAGTAGAACTGTGGACGGTAACCCGTGAAGAACGGGGTGTGGCGTCCACCCTCCTCCTTCTTGAGCACGTACACCTCAGCCTTGTACTTGGTGTGCGGGGTGATGGAGCCCGGCTTGCACAGCACCTGTCCGCGCTCGATCTCCTCGCGCTTGGTGCCACGAAGCAGGCAGCCAACGTTGTCGCCCGCCTGACCCTGGTCGAGGATCTTGCGGAACATCTCAACGCCCGTGACGACCGTTGAGGTGGAGTCGTGGACTCCAACGATTTCGACCGTGTCACCCGTGTTGACAATCCCCTGCTCGACGCGGCCGGTTGCCACCGTGCCACGGCCGGTGATCGAGAAAACGTCCTCGACCGGCATCAGGAAGGGCTTGTCGAGCTCGCGTACGGGCTCGGGGATGTAGGTATCGAGCGCGGCCGCAAGCTCGATGATCTTCTCCTTGTATTTCTCATCGCCCTCGAGCGCCTTCAGCGCCGAGCCGGTGATGAACGGGATGTCGTCACCCGGGAAGTCGTATTCGGAGAGCAGCTCGCGAACCTCGACCTCGACCAGCTCGAGCAGCTCCTCGTCATCGACCATGTCGGCCTTGTTGAGAAACACGACGATGTAGGGGACGCCGACCTGGCGGGCGAGCAGGATGTGCTCGCGCGTCTGCGGCATCGGGCCGTCTGCGGCTGAGACCACAAGGATCGCGCCGTCCATCTGTGCGGCGCCGGTGATCATGTTCTTCACGTAGTCGGCGTGGCCGGGACAGTCGACGTGTGCGTAGTGACGGTTCTCCGTCTGATACTCCACGTGCGAGGTGGCGATCGTGATCCCGCGTTCCTTCTCCTCGGGCGCGTTGTCGATCTCGGCGAAGGTGCGGGCTTCCGCTCCTCCGTGCTCTGCCAGCACTGTCGTGATGGCAGCGGTCAGCGTCGTCTTGCCATGGTCGATGTGACCGATGGTCCCGACGTTGACATGCGGCTTGTCGCGCTCGAACTTCTCCTTCGCCACTTTTCGTCCACTCCTAAATCGACTTGTATGTTCGCCTCTGTGAGGGCGAACCTGGGAAATCTATCTGAATGCAGCTTGCAATGGGTGCTGCCTAGGCCGGAACGGGTTCTCCGGTCCGCGATTCAACGATCTTTTCGCCGATGTTCGGCGGAACCTGCTCGTAAGCCTCGAACTGCATCGTGTGGGTCGCGCGTCCCTGCGTGTTCGAACGCAGGTCTGTCGCGTAACCGAACATCTCAGACAGTGGCACCCGCGCGGTCACCGCCAGCGCGTTACCGCGGCGCTCCTGACCCTCGACGCGTCCACGGCGACGGCTGAGGTCGCCGATCACCTCACCGAGAAAGTCCTCGGGAGTCACCACCTCGACCGAAAAGATCGGCTCGAGCAGCACCGGCTTGGCGCGCCGAGCCGCCTCCTTGAAGGCGATCGACCCCGCGACCTTGAAGGCGATCTCCGAGGAGTCCACGTCGTGGTACTTGCCGTCGGTGAGCGTCACCTTCATGTCGACCATCGGGTAACCGGCCTTCACACCGTTCTCGAGCGCCTCTTCGACGCCCTTCTTGACAGCCGGGATGTATTCGGAGGGGATCGATCCGCCCTTGATTTTGCTGACGAACTCGAATCCCTCGCCGGGCGTCGGCTCGAGGTCGATGAAGACCACGCCGAACTGGCCCGAGCCACCGGTCTGGCGCACGAACTTGCCTTCGATCTTCGTCACCGGTTCGGTGACGGTCTCGCGGTAGGAGACCTGCGGGCGACCGACGTTCGCTTCGACGCCGAACTCCCGCTTCATGCGGTCGACCAGGACCTCGAGGTGAAGCTCGCCCATGCCCGAGATCTCGGTCTGGCCGGTCTCTTCGTTGGTGCGCACCTGGAAGGTGGGGTCCTCCTCGGCCAGGCGGCCCAGCGCGATCGACATCTTCTCCTGGTCGATCTTCGTCTTGGGCTCGACCGCGACCTTGATGACGGGCTCGGGGAAGACGATGTTCTCGAGGTGGATAGGCGCATCGGGAGCGGCCAGCGTGTCGCCGGTGATGACCTGCTTGATGCCCACGGCCGCGGCGATGTCGCCGGCGTAGACCTCGGAGACCTCCTCGCGCTCATTGGCGTGCATCATCAGGATGCGCCCGATCCGCTCGGTGCGCCCGGAGCCGACGTTCAGCACTCGCGCACCGGCCTCGAGATGGCCGGAGTAGACGCGGAAGTAGGTGAGCTTGCCGACGTAGGGGTCGGCTGCGATCTTGAACGCGAGCGCCGCGAACGGCTCTGAGTCATCAGCGTGGCGGATGACCTCGCGCTCGGCCTCCTCGCCCTTGATCAGCTCCGTGCCGACGACGGGCGGAACGTCAAGCGGCGAGGGCAGGTAGTCGATGACCGCGTCGAGCAGCGGCTGCACACCCTTGTTCTTGAACGAGGAGCCGCACAGCACCGGCGTCAACTTGGTCGAGAGCGTGGCCTTGCGGATCGCCTCCTTCAGCACGGCCTCCGGCACCTCGGCCTCCTCGAGCAGCAGCTCGAGCAGAGCGTCGTCGTAGTGGGAGACCTCCTCGAGCAGGTGCTCGCGCGCGGCGGTGGCCGCTTCGGCGAGGTTCTCGGGGATGTCGATTTCGTCCTGTTCGGTGCCGAGCTCGTCCTTGTAGACGATCGCTTTCATCGTGACGAGGTCGACGATGCCCAGGAAGTCGCCCTCGGCGCCGATCGGCAGCTGGATCGGCACGGGGTGCGCGCCGAGCCGGTCGATCATCGTCCTCACGCCCATGTCGAAGTCCGCGCCGGTGCGGTCCATCTTGTTGATGTAGGCGATGCGCGGCACGTGGTACTTGTCGGCCTGGCGCCAGACGGTCTCAGACTGGGGCTCGACGCCGGCGACCGAGTCGAACAGCGCGATCGCCCCGTCGAGTACGCGCAGCGAGCGCTCGACCTCGACCGTGAAGTCCACGTGCCCGGGCGTGTCGATGATGTTGATGCGGTGGCCCTTCCACTGCGCGGTGGTGGCGGCGGAGGTGATCGTGATGCCGCGCTCCTGCTCCTGCTCCATCCAGTCCATCGTCGCGGCCCCGTCGTGCACCTCGCCGATCTTGTAGGTGCGTCCGGTGTAGTAGAGGATGCGCTCGGTCGTCGTCGTCTTGCCGGCGTCAATGTGCGCCATGATCCCGATGTTCCGGGTGTTCTGGAGTGTGAACTTACGTGGCATCTGTCTGGTGGCTTCCGGGAAGAGGGAGGAGTGTGATGGGGAGCGGCGCTGAGGAAGAGTGAGGGTCGTGCAGGTGTTTCAGGGCAAAAAAAATGGCCCCCCGGGCCCACGCACGCTGCTGGTCTTCTCTGGACCGGTCCGCGTCGTTATCTGCTCGAGGTCTCCATCTTGATATCCGGCTCCACGGGTGGACGTTCCGCTACCGCGTCCCTGCCCGCGCACCAGGCGAGCCCGACTATAGCAGAGCAAATCGGCCGATCGGCCCGGTGGCGTATGGGTTTCAGCGTCAGTTCGGGCACCCGCTCACAGGGCCTTTCAGTCCTCCGCCGCAGGGGCGTCCTCGAACACCGTGCCGAGCAGCTCGAGCACGCGCGTGGCGGCGCGCAGGTCCTCTCGCTGGACGCTCTCGAGAGCGTTTTCCCAGCGGCTGCGCCAGGCCTCGCGCTTGGCCTCGATCTTGCGTGCGCCCTGGGGAGTCAGCCGCGAGACGACCACGCGGCGGTCGGTCTCCGAGCGGACCCTTTCGACATGCCCGCACTCGGCCAGGTGGTCGAGCATCGGCGTCACGGTCGCCGGGCTGAGCCGGGCGGCGGCCGCCAGATCTCCGGCCGAGAGCTCGCCGCGCTCGTCGAGCTCGATCAACAGCTCGAACTGGGCGTGGCTCAGCTCTGAACCACCGAGGTGGGTATCGCGGCCGCGCAGGCGGTTGAGGCTTCTGAACACCCGCCGGAAGGCGGCGCCCAGCTCGTCGAGCTCGTCGTTTCGCTTCGTCGGCTTGGCCGGCGGCGTGGCTGTGACGGGCGTGCTCATGCGTGGCTCCCTAGACCCCGAGCGGCTCGGCGGCCGCCTCGGCGTTGGCGGCCGCGCGGCTGAGTTTGAGGCGCGGGTGCTCAGCGCGCAGCAGCACAACGCACGGGACCAGGCCGATCGCGGCGATCCCGAACGACCACCAGTAGGAGATGTTGAAGGCGTGCGCGAGGTGCGTGACCGACGGAGCGACTCCACTGGCGCGCTGCAGCACCACCGCGAGCACCGCCGTGCCGATCGCACCGCCGATGCGCTGCAGCACGTTCAGCTGCGGCGTCGCGTCGGAGAGCTGATCGGGGCGCAGCGAGGCGAACGCGGTGGTCATCGCCGGCATGAACGAGAAGCCGATGCCGATCCCGCGCACGAGCAGGACCGTCGAGATCCCGACGATCGATGCGCTCGGGCCGATGAAGGCGAGGGGAATCGTGCTCAGACACAGCACCGAGACGCCACCGAGGGCGATGCGCCCGCCGCCGAAGCGATCGGTCAGGCGCCCCGCGATCGGCATCGCGACGAGCATGCCGAGACCCTGGGGCCCGACCAGCAGGCCGGTCGCGATCAGGCTCTCTCCGCGAACCTCCTGGTAGTAGAGCGGAACGAGGATCATCGCCCCGAACAGCGCGGCGCCGAGCGCGAACGTCGTAAACGACGCGGCCGCGAAGATGCGGTTCTTGTAGAGCCGCACGTCCAGCAGCGGGCGCTCCACGCGCAGGGCGTGCCAGATGAAGGCGCCGGTCAGTGCAAGGCCCGCGACAATCGGCACGACGACGGCCGAGGCGAGCAGATCGGTGTGCGTGGCGAGCTGTGACAGGCCGTAGACGATGGCGGTCGAGGCGGTCGACAGCAGCGCCAGCCCGACCACGTCAAGGCGCCCGGCCTCACCCGATTCGGTGTGCGGAATGATCCGCCAGCCGAGGAAGAACGCGAGGAAGCCGATCGGAACGTTGACGAGGAATATCCACGACCAGTGCAGGCTCTCGAGAATCGTCCCGCCGACGACCGGCCCGAGGATCGGCCCGAGCATCGCGGGCATCGCGACGATGCCCATCACCCGGCCCATCCGCTTGGGACCCGCGACCTGAGCCATGATCAGCTGGGCGACGGGCATGATCATGCCGCCGCCCAAGCCCTGCAGCACGCGGAACAGCACGAGCTCGGTGGTGCTCGTCGAAATCGCGCACAGTGCCGAGCCGACCGTGAACAGCACCAGTGAGGTCATGTACACCCGCTTTGCGCCAAAGCGCCGCGCGGCCCAGCCGGTGATCGGGATCACCGCCGCCAGCGACAGCAGATAGCCGGTGATCACCCATTGGATCTGCGCCAGCGAGCTGTGCAGGTCACCGCCCAGCGTGCGCAGCGCCACGTTCACGATCGTCGTGTCGAGGATCGACATGATCATCCCGAGGATCACCACGCCGGCGATCTTCCACACGTAGGGCTCTATGCGATCGCTGGCCTCCGGGTGGAAGGCGGGGTCGGATGTCGCGGAAGGAGAAGCCATTCGGTACCTAAAGCTTAGGTACCAAATCTTATTCTTCAAGGGGCGTGTGACCAACCTCACACATGGGCGAGTCAGTCCGGATCAGTCCACTCTCATGACCCGGACGCTCACCTCATCAGGGCCAGGGCGCGGCGAGGGGTGTTTCTCGTCCCAATCACGCCACGCCGCCTCAATGGCGGCGTCCTCGGTGTTTCCGGACCCGCGGGCTGTTCGTGCCGGTGACGACTGTCCACCGAGATCGTCGCCAAGGCTCACAACGACATTGGGGTTATCAGCAATCTCGGCCTTGAACAACGACATCACGGCGCAGCGTACCGAGTCCGGTTTCTACAGTGGCTGCCCATATGTGACTCACAGATCGGGGTCAGTAGCTTCCGGCGCTCGGAGGCAGCGAAGCTCAGTCGCGGTTATGCCGTGAAGCCGGTGCCTCAGTCCCGGCCGGCCCGCAAGAACGCGCTGACCGTCTCGGACGAAAGTTCGCTCGCCTGCGAAATCGCATCGGGAGACATCCCGGCCTCGGCCGCTTCCTGTATGACCACCGCCGTCCGATCGTGGGCCTTGATGAACTCGCGACCGGCCTCGCGCAAGCGACGGCTCAACTTCACCAGGTCGGGCGTCGTGGACTCCTCGGACATCTCCCGCCCAAGTATCCCGAAATCCGCGATGGCGATCGCAACGCAATTCGACGCGGCCCCGGAGGGGCCCACATCAATATCCCGGCCAGCGATAGGCTCAACGCCAGATGCCCGACGCACTTAAGAAAGTGACCACGGTCACCAGCCAGCCCGAGGCGGCGCTGATCGTCGAGCGCCTGAAGGCCGCCGGCATCACCGCCATCGCCCAGCGCACCATCGGCGGCCCCGAATGGGGCTTCTCGGGCGCGCAGGACGTGTTCGTCGACGAGAACGATCTGGAGCGTGCGCGCGAGCTGCTCGCAAGCGAAGAGGGAAGCTTCAGCGACGAGGAACTGGGCCGCCTCAGCGAAGAAGCGGTCCAGCACGAGATCCCGCGGGACCCTCCCTCCAAAACCGACTGACCCGCGGAGCTAGCCCGTAAGCGGGTCGAGGATCAGGCGAGCCAAGGACGCAGCGAGCGAAGTGCGCTCTGCACACGAGCGAAGCGAGGACACAGGCCGAACCGGGAGACACTCGCTTCGCTCGCATCCCCGAACCGGCCAGCGCCGGTCCTCGGCCCGCTACCAGCGGTAGTGGGCGAAGGCCTTGTTTGCCTGCGCCATGCGGTAAATGTCGTCCTTGCGCTTGTACGCGCCACCCTGCTGGGCGGCTGCGTCGGTCAGCTCGTTGGCCAGGCGCTGCGCCATCGTCTTCTCGCGGCGCCCGCGCGCGAACTCCACGAGCCAGCGCACCGCCAGGGTGCGCGCGCGCCTCGAGGGCACCTCGACGGGCACCTGGTAGGTCGCGCCGCCCACGCGCCGTGAGCGCACCTCGAGCGAGGGGGTGAGCGTGCGGATCGAGGCCTCGAGCGTCTCCACGGGGTCCTTGTCGCTGCGCTCGGCCAACAGGGCCATCGCGTCGTAGACGATCTTCTCGGCCGTTGACTTCTTGCCGTCCAGCATCACCTTGTTGATGACCTGCTGCACGAGCTTTGAGCGGTAGATCGAATCCGCCTCAACGGGGCGAATCTGGGCGGCTGCGCGTCTGGGCATGGGTTCCTATTTCTTCTTCACGCCGTACTGCGACCGCGCCTTCTTGCGATCGCTCACGCCGGCCGCGTCAAGCGTGCCGCGCACGACCTTGTAGCGAACTCCCGGCAGATCCTTCACGCGGCCTCCGCGCACCAGCACCACCGAGTGCTCCTGCAGGTTGTGCCCCTCGCCGGGGATGTAGGCCGTGACCTCGATCGAGCCTGAGATACGCACACGCGCGACCTTCCGCAGCGCGGAGTTAGGCTTCTTTGGGGTGGTCGTGTACACGCGCGTGCACACCCCGCGCCGCTGCGGCGCGGCGACTTTCTTTTTGCGTCCGCTTCCGGACTTCAGACCCGGGGTCGCGAGCTTCTTCTTGGGGGACACGCGTCCCTTGCGGACGAGTTGAGAGGTCGTGGGCATCGGGCGTGGATGCTAGCAGCGCTGCGCAGTGGAGCGCTATGCGCCCGCGGGAGCCTGCGCTGCGCGGGGCGAGGGCATCAACGCGGAGGCCACGACGACCAGCACGAATGCGACCGCCTGGATCACGATGCCCGCGGGGCTGGCCGGCATCGGGTCGCCGAACACGAGGATGCCGCCGGCGATTCCGGCGATGTTGGCGGCGGTACCCGTCACGGCGATCACCGGGACGGCCTCGCCGTCCTGCAGCGCGCGAGCGGATGCGTAGAAGGCGACGACCGAGGCCGCAACCGCGACCATCAGCCATGGGCTGAAGAGAAGACCGACGAAGCCGTGGGCGGCGGTGATGCCCGTGAGCGCCTTGATCGAGGTGTCTGAGACGCCGAACAGGATGCCGGCGGCGGCGGCCAGCATCACGCCGTGATGCTCGACCGGGCCACCCATCCGCGGTCCCATGATCAACAGGCCGCCGATCCCGAACATGGCGGCCTCGAAGGAGATCATCGCGGCCTGTGAGAACTGCGAGTGCGCGCCGTGCAGCGCGGGAAGCGTCAGACCCAGCATCACGAGGCCCGCCGCGGTCAGCGTCAGGCCGATCCACTGGCGGCGGCCGACCTTGAAGCCGAACCACCGGTCCGCCATCACGGCGATGAACACGACGCCGGCGGCGAGCGATACCTGGATGACCGACATCGGCGCCAGCGCGAGCGCGGCCACGTGCAGGCCCCAGCTCGCCGTCGCGATGATCATGCCGAGCGCGAACCACTTCGAGGAATAGAGCACCCGCACGGAGTGGAGCGGGTGGCGCAGGTCGATCCTCGGAACCGAGTTGGCACCGCGGTACTTGAAGAAGAAGCCCAGGTTCGCCACGAAGGCGCACGCGAGGGCGAGGAGGATGCCGAGATCAAGCGCCATGGGTCAGCTCAGCGGGGAGTGGTTGGCGGGAGAGGGTGGGCATCGTCGGGGAAGATCGGTGTCGGTGGTGAGTTCGGTTGCTGCTGGTGTCCGGTTCTGGGTGCTGTGACCTTCTCCGGTGTCAATCCATCGGCAGTACCCCCGACTGCTTTACTTGCCTCGGTCGATAGCAGGCACATTGCCTGTCCAACCTGTATGCGAGCTAAAGAACCTTCCGCCCCCCCAGCGAGCTGAGGAGCATGACAGAAACTCCAGAAAAGCCGCTGCTGCTGGTCGATATCGACGGAGTCATCTCGCTGTTCGGCTCGCCGCTGCTTCAGCCCGGGGGGTCTGCAGGAGCGTCCAGTACGCCTGGACCAACAGGCAGCTTCCACTCGATCGACGGCACACCGCACTTCCTTTCGGCCACCGCCGCCGCGCACCTGCTCGAACTTCACCAGGACTTCGACCTGGTGTGGGCCAGCGGCTGGGAGGAGCGCGCCGAGGAGCACCTGCCGCGCCTGCTCGGCCTGCCCTCCGGGCTGCCCTTCCTGCGCTTCGAGCGCTCGCCCGGCCGCACCAACGCCCATTGGAAGCTCGCGGCCATCGACGCCTACGCCGGAGCCCGCCCGCTGGCCTGGATCGACGACGCCTTCAACGAGGCCTGTCACGAGTGGGCCGCCGAACGTGGCGCGCCGACGCTGCTCGTGCAGACGCTGCCCGAGGACGGGCTCACGTCGCGGGAGGCGCAGCAACTGGCGGCGTGGGCGCAGGAGCAGCAGCGGGAGCCGGAGCGGGCGTAGGCACCAGCGCGACGCCCCCGGGCAGGAAGAGCGGCTCTGAGACGGCGGCCGGCACCCCCGGCGCGCCCGCCACGCCCGCCACTCCCGGGCAGAGCGCCCGCAGCGACGTGCCTTCGCGCGTGGCGGGTGTGGTGGTGACCGGCAGCGACCAGCCTCCGTCGGCCGCCGTGGTGAGGAGCGCGAGCGTCTGCTCGAGCACCACCACCCCCCTCTCAGACACCTTCCTCACCTGAATCTCCACCGGCGCTCCCGTGATCGGCGTGCCGTCGAGGAACGACAGCGCGCCGGTCAGCGACGGCGAGGCGGGTGCGGTCTCACTCGGCGCACCCGCGACCGGTTCGCTTCCCGCGGGACTCGGTTCGCTCGCAGCCGGCGGTGCTGCCGCGGCGGGGAGCAGCGCGAGCGTCGCCTTCGCGGGACGCCCCGCCAGCAGGCCCACGCTGCGGCGGACGGAGGGCAGCTCGCCGTAGAGCGCATCGCCGGGGCAGTCGGTCGTGTCGGCGTCGCGATGACCGGCGATGTGCGGGAGCGATACGTGCGCGTTGGCGGGAAAGCGGCTGTAGCGGGCACCCTCCGGGTCGACCCGCACGGTCACCCTGCCGATCGCCGTGACGCCGTGCAGCGACAGCTTCCACGCCAGCAGCCGCTCGAGTGCCTGCCTTGAGGCGAAGGAGACCGGCACTTCCGAGAACGTGCCGAGCACGGCGATGCCCGTCGAGTAGATGTTGTAGCCGCCCGCGTGCGCGCCCACGACGGGGTCGTCGATGCCGCCCGCGCGGGCCTCGAAGATTCGCCCGAACAGGTCGAGCACGAAGTTGTAGCCGATGTCGTTCCAGCCGTTCACGAAGCGGTGGAAGACGTAGATCGCGCGCAGCATCGCCGGCACCTCCCCGGGCGTGTAGCCGTTGGGGTTGTCCGTGTGGTGCACGAACGCGAGCTCCACATCGCCCAGTTCGGGCGCGACACGCGGCGGGGAGACCCCGGCGGCCCACGCGTGGCGGGCGATGATCGGCGGCTGGCCCGCGCCGGCCGCGAGCACCGGCGTCGCCAGTGGCAGGGCAGCGGCGGAGGCGAACGGGCCACCGAAGGCCAGCGCCTGCAGGCGCGCGCCGCGCCCCTCGCTCACGTCCACGAGCCACAGGCGCACCCCGCTGAGCGCCCGAGCCGCGCGCAGCTGCACGGCGGTGGTTCCCCCGCTCCACACCGGGTCGCCGGTGAGCGTGTCCGAGGGAGCGCTGGCGTCGGGGCCGTGGCCGTGCGCGCCCGCGGATACCCAGCGGCTCCAGCTCCCGTCACCCCTGCGGAAGCGCATTTCCGGTTCGCCCGCCGGCGCGGTGTGCCCCGGCGTCGTGCACGTGGGCGCCGTCCATTGCACCCCGGCGAGGTCGGCGTTTCGTCCCAGCTGGACGGTCACGCCGGACCCGGCCAGCGTCCCGACCCAGTGCTGGAAGCGGACCGGCTCATCCGCACCGGCGCCTGCGGCTGTGAGCGGCGAGCGAGCTGCGAGCGCTCCGATCGCGCCGCCGGGCCGCACCAACCCGCCGGCCACCGCGCCGGCGGCAGCCGTGATGAGCGTCCGACGCGTCATCCGCCGCGTGGCGGTCACGTGCATCACTGAACAGGACAACACACCCGAGCGCCGGACGTCGCGCTCAGCGTGCTGAACGGCCAGGCGAGCTGTTCGCCTGGCCGCCCGTCCTACCTAATCTCCGCTCGGCTCCTCGGGAACCTCGAGGTTCGCGAGCTCCTCGACGAAGCCCGGGTCGGTGTTGCCGGCGCCGATCTTCTCAAGCGAGGCGAGGTCGGCGTCGAACTCCTGGCCGTAGCCGCCATTGAAGCCGTCGGCTCCTGACAGCCCCAGCTCGGCGGCGATCTCGTCCTGGTCGAGCAGCCCCACGTCGTCGATCGCACGCGGCAGCGGTTCGGAGGGTTCGATCTCAATTCGCCGGTAGCGCTTCAGCCCGGTCGCCGCCGGGATCAGCTTGCCGATGATCACGTTCTCCTTCAACCCGTTCAGCCGGTCGGTCTTGCCCTCGAGGGCAGCGTCGGTCAGAACCTTCGTCGTCTCCTGGAAGGAGGCGGCCGAGAGGAAGGAGTCGGTGTTCAGCGATGCCTTGGTGATGCCCAGGATGATGTCCTCGAACTGAGCGGCCTCATCGCCCTTCTCGATCACCGCGTCATTCGCCTTCGCGAATTCGAAGCGGTCCACGAACTGGCCGGGCAGGTAGTCGGTGTCGCCCTTCTGGTCGACCCGCACCTTCTTCAGCATCTGGCGCACGATCAGCTCGATGTGCTTGTCGTTGATGTCCACGCCCTGTGACTTGTAGACCTCCTGGACCTCCTTCACCAGGTACACCTCGGTCTCGGTCCGTCCGCGGATGGCCAGCAGCTCGTGCGGGTAGACCGACCCCTCGTTGAGCTGGCGGCCCGCCGTGATCTTCTCGCCGGCGGCCACGAACAGCCGTGTGCGCCGCGGGAAGGCGTGGCGGTGCTCCTCGCCGGCCTCGTCAGAGATGACGACCGTGAGCGCCTTGTCGGTCTCCTCGATCGAGACCACGCCGTCCTGCTCGGCGATCTTCGCAAGGCCCTTCGGCTTGCGCGCCTCGAACAGCTCGACCACGCGCGGCAGACCGTGCGTGATGTCCGCTCCGGCGACTCCGCCGGTGTGGAACGTCCGCATCGTCAGCTGCGTTCCCGGCTCGCCGATCGACTGCGCGGCGATGATGCCCACGGCGTCGCCGATCTGCGCGAGCGCGCCGGTGGCCATCGCCCGCCCGTAACAGGCCTGGCAGACGCCGCTGACGGCCTCGCACTTGAGCACCGAGCGCACCGGCACGGTGACCTCGTTGCCCTTCTCGTGGTCGTCCTCGAACGCCGCGACCATGTCGGCGAGCTCTGCCCGGCCGATCTCGGCGCCCTGCTCGGCGAGCATGCGGCTGCGCTTGGTCGTGATCGGCAGCGCGGCGATCCGCCCGACGAGACCGTCGTTCGGTTCCCCGCCGTCCTTGAACACCGGCATTTCGATGTACTCCTCGGTCCCGCAGTCGGGCTCGCGGATGATCACGTCCTGCGCGACGTCGACCAGACGGCGCGTCAGATAGCCGGAGTCGGCGGTACGCAGGGCCGTGTCGGCCAGTCCCTTTCGCGCGCCGTGCGTGGAGATGAAGTACTCGAGCACCGACAGGCCCTCCATGAAGTTGGCCTTGATCGGGCGCTCGATGATTTCACCCTTCGGGTTGGCCATCAGGCCACGCATGCCCGCCAGCTGGCGGATCTGCTTGAAGGACCCACGAGCACCCGAGTTGGCCATCATGAAGATCGGGTTCAGCGTCTCGAGGTTCGCGACCATCGCCTCGGCGACCTCGTCGGTCGCCGCGTTCCACTTCTCGACGACCGCCTCGTGGCGCTCCTCCTGGGTGATCAGGCCCATGTCGTACTGGTCTGAGATCTCCGCGACCATCTTCTCGTACTTTTCGATGATCGACTGCTTCTCCGGCGGGATCACCACGTCGTTCTTTGAGATCGTGATGCCCGCCTGGGTGGCGTACTTGAAGCCCAGGTCCTTGAACGCGTCGAGCACCAGCGAGATGGTCGTTGCGCCGTAGGTCTGCACGAGCATGTCGATCAGCCGGGTCGTGTCGCGCTTCTTCATCGACTGGTTGACGAACGTGTACTTGGAGGCGTCGAACTCATCGCCCAGCGCCTCTGCCAGCGCCCGCTCGATGCGGTCGTTGTAGATGATGCGCCCGATCGTCGTCAGCACGTGGCCGCCCTCACGCCCGTAGGGGCGGAACTCGGCGAGGTCGTGCAGCTTCACCACGCCTCCCTCGTAGGACAGCTCCGCCTCCTGGGCGGTGCGGAACACGTGCGGGCGCGGATCGTGGGTCGCCCGGTCGATCTTCGAGAGCTCCTCGGCTTCGGGACCGTACGTCAGGTAGTAGGCGCCCAGGATCATGTCCTGGGTCGGTGTCGCCAGCGGCGCGCCGTGTGCCGGCGAGAGGATGTTGTTGGAGGACAGCATCAGGATGCGCGCCTCCGCCTGTGCCTCGGCCGACAGCGGCAGGTGGACAGCCATCTGGTCGCCGTCGAAGTCGGCGTTGAAGGCGTGGCACACCAGCGGATGAACCTGGATCGCCTTGCCCTCGACGAGCAGCGGCTCGAACGCCTGGATGCCCAGGCGGTGGAGCGTCGGCGCACGGTTCAACAGCACCGGGTGCTCGTGGATGACCTCCTCGAGCACGTCCCAGACCTCGCCGATCATCGAGTCGACCATCTTCTTGGCCGCCTTGATGTTCTGCGCGGACTTGCGCTCGACCAGGCGAGCCATGATGAACGGCTTGAACAGCTCGAGCGCCATGATCTTCGGCAGGCCGCACTGGTGCAGCTTCAGGTAGGGGCCGGCGACGATCACCGAGCGCCCGGAGTAGTCCACGCGCTTGCCCAGCAGGTTCTGGCGGAAGCGCCCCTGCTTGCCCTTGAGCATGTCTGACAGGCTCTTCAGCGGACGGTTGCCCGGTCCCGTGACCGGACGCCCGCGGCGGCCGTTGTCGAACAGCGCGTCGACGGCCTCCTGCAGCATGCGCTTCTCGTTGTTGACGATGATCTCCGGCGCGCCGAGGTCGAGCAGCCGCTTGAGGCGGTTGTTGCGGTTGATCACGCGGCGGTAGAGGTCGTTGAGGTCTGAGGTCGCAAAGCGCCCGCCGTCGAGCTGCACCATCGGGCGCAGCTCCGGTGGGATCACCGGCACGGCGTCGATGACCATCATCTCCGGCTTGTTGCCGGACTGGATGAAGGCAGAGACCACCTTCAGGCGCTTTACGGCGCGCGCCTGCTTCTGGCCTTTGCCGGTCTTCACCTGGTCCTCGAGCTCGACCCTTTCGGCCTCGAGGTCGACCTGCTGGAGCAGGTCGCGCACAGCCTCCGCGCCCATTCCGCCGCGGAAGTATTCACCGAAGCCGTAGGAGGAGCCGAAGCGCTCCTTCAGCTCGCGGAAGGTCGTCTCGTCGTGCTCGATCTGCTTGGGCTCCATCGTCTTGAAGAGCTCCCAGACGTTGCGCATCCGCTCGGCCGCATCCTCGATGTAGGCTTCGGTGTCGGCGATGTCGGCGTCGAAGGCCTTGCGCAGCTCCTTCAAGAGCTTCTCGCGCTCCTCGTCAGAGATTTTCGAGAGGTTCACGTCGAGCGAGTCGGCCCACAGGTGGTCGTCGTCGTTGAAGTGCGTCTGCTTGGCGTTCGAGAGGTATTTCTCGCGGCGCTTGAGCGACTCCCTGAGCTCGAGAACGCGCTCCTCGCGCTCGGCCGTGTAGCCGTCGAGGACCTTGTTGACCTCCTTCTCAAGCGTGTCCAGGTCCTTCGTGCGCGCCTCGTCATCGACCCATGTGATGATCGACGCGGCGAAGTACAGGACCTTCTCGAGTTCCTTGGGCGCCATGTCCAGCAGGTAGCCGATGCGGCTGGGCACGCCCTTGAAGAACCAGATGTGGCTGACGGGCGCGGCCAGGTCGACGTGGCCCATGCGTTCACGGCGGACCTTCGAGCGCGTGACCTCGACGCCGCAGCGCTCGCACACGATGCCCTTGTAGCGAACCCGCTTGTACTTGCCGCAGTAGCACTCCCAGTCCTTGGTGGGACCGAAGATGCGCTCGCAGAACAGACCGTCCTTCTCAGGCTTCAGCGTCCGGTAGTTGATCGTCTCGGGCTTGATGACCTCGCCGGAGCTCCAGCTGCGGATCTGCTTGGAGGACGCGAGAGAGATCTCGATTGCGTCGAAGTTATTGATATCGATCATGTTCTAGCTTTCGCTCGCGGGTGAAACGGGATTTGCGTCCAGGTCCTCTATGTCTATCTCGGTGTCCTCATCGGCGATCAACTCCTCTGCGGCCTCGGCTTCGGCCAGCCCTCCGACGCCCTCGGCCTCATCCGCCGCCGGCGCCTCGGCGTCGGTCGCGTCCTCGCCCTCCAACGTCTCATCTGTGGCGTCGGTTGCCAGGGCACGTACACCGGAGAGATCGATTCCGAGCTCCTCGGCGGCACGCAGCAGGTCGTCGTCTTCATCGCGCATCTCGGTGCGCTGGCCTTCCTCGGAGACGACGTTGACGTCGAGCGCCAGCGACTGCATCTCCTTGAGCAGCACTTTGAAGGACTCGGGCACCGATGGCTCGGCGATGTTCTCGCCCTTGACGATCGCCTCGTAGGCCTTCACGCGGCCGATCGTGTCATCGGACTTGATGGTGAGCATCTCCTGCAGCGTGTAGGCGGCGCCGAATGCCTCGAGCGCCCAGACCTCCATCTCGCCGAAGCGCTGGCCGCCGAACTGCGCCTTGCCGCCCAGCGGCTGCTGGGTGACCAGCGAGTAGGGACCGGTCGAACGCGCGTGGATCTTGTCGTCGACCAGGTGCAGGAGCTTCAGGATGTACATGTAGCCGACGGTCACCTGTTCGGCGAACGGCTCACCGGAGCGGCCGTTGAACAGCGTCATCTTGCCGGAGGCCTGCTCGCCCACGCGGCGGCTCTTGTCGACGTCCATGCGGATACGGCCTTTGTGCTCGTCCTGCCAGCTGACGAGCGCCTGGTCCACGTCGGCGACGGTGGCGCCGTCGAACACGGGCGTTGATACATACACGCGCCCGGAGGAACCGGCCACGTTGGAGTGCCCGTTGCCGTGGCCGTTGCCGTTGCCGTATTCCTGCTCGGAGATCTTGTGCGCGTCTGAGCCGTCGTCATACCAGCCTTGCGCGGCGACCCACCCGAGGTGGGTCTCGAGGATCTGACCGACGTTCATGCGGCTCGGCACGCCCAGCGGGTTGAGGATCACGTCGACGGGGGTGCCGTCCTCGAGGAACGGCATGTCCTGCTGGTCGACGATCTTCGAGATCACACCCTTGTTGCCGTGGCGGCCCGCGAGCTTGTCGCCCTCGGAGATCTTGCGCTTCTTGGCCACGAACACGCGTACCAGGTCGTTGACTCCCGGCGGCAGGTCATCGCCGGCGTCGCGGCTGAAGGTCTTCACGTCGATGACGACGCCGCCCTCGCCGTGGGGAACCTTCAGCGATGTGTCCCTGACCTCGCGCGCCTTCTCCTTGAAGATCGCGCGGATCAGCTTCTCCTCGGCGGTCAGCTCGGTCTCGCCCTTGGGCGTCACCTTTCCTACGAGCAGGTCACCGGAGATGACCTCCGCGCCGACGCGCACGATGCCGCGGTCGTCGAGGTTGCGCAGCGACTCCTCTGAGCGGTTGGGGATGTCGCGGGTGATCTCCTCCTCGCCCAGCTTGGTCGTGCGGGCGTCGATCTCGTACTCCTCGATGTGGATCGAGGTGAGCTCGTCGTCCTGCACGAGGCGCTTGGACAGGATGATCGCGTCCTCGAAGTTGTAGCCCTCCCAGGACATGAACGCCACCATCAGGTTCTTGCCGAGCGCCATCTCGCCCTTGTCGGTCGAGGAGCCGTCCGCAAGCACGTCGCCGGCCTTGACCTTCTGGCCGGTCTTCACGCGCGGCTTGTGGTGGATCAGCGTGCCCTGGTTGGAGCGCATGAACTTCTGCAGCTCGTACTCCTCGCTCTTGCCTGCAGATCCCTGAACGACGATCTGGTCGGCGTCGACGTACTCGACGGTGCCGGTCTCTTTGGTGAGGAGAACATCACCGGTGTCGAGTGCCGCGCGGCGCTCCATGCCCGTGCCGACCAGCGGAGCGTCGGCCTTCAGCAGGGGGACCGCCTGGCGCTGCATGTTCGAGCCCATCAGCGCGCGGTTGGCGTCGTCGTGCTCGAGGAACGGGATCATCGCGGTCGCAACCGACCAGATCTGCTCCGGGGAGACGTCCACGAGGTCGACGTCTTTCGGCCCGACCGTGACGTACTGGCCGGCCTGCGTGCGGCAGAGGATCTCGGTGCCCTTGAGCTTGCCCGTCTTCGGGTCGACAGGCGTGTTGGCCTGCGCGATCAGGAGCTCCTCTTCCTGGGTTGCGTCCAGGCGCTGGACCTCCTCGGTCACCACGCCGTCCTTGACGACGCGATAGGGCGTCGTCACGAACCCGTACTCGGAGACCTCGGCGAACGAGGACAGCGAGCCGATCAGGCCGATGTTCGGTCCCTCAGGCGTCTCGATCGGGCACATGCGCCCGTAGTGGGTGGGGTGCACGTCTCGCACCTCGATCGGCGCGCGCTCGCGCGTGAGCCCACCGGCGCCCAGCGCGGAGAGACGACGGCGGTGCGTGAGCCCCGCCAGCGAGTTGGTCTGGTCCATGAACTGCGACAGCTGCGATGAGCCGAAGAACTCCTTCAGCGCCGCCACGACCGGTCGGATGTTGATGATCGTCTGCGGCGTGATCGTGTCGGCGTCCTCGGTCGTCAGGCGCTCGCGCACGACGCGCTCCATGCGGTAGAGCCCGATGCGGAACGCCTCCTGGACGAGCTCGCCGACGGTGCGCAGGCGGCGGTTGCCGAAGTGCTCGTACTCGTCGAGGTGCTCGGCGACCGGCTCGCGCGGCATGCTCGTTGCCTCGGCGGCGTAGTCCTTGATCTCGACCTCGCCGTCCTCGGGAATGCCGAGGATCTTCGGCAGCTCCACGAGCTCCTTGACGAGGGCGATGATGTCGTCCTTCGTCAGCGTGCGGGTGTCGAGGTCGGTGCTCTGTTTGAGGCGAGAGTTCAGCTTGTAGCGCCCGACGCGCGTGAGGTCGTAGCGCTTGGGGTCGAAGAACAGCTGGTTCAGAAGCGCCTTGGCGTTGTCCACGCTCGGCGGCTCGCCGGGACGCTGCTTCTTGAACAGCTCGATCAGCGCGCCCTCTTCGGTGCGCGTGACCTCGGTGTCGGATTCGATCGTGTTGCGGATGTAGAGCGAGTTGCCGAACAGCTTGAGGATCTCCTCATCGCTCGCGTAGCCCATCGCGCGCAGCAACACGGTCACCGGAAGCTTGCGCTTGCGGTCGATGCGCACGAAGACCTTGCCTTTCTTGTCGATCTCAAGCTCCAGCCAGGATCCACGGGCGGGCATCAGGTTCGCGATGAAGACCTGCTTCTCGCGGTCCTTCGGCTCCATCAGGTAGGCGCCGGGGGAGCGCACGAGCTGCGTCACCACGACGCGCTCGGTGCCGTTGATGACGAACGTTCCGCGCTCGGTCATCCACGGGAAGTCGCCCATGAAGACGGACTGCTCGCGGATCTCTCCCGTCTCGCGGTTGATGAACGCGACCGTCACGGTCAGCGGGCGGGCGTAGGTCAGATCCTTCTCACGGCACTGGTCGAGCGAGGCGACGGGCTCATCGAATGTGAACTCGCCGAACTGCACTGCGAGGTTGCCTGTGTAGTCCTCGATCGGCGATATGTCGTCGATCGTCTCGCGCAGGCCGCCCTTGACGGGGTCGGTCAGCCACGTGAACGAGCGGCGCTGTATGTCAATGAGGTTTGGGACGTCAACTGTCTTCTTGAGGCGCGCGAAGCTTCGGCGCGTCCGGAGAGCATCTGCAGCGGCCAAGAAACGACTCCTTCGGAGGGCGAGAAACGGGCAGAGGAGGGCGCCGAAGCGCGACCAGACAAGATAGCACAGACTATCGACGCCCTCAAGGGGCTGCCAACACTCACGGACCCCACCCTCGACAATCGCGTATGTGGCGCGACGTCCTTTCGCTACGGGCGGCTACGGCTATCGGTCAGCGGAGGGCACTTTACCGGAAAATCGGGGCAATTGTTAAAAGTGGATAAAGAAAGGGCCCCGCCGTCGGCGGAGCCCATTTCTTCCTCTAGCCGGTACTCGATGCTCCGCCGCGCCGGGGCGCGCGGGCAACGGGGTCCCGCCGGCTACTTCATCTCGACGGTGCCCCCGGCCTCCTCCAGTTCCTGCTTGAGCTTGTCGGCCTCCTCGCGCTCGATGCCCTCCTTGACCGGCTTGGGAGCCTCGTCCACGAGCGCCTTGGCCTCTTTCAGGCCGAGCCCCGTGGCGGCGCGCACGACCTTGATCACCTGGATCTTCTTGTCGCCGGCCTCGGTGAGCACCACGTTGAACGTGCTCTGCTCTTCCTCCTCGGCTGCGCCGGCGTCGCCGCCGCCGGCAGCCGCTGCCGCCGGGGCCGCAACGGCGGCCGCCGATACTCCGAACTCCTCCTCGAGCGCCTTGATCCGCTCGGCGAGCTCGAGCACCGAGATGCCCTTGAGCTCCTCGATCCAGTCCTGTGTGCTTGTGGCTGTGGCCATCTTCGTCAGTCCTCCTTGGTGGGATTCGCGTCGGCGTCATCGGACTGTGTCTCAGCCGAAGCGTCCGCCTTGTTGTCATCGTCTTTGACCGGCTCACTCGCCGGCTCAGCTTGTGCTGCGGGCTCCTCTGCTGCGGGCGCCTCGGCCTGAGGCTCCTCGGCCTGGGGCTCCTCGACGGCCGCCTCGGCCGCGGGCTCCTCTGCGGCCTCGGTCTTCTCCTCTGCGGCGGGCTCCTCCGCGGCGGGTGCCTCTGCCTCTGCCTCGGGCTCGGGCTCCTCCGCTGCCGGGGCCTCCGCCGCGGGCTCCTCCACCGCCGGTGCCGCCGCGGTGGGCGGCTCGCCGGCGGGGATCTCGCCGGACTCCTTCTTCTCCTGCACCTGGCCGAGCGCGGAGGCGAGTCCTCCGATGAGGGCGCTGAGGCTGCGCACGAGGCCGCCGATGGGCGAGGCCACGACGCCGACGAGCTGTCCGTAGAGGACCTCGCGGGAGGGCAGGCGCGAGAGCGAGCGGATCTGGTCGACGTCGAGCGGCGCGCCTTCCATCAGCCCGCCCTTGAAGGGCAGCAGCTGCGTGGCGCGCGCGTGGTCGGCCAGGGCCTTGGCGGCCGTGGCCACGTCGCCGCGCACGAAGGTGAGGGCGGTGGGCCCCGTGAGGAACTCCTTGAGCGTATCGGCGCCGACCTGGTCGGCCGCGCGTTCGGTGAGGGAGTTCTTGACGACCGTGAAGGTGGCGTCGGCCTCGCGCAGGCTGGCGCGCAGCTCGGCCACCTGGGGCACGGTGATGCCGCGGTAGTCGACGGCGAAGACCGCCTGGGACTCGTCTATGTTGGTGGCGATCTCAGCGATCGCCACTGCCTTCTGGTCTCGGTTCATTGGGCTCCTGTCCCGGTCTTACGTGCGCAGCTCCGATCGATGATCGGCCGGCGCGCACGCCGGGGGTCTCTGGTTGGCCTGTGGGTGGCGTACTTATGCGGCGACGCTCGCCGCGGGCGCCTCCTCGATGATGTCACGTGTGCGGCTGGGGTCGACCTTGACGCCCGGGCCCATGGTTGAAGTCAGGGTGACCGAGCGCAGGTAGCGGCCCTTGGCGACGGCGGGCTTGGCGCGGATCAGCTCTTCGATCACGGCGGCATAGTTCTCGAGCAGCTGGCGCTCGTCGAAGCTGGCCTTGCCGATGATCAGGTGCACGATGGCGGTGCGATCGGTGCGGTACTCGACCTTGCCGGACTTGGACTCCTCGACGGCCTTGGCCACATCCATCGTCACGGTGCCGACCTTCGGGTTGGGCATCTTGCCGGAGGGCCCGAGCACGCGTCCGAGACGGCCGACCACGGACATCATGTCGGGGGTGGCGATGACGACGTCGAAGTCGTCGAAGCCCTCCTCGATGCGTTTCGCCAGGTCGTCGCCGCCGACCACGTCGGCGCCGGCCGCTTCGGCTTCGCCCACCTTCTCACCCTGGGCGAAGACGGCGATTTTGACGTCCTTGCCGAGGCCGTTGGGTAGGGCGATGGTGCCGCGCAGCTGCTCGTCGGCGTGGCGCACGTTCAGGCCGGTGCGCACGTGGACCTCGATCGACTCGTCGAACTTGGCGGTGGCGAGGCTGCGCACGAGGCCGACGGCCTCGCCGGGCTCATACTCGCGCTCGCGATCGACTTTGGCGAGACCCTCTGAGTAGCGGCGTCCGTGAGCGCTCATCAGGCCACGTCCACTCCCATCGAGCGGGCGGTGCCCGCGATGATCTTGGTCGCCTGCTCGACGTCGTGGGCGTTGAGGTCGTCGAGCTTCCGCTCGGCGATCTCGCGCAACTGGGCCTCGGTGATGGTGCCGACCTTCACGCGGTTGGGCTCGCCCGAGCCCTTGGGGATTTTGAGCGCCTGGCGGATCAGCACGGCAGCTGGCGGAGTCTTGGTGATGAACGTGAACGAGCGGTCCTCATAGACGGTGATCACGACGGGGATGACCGTGCCCGTTTCGCTCTGCGTCTGCGCGTTGAAGGCCTTGCAGAACTCCATGATGTTGATCCCGTGCTGGCCCAGCGCAGGGCCGACCGGCGGCGCAGGACTCGCCTGCCCGGCATTGGCCTGGAGCTTGATCGTTGTGAGTACCTTCTTCGCCATTTCAATCCACCTACAACTTCTTCACTTGGTCAAAACCCACCTCGACGGGGGTCTCTCTACCGAAGATAGATACCAGCACCTTGAGCCTGGCGGCGTCCTCGTTGATCTCGGAGATCTCTCCGGAGAAGTCTGAGAGCGGCCCGGAGACGACCTTGACGGACTCGCCGATCGTGAACTGCGCACGCGTGCGGGTGGCCGTCGCGACCTCCTTGTGCAGCAGGCGGTCGACCTCGACCTGGGTGAGCGGCACGGGCTCCTGGGAGGCGCCCACGAAGCCGGTGACGCCGGGGGTGCCCTTGACGACGCCCCAGGAGTCCTCGTTGAGCTCCATGTTGACGAGCACGTAGCCGGGCATGGTGCGCTTCTCGACGGTGACCTTCTGGTTGTCCTTCATCTCCGAGACGGCTTCGGTGGGCACGACGACGTTGCGCACGGCGCGCTGCTGGCCGAGCGAGACGACGCGGTGCTCGAGGTTGTCCTTGACCTTGTTCTCATGGCCGGAGTAGGTGTTGACGACGTACCAGCGAAACATTTCAGTGAACCCTTGAGCTGCCGCTAGAGAACGGCTTCGACGATTTCCTTGGCCACGAAGTCGGCCAGGCCGAGATAGGCGCCGGCGATGGCCACGAACACGAGCACGACGGCCGTGGCCTGGAAGACCTGCGGGCGGTCGGGCCACTGTACGCGCTGAAGCTCGGCCCAGCTGGCTCGCAGGAAGCCGATCGCGCGGTTGCCTTTGCGAATCGGAGCGCCGGAGGCCTGCTCGGCGCTGACGCCGCCGCCGGGGCCGCCGCCGCCGGGTGCCCGGCGCACAGCGCTGCCGGCGGGTTCCTGAAGCTCATCCGCGGTGAGGTCGCCCTCGCCGAGGGCCTCGGCCTCGACTTCGGCCTCGGAGAGAGTTTCCGGTGAGGCGGGCAGGCCGCCTGCGCCGCGCACGATGGCGGCGTCGAACTCGTCGACCTCGGCGGAGGCGTGGTCGAGCGCAGCGGGCACGTCGGCGCGCTCGATCGTGCCGGGCTCGACGTGATGCTCGGGCGGAGCGCCGTTGGGCGCGTCGACGACGGGCTCGGCGTCGTCCGGAGCAGGGGTCGGCTGGGCGTCATCGCTCGGTGCCCCGGAGCCGGCACGGCCTGCAGCCGCTCCGCCCCGGCGTTCCCGGCGCTGCTTTGCGCGTTTGCGGTCACGGGCCACAGGAGCGCTCCCGCGCTAACGGGTCTCCCTGTGGCTGGTGTGCTTGCGACACCAGCGACAGTACTTGCGCAGCCCGATCCGGTCGGGGTTGTTGCGCTTACTCTTATTGGTCTGGTAATTCCGATGCTTGCACTCCTCGCACGCGAGGGTGATAGCGATTCGAACGTCTCCGCGTGCCATTTGCAAATCCCTGCGTAGTCGTGGACGGTGGCCCAGGGCGAAGAAAAACCCCGCCTAGGCGCGAGGTTCAAGCAGTCTAGCGCGCTTGCGCCGGCGGTACCGCCACGGGAAGAATTGCGCGGGCGGCCTTGACGGCGCCGGGGCCAGCCGCGAAGCTCGGGCCACCCGTCCAGGCCATCGAAGAGAAGGAGTCAGGCACGCCATGCACCTGCCCGAGCCGATCCCCGCAAGCGTTCACGATGAGACGTTCGCCGGCGTCACCTACCACGTCCGCGGAGAGCTGGTTCCGGAGCTGCAGATCGAGGTCTCGCAGATGCCCGTGATGTTCGAGCACCACGTGCTGCTATGGAAGCAGACGCAGCTGGACATCGAGCTGAAGAAGCTGCCGGGCGCCGTCAAACGGAAGATCGCGGGCCTCGAGTTCTTCGTCACGCGCACGAAGGGCCAGGGACGGGTGGCCTTCTCGCGCGACTCGCCCGGGCAGTGCGTGCCGCTGCACCTGAAGCAGGGCGAAGGGCTCGACGTGCGCGAGCACCAGTTCATCGCCGCGACCGACAACCTCGACTACAGCTTCGAACGCATCAAGGGCGTGCAGAACATGGTGCTGGGCGGCTCGGGCTTCTTCATGGACAAGTTCCGCGCGACCGAGGGCGATGCGCTCGTGTGGCT
>Ga0302181_10000557_pt1 | contig 29895 bp, 28 predicted proteins | sample I_Palsa_E3_3_FD_198786 | JGI IMG/M metagenome (GOLD analysis project Ga0302181, IMG submission 198786) | Peat permafrost microbial communities from Stordalen Mire near Abisko, Sweden - I_Palsa_E3_3 | ecosystem: Environmental > Terrestrial > Soil > Palsa > Peat permafrost | place: Sweden...
GCTACAACAGAGTTTCCGCCCGCTGGCCTTCGTCGTCGGTGTCTGGAAGAAGTTCGGGGATGACCGGGGCGGCTCGCTCGCTGCCCTGCTGACGTTCTACGGGTTCTTGTCCCTCTTCCCACTCCTGCTGCTGCTCGTCACGATTCTCGGCTTCTTCGGCGCCTCGGACCATTCCTTCGTCGGCCGGGTCGAGAACTCTGCGTTTTCCCAGTTCCCCGTGGTGGGCACGAAGCTGAGCACCAACATTCACGGCCTGCACGGTCGCAGCGTTCTCGGTCTCGTGGTCGGGATCCTTGCCGTGCTGTGGGGCTCGCAAGGTGCGATTCAAACCGCGCAGTACGCGCAGGCGGAAGTCTGGAACATCCCTGGTGTGAACCGCCCGAGCTTCTGGCCTCGCCTCGGGAGGACGGCGGCCATGACCCTGGTGCTCGGCCTGTTCCTCCTCGTCAGCACCGTCGTGGCTGGTCTCGTGACGATCGGACACCACGGCGGTCTGGCCGTCTTCGGGGCAGTGGTGGCATCGCTCGCGGTGAACATCGGGCTCTTCGTCGTGGCGTTCCGTTTGCTCACGCCGAAGCAGATCCCCTGGCACGACCTGATGCCGGGTGCCTTCATCGGCGCGGCGGGGTGGACCCTTCTGCAGTACCTGGGCGGCGTCCTGGTGGAGCACTCGCTGCGCAACACCAGCAAGGAGTACGGCACGTTCGCGCTCGTCCTCGGCCTGTTGGCTTTTCTGTATCTGGCCGCTCAGGTCACCCTGTACGCCTCGGAGCTCAACGTGGTGCGAGCGCGTCACCTCTGGCCGAGGGGGCTGGTGCAGCCTCCGCTCACGCCGGCTGACAAGGAGGTGCTTTCCTCCATAGCGCTCGAAGCACAGCGACGGCCGGAGCAATATGTGACAGCGGGCTTCCGAGCCGACCCGAACGCCGGAGAGCAGCAAGAGTCGTCTTGATACGGAACGGAAGCGTGTGATCCCGTAGTGTCCTTTCCGATGTCTCGGCGCAGTCCGGGGCGGGGGAGTGGGGGCAGATGGGGCTACACGTCGATCAAGTGGTCGAGACGGCGACCGCGCGGGCGGGTTCTGACGACTTCGGTGGAGACACCTGGCAGGAAGGCCTCGAGGTGCTGGTGGGTTCCCTGGCGGCTGAATCGTCACTCAACGAATTGGGCGAGAGCGTGATGATCGACCAGATCGTGGGCCTTCTCGTCAACCGGCTCCAAGTCGAGCAGTGGTACGGCCGACACCCCGAGATCGGGGAGCAGGAGATCGTTGCCCCTTTGTTCGGGCTCGGACTTCCCCGCACAGGCTCCACCGCGCTGAGCTTCCTGCTGGCGAGCGACCCCGCCAGGCGCTCGTTGCGCACGTGGGAAGCCGGGGCTCCGTGCCCTCCGCCAGAGACCGCGACCGAGTACACCGACCCCCGGATTGCTCAGACACAGGTGGGTATCGACATCACGAACGAGATGTTCCCGGGATTCGAGGGAATGTTGCCGACCTCGGCGACCGGACCGCAGGAGTGCATCCTCCTCATGGCGCTCGACTTCAGATCGCAGCTCTTCGAGGGCATGGCACGGATCCCCGCGTACAGCTCCTGGCTCCTGGGTTGCGACATGGAGCCGGCCTACCGCTATCACCGCCGCGTCCTGCAGTTGCTGCAGTGGCGCTGCCCGCCGGAGCGGTGGTGGCTCAAGACGCCGGCACACATGCACTCGATTGCCGCCCTGGACCGCGTCTATCCCGACGCGCGATTCGTCATGACCCACCGTGACGTGGCGAAGGTCCTGCCGTCGGTGTGCGCGGTGTTCGAGGCGCTTTCGAACGTGTTGACCGAGCACCCCGATCCGGCGGCGATCGGTGCCCATAATGCTGCGTTGTGGCGCTACTCGCTCGAGCGTCTGATGGAGTTTCGGGACAGCGGGAACGAAGCTCGATTCTTCGACGTCTCGTTCGCAGCGGTGCAGAAAGATCCGATGGCCGCGGTGGCGCAGCTCTACGCAGAGCTCGGCGACGACCTCAGCGCAGATGCCAGGCGACGCATGCAGGACTGGTGGGCCGCGAGCTCGAAGGAGCGCTCCGGGCCCCGCAGCTACCGGGCCGAGACGTTCGGGCTCGATCCGGGTTCGATACGAGAGCAATTCGCGTTCTACTACGAGCGCTTTGACGTGCCCATCGAGGAATAGATACGTCAGTGGCTCCGCTGGGCGTGTACCGATCGGCGGGCATAAGTTGACTAAAATGGTCAGGTTTGTAACCATTGGCGAAAGGTGCCAGCGGTCGGCGTTCGGGACCTGATCGAAGGAGACCATCGCAATGCCTGAGTGGGGTTTTGAGACTCGTCAAGTGCACGCCGGCGCAGTACCCGACCCGACGACCGGGGCGCGTGCAGTGCCGATCTATCAGACAACCAGCTACACGTTCCGTGACACCGCGCATGCAGCGGCGCTCTTCGGCCTGGAGGAGCTCGGCAACATCTACACCAGGATCATGAACCCGACTCAGGCGGTGTTCGAGGAACGGATCGCATCCTTGGAGGGGGGAGTCGCCGCGCTCGCCGTCGCGAGCGGTCAAGCGGCCGAGACCATCGCCCTGTTGAACCTGGCTGAGAACGGAGGGCACATCGTGTCCTCCGCATCGCTGTACGGAGGCACCTACAATCTCTTTCACTACACGCTGCCCAAGCTCGGCATCGAAGTGACTTTCGTTGACGACCCCGACGACCTCGAAGCGTGGCGTTCCGCCATACGGCCGAACACAAAGGCCTTTTTTGCCGAGACGCTGGGGAATCCCAAGGGCGACGTGCTCGACTTCGAAGGGGTGTCCTCGGTCGCGCACGACAACCACATCCCGCTGGTGGTCGACAGCACGGTCGCCACTCCCTACCTGGCGCAGCCGTTGCTGCACGGCGCCGATATCGTCGTCCACTCCGCAACCAAGTTCATCGGTGGCCACGGCACCTCCATCGGCGGTGTCATCGTCGACGGCGGCAAGTTCGACTATGAGGGCAGTGGGAGATTCCCGTCATTCACCGAGCCCGACCCCAGCTATCACGGCCTGGTCTTCGGTAACCTGCCCGAGGCGCTCTTCCCCGCCCGGTTCGTCCTCAAGGCTCGGCTGCAGTACCTGCGCGATACCGGTCCCTCCATCGCTCCGCTCAATTCGTTTCTCTTTCTTCAGGGTCTCGAGACTCTGAGCCTGCGCATGGAGAGGCACGTGCAGAACGCCACTGCCGTGGCCGAATGGCTCGAAGCGCGCGACGAGGTCTCATGGGTGGCGTACCCGGGGCTGGAGTCGAGTCCGTGGCATGCCCGTCAGCAGCGCTACCTTCCCAACGGTGGCGGTGCCATCATCGCCTTCGGAATCGAGGGGGGCTCCGAAGCGGGCCGCCGGTTTATTGAAGGCCTGGAGCTCTTCAGCCACCTGGCGAACGTCGGCGATGTTCGCAGCCTCGCCATCCATCCCGCGTCGACCACCCATTCGCAGCTCACCGAGGCGGAGCAGAGCACGACCGGTGTCTCGCCCGACCTGGTGCGCCTGTCGGTGGGGATCGAGTCGATTGAGGACATCCTCGCCGACCTGGACTCTGGGTTCCGCGCCGCAAAGGGAGCATGATCAGGGGGCCCTACCCCGGAGTGTGGCTCCCCGGAGACGATCCGGGGCGGCGTCAGTTTGCCGTCGTCCCAGGTGGCGACGACGGGGGATTATCTCTCGAGGCCGGCGGTCGGCTGCCGGAGGTGACGGTTGCCTACGAAGCGTGGGGCACCCTCGATGCGGCACGTTCCAACGGCATTCTGTTGCTGCATGCCCTGACCGAAGATTCTCACGCCACCGGCCCAGCGGGACCCGGCCACGGACTCGCCGGTTGGTGGGATGGCTTGATCGGTCCCGGAGCGCCGATCGACACCGACCGCTACTTCGTCGTCTGTCCCAATGTGCTGGGGAGCTGCCAGGGGACCACCGGCCCCGCCTCGGAAGCTCCCGACGGAGAGTTCTATGGGTCCCGATTCCCTATGATCACCATCAGGGACCAGGTGGCGGTCGAGGTGGCCTTCGCGAACTCCCTCGGCATTCACAGGTGGGCAGCCGTCGTGGGGGGCTCCATGGGGGGCATGCGTGTTCTCGAGTGGTGCATCGGCCAACCCGACCGTGTGGCCCGGGGGGTGGTCCTTTCGGTGGGAGCGGCGGCGAGTGCAGATCAAATCGCCCTCTCGGCGCTGCAGGTCCGGGCCATACGTGCCGATCCCGCATTCCATGGCGGCGACTACTACCGGACTGATGCTCGCCCGATCGACGGCCTCTCCATTGCGCGAGGGATCGGCCAGTACTCCTATCGGACCGAGGCGGAGTTCGAAGAGCGATTCGGGCGGGTACCCCAGGACGAAGAGGATCCGCTCAAGGGCGGCCGCTACTCCATTGAGTCGTACCTCCAGCACCACGGGGAGAAGCTGGCCCGGCGATTCGATCCGAACTCGTACATCCTTCTCAGCGAGGCCATGAACCACCATGACATAGGGCGTGGCCGTGGTGGCATTGCAGAGGCGCTGCGACGCGTGACCGCAGAGGTCACGCTGGCCGGCATCGCGTCAGACCGCCTCTACCCGCTGTGGCAGCAGGAAGAACTGGCCCGTCAGATGCCAAGCCGTTCGGAAGTGCACGTCATTGATTCTGTGTTCGGGCACGACGGCTTCCTGCTGGAGATTCAGCAAGTGGGTGAGGTGATGTCGGCTGCGCTGTCCTGACAGGGACACCAGAGGCGCGTCGGCTCAGCGGAACGCCTCCCATGCGGCGAATGCGGCGAGACCGATTAAGGCCACGGCGGTGACGATCCGCAGCGTTCGGATATTGATGAACCTCAGGAGGCTCTGACCACCGACCACGGCCACGCCGGCGACAGCCCACAGGGCGAGCACCGCCCCCACCGCCACCGAGAGCGGTGCGTGGTAGTGCGCCGCCAGGTTGGCCGTGAGTATCTGGGTCAGGTCACCCCACTCGGCCAGGAAGATCACGAGGAACGCCGTGGTCACCACCCGTCGCTTGCTGCCCACCTCACGCTCGACGATTTCCTCTTCGTGCTGCTCCTGGGCTGCTTCGCGGAGGGCCAGGGCCGCGCCCACCAGGAACATGGCGGCCACCACTGCGTCCACTGCCCGATGAGGCAAAATGCGAAAGATCGCAACACCGATGGTGACGGCGATCGCCACGTGGACCACAAAGGCGGCGGCGGCACCCAGCCAGACGGACAACGGTTTGCCCCGGGTCGACAGGACCAGGGAAGCGAACATGGTCTTGTCGGGCAGCTCCCCGAGAAAGATGATCGGGAAAACGGCGATGACGACGGCGAAGTTCACGGTGACCTTTCCTCGCCGGGCCAAAGGGGTCTCCTTCGTCCCGGCCACGACGACATGGCAGAAACGAAGGTCTCGCCCACCTGCACGCAGGTCCGATGACCGGGCCCCTCGCAGAGCCAGCATGTCGATCACCGATTGGGGGCTACTCCCCTTCGAGGGAAAACTCTATCCGCTGCGCCACGCCACGCCACGCAGGGAGCGATTCGGAGCGCCTACTGCGTGTCCTCCAGCGCCTCGACCATCTGCGCGTCCATCCTCCTGACCTCGGAGCGATGAGGGCGCATGAGACCCTCGAGGTCGCGTAGCTGCCAGTTGTCATCGACGTCATCGTCGGTGATGACGACCTCGAGGTGATCCTCGAGCTCCCGCATATGGAGTCCCTGCAGGACCCCATGGAGCTGCTCGGCCCCTTTGCCCCCGCCCCGCGTGCCGTAGGTGACGCAGCTGACGGCCTTGCCCCCCATTCTCGGTAGAGGAAGTCGAGGGCGTTCTTCAGGGGAGCAGGGTAGCCCCAGTTGTACTGGGGAAAGACGAAGACGAACCCGTCGAAAGAACTCACGAGTCGACTCCAGGCGCGGGTGTGCTCATGCCGGTACTGGCCGAGGGCGGCCTTCAACGGCTCGTCGAGAAACGGCAGGTTGACGTCGGCCAGGTCTATGAGCTCGTAGACGAGCGGGCTTTCCTCCTGCGCAGCCTGCAGGACCCAGGAGGCGATGCCGGGGCAGATCCTGGTGGGGCGTGTGCTCCCCACGACGACCGCGATGCGAGGGATGCGTTCCGATTTGGTGGTGTGTGGCGGAACGGTGTCGTCGGTCACCGCGATTCTCCGAGTCGAACCTGAGGCTGCGGAAGTCGGTTCAGGCGTCCAGCGAATAGAAGAGACCAATGGCCTCCTCGTAGTAGTCCGCTCCGATCGTGTCTGCTTCGTAGTAGGCGAACAACAGGGGCAAGTTGTCCGGATCGCGTCCGCGTAGGAGGTCCGATGCGCCATTGTGGACTTGCCGGCGATCGGTGAAGAGGTCGCGGCTCCGCAGGAACGACTCGATTCGATCGATCTCTTGGCGCGAACCCACGTTGAAGGTCATGGAGCGGACGCCCAGAGATTGCTGGCCATGACGGGTCTGATGACGGCTGCTCGTCTCACGCAGGGCAATGACGGGAGAGGAAGGAGCGACGTCGCCGACAACGGCGACGGCGTCCTCGCGAGCGATCACCGGAAAAGGGCCGAGCTCTCCGTAGAACGCGATCGATCGCTCGAGGTCAGCGACGGCGACCAGTGTCGACCGCAGAGTCCACGGCTGCGTGACCTCGTCAGTGCTCATGGTGGCTTCCTCCGTGGCTCTGTAGCGGTGTTCTGAAGCTCGGGACAATCCTCGGTGGTCAGGGTATCCCCGAAAGTTTGATGCCGGCCGGGACGATGCGGGGTTCCCGGCATCCGGGCTCGACGAGCAGGTCGGATATCCGATGCCGGATCGGGCCGGGCCAGGTCGTCGGGCCCTCTCCTGGAAGGCGCTCTCAACGGTCCCACTCATTGGTCGGGCTCTGTGGCGGCCCCTCGACCTCTCCCGGCTCCGTTTTGGCAGGTCGGCGAATGGGAAAGCTCCTTCCGTCGGTCACAACCGACGAGACGAGAACGGAGCGTCAGTATGGACAAAGAGAGCTTCATCGAAGCCCTCAATGAGGATCTGCGGAGCGAGTACCAGTCGATCGTGCAGTACATCAGCCACATCGCCACCGTGACGGGTGCCGAATTCCTGAGCACCATCGACGAACTCAAAGTCCACCTCACGCAGGAACTGAGCCACGCTCAGAAGTTGGCCGAGCAGATTTCGTTCCTTGGCGGTGTTCCGGCTACTTCCGTTCCGGCAGTGGAGGCTGCCACCGGCCGAGAAGCGCTCGCCGCCGACCTCCAGCTCGAGGAGACCCAGCTTGAGCGCTACCGGGATCGGTTTCGTGAGGCGATGGACCTCGGATTGGCCGACGTGGCCGAGGCTCTGCGTCCCCTACTCGAGCAGACTCAAGAACACGTGCGCGACCTACAGACCGTTCTGGGACGGTAAAGCCGCCGGCGCGGCCGACTACTCGGTCATGCTGTCGAAGAGTGCGAGGTTGAGCTTGCTCATCACTCGAGCGAGATCGTGTACCTCTTCGGATGGCCACTCGTCCAGCATCGACTCGATAGCTTGGCGCCGCCCGCGCTCGACGGTCCGCATCGTCTTGCGACCCTGCGGGGTGAGGTCGATGAGCCAAGAGCGTCCGTCGTTGGGGTCGACTCTCCGGGTCACGAAGCCGCCCGACTCCAGGACGCCCACCTGCCGGGTGACGGTGGAGGAGTCGAGATGGAGCTCCTGGGCGAGTCCGTTGACACAGCTCGGTCCCAGTTCATCCAAGGTGCGCAAGGCCAGATAGCCGGCCCGGTCGACCTTTTGGTACAGGGAGCTCTTGCGGCCGAAGGTCTCCAAGTGTCGAACGAGCTTCAAAAGCTCGAGCTCGACCACCCCTAAGGTATCGGCGCCATCGGCTGGTTCATCCAAGGTCAGGACCGCGCGAGACGCGCCCATGTTCACTCCTTCGTCTTCTTGACTCGATCGCACGAACGATCACGTTCGGGGGCTGCGCTCACGTGGGCCCGAGGGGCGACGGCGAGATCGGATGCGGGACCCGTCCGTGCCGGCGTCCGCCCAACAGCTCGGCATCTTCGGCTTCGACGCCCTTGATCCCTCTGACCAGAGGAGATTGCACGAGCGAGAAGGCGCCGGCGAACATGACCAGGAGGGAGAAGGCCTCGAGTGGTCCCCAGGCGCCGCTCGTCCTCAGATTGTCCCCGAACAGACTGATGCCGATGATGATGCTGACCAGCGGGTCGACGAGAACGATGGTCGACTGGGAAGCAACGATCGGCCCCGCGTGGTAGGCGTTCTGGGCCAAGAACACCGATGCCACCCCGAAGAGTGCCAGTCCGTAGGTCTGCGGATGCTTGAAGATGGAGACCCAGTCCTGGGCGAAGTAATTGCCGACGGCCTTCGTGAGGGCCGCTGTAAAGGCGAATCCAACAGCACTGGCGGTGCCAAAGAGCGCAGCGCGCCACCAGCGCGGTCCTCGTAGCGCCAAGAGAACAGAGATGGCCATGGCGCCGCCGCACGCGGCAGCCGCAATGGCCCACTCCCATGGGGCGGGAGGGGTGTTCCCCGCACGAGGATCGGCGAAGACGAGGAACCCCGCGAGTCCAGCACCTGCTGCGATCGCTCCGAGGTACTCACGAGAACCCACGTTGAAGCGGAACCACACCGCCAACACCAAGACCAGAAACAGCAGCTCGAGCGTGAGGATGGGCTGGACCTCGGAGAGCTGTCCGTTGTGCAGCGCAATCGCTTGGAGCAGAAACGAGAGAATCATGAGCGCGAAACCGCACAACCAGATCCCACGCCGCAGCGCGTGCGTCATGAGGCCGAGGGTCAGCGTCGAATCAGCGGGCGCGTCCTCCACGCCGATGCGCTGGAAGACGCTGGTGAGCGCATTGGCTATTGCAGCTCCGAGCGCACAGATGAAAACCATGTTTCTCTGGTGCGCTTAGGCCGATGGGGTGTTCGGGGAGGAGTTAATTCCCTGTACCCTACACGTAAGTACCGCTGCGACGACCGCTGGCCTGGGCGCGGACGACCGAATCCGTCCCGACTGCCCCGACCGCGCCGTCGCTTGTTCATTCCGAACCGACCAGGAGGCCGATGCGCCGCCAGCTGTTCCAATATCCGTCCGGCAGGGAGACACGCCGGCGGTGCGCCATCGAGCAGGCCGAGTGTCAGGACCAGACCTCCCTGACCAACCCAGCGGCGGGACATGTGGCCGAGGTCCCGGCGAACGTGGACGCTGAGCGTTGATACCCCGGGGTCCGCTCGCTGGCCGTTATTCCGCCGTGGCCGCAATGGTCATGTTCGCGTTGATCCCATACCTGGCGCTGTCCGCTGCGCTCGACCCGCTGACGCCGATCATCGCAAAGCAGCTGCATACGAGCCTGCAGACGATGAGCCTCAGCTCGGGACTCGGCAATGCCGCCTATGCGGTTGGCACGGTGCTGGCGGTTCAGTTCGCCCAGCACCTTCCCCAGCGCAGAATGATGGTGATCTACGCGGTATTCCTCGTCATCGGGTCGGTCCTGGCGGCATCTGCGGCAGACGTGCAGATGTTCATCGTCGGGCATGTGATCCAGGGCCTCTGCACCAGTCTGCTCTTGATCGCCGCTGTGCCGCCCCTGGCGATCGGTTATCCGGCGAACAAGCTGCGCGACACGGCCGTGATCATGAACATGTGCATCTTCGGGGCAGTGGCGCTCGGTCCGTTCATCGGCGGACTGCAGGCGCAGGCGAATGCCTGGCGCCCCTTGTTCTGGATCATTGCCGGGATCTCGGTCGTGGCGCTTGTGCTCACGCTCCTGACCTTCGACGACGCGCCGCCCGCCAATCCCGATGCGCCTCGCGACCTGCTGGCAATCGTGCTGGCAGCCGTTGGCTGCGTCGCAGCCTTCTTCGGCGCCTCGCAGCTTACGAGCCACTCTTTCTCGGCTCCGATCGTGATCGTGCCGCTGCTGGGCGGCCTCGCCACGATCATCGCCCTGGTGGTCTATCAGTACCGTGCCAAGCGGCCACTCCTGACCGTCCGGCCTCTGCTCACCAGTTCGATCCCGGTTGCCGGCATCGTGGTCGCGTTGTTTGCGGCCGCCGCGTCGGTCTCGGCGACCGCCCTCAGCTACGGCGTCCTGGTCGGGCTCTACAGCCCTTTGCACATCGGGTTGCTGTATCTACCGGAGGTGGGTGGTGCGGTCGTCTCCGCAGTCGTGCTCGGCCAAGTCATCCGCAGGCGTGCGATGCATTACCTCCCGTTTGCCGGCATGATTCTGCTCGCGGCCGGGATCGCTGTATTTCGCATCGAAGTGCCCTCCAGCCAGGTATTGACCCTCGTCGGATCGGGGCTGACGGGGCTCGGGCTCGGGGCCACGGTCGCGCCGGCGCTGTTCGTGGCCGGTTTCTCGCTTCCAGCCGGCAACCTCCAGCGCATCTTCGCCATTGTGGAGCTCTTCCGGGCTACTGCCGCTTTCATGGTGGCGCCGATCTTCGTGTACTTCGCGACGACGGCCAGCGGCGGCCTGACTGCCGGAACCAGCGTGGCTCTCTGGGTCGGACTCGGGCTTGCTCTTGGAGGTGGTGCGATTGGTGCCGGCGTCTATGCGCTCAGCGGCGCCCGACCACAGACGCCCGACCTCGAATTGTTCCTCGGCCAGACAGAACCAGCCTGGTACTCGCCGCCTCTGCTGGCGCGGATTCGCACAGGCGCAAGTGCTCCAACCCTGATCCCGGAAAGCGTTGACTGACATGGCGTCCACTCAGGCAGGAACTCCACCCATCGGCCCTGTGCTCTTCGCTTTCGACGGCTCGGAGCTGGCGGCACTCGCCATCGATCGAGCGGCCCGGGAGCTCGCCAGGGGCAGGGATGCCTTGGTCGTCTGCGTGTGGCAGCCCGTTGACGTCGGATTCGTCCCGGTAAGCCAGCAACACTTCGATGCCGATCAGGCGCCAGAAGTACGGAGGGCGGCCGAGGAGACGGCCGCCCACGGGGCGGCACTGGCGGAGAAGGCGGGGTTCCGGTCACAAGCCAAAGCGGTCGAAGCTGCGCCCACCTGGAAGGGGATCGTCGAGACTGCCGCTGAGGCGCAAGCGAGCCTGATTGTGCTCGGCGCGCATCGTCGGCGCGGGCTCGTGGGGCACCTGCTCGGGAGCGTCGCCTCTGCCGTGGCGGCACACGGGACTGCGTCCGTCCTGGTCGTCCACGAAGAAGCGTGAGGGGAGACCTCCCGAGAGGCCATCAAGGAGCCCTCTGGGTAAGATTCCGGGCCGCCCCCAGCTGCGGCCGCTCGAGCCCGGACGTCGATCAGCCAGCGTATTTCCGGCTGCCCAAGGCCATCGCCAGCTGACGTTCACGTTAGACTTAGTTGACGTGAACGGTAATCCTGGCCCGTCCGACGTGATGGGTGACCTGACGCACCTTCCAGGAGTGACCTGATGCCCGACGGGACGAAGCGATTCCACGGCGCCCGCTCTCGCCGTGCCCTGCGCCTCGACGCCAGCCAGCCGATTCCCTCCAACTACAAGTGGATCGCGCTGTTCGTCTCGACGCTCGGCATGCTCATGGCAACGATCGACGCGTCCATCACGCTGATCGCGCTCCCCGTCATTTTCCGCGGGATCGGCATCGATCCGTTGCTGCCGGGCAACAGCTTCTACCTGCTGTGGATGATCCTGGGGTTCCTGGTGGTCACCAGTGTCCTCGTTGTGAGCTTCGGCCGTCTGGGCGACATCTATGGACGGGTCCGGATCTACAACCTCGGCTTCGCCGTGTTCACGTTCTTCTCGCTGGCTCTGAGCGTGACCTGGCTGACCGGCCATCCGGCCGGCATCTGGCTCATCGTGATGCGCATCTTCCAGGGGGTGGGAGCGGCCATGTTGATGGCCAACTCCGCCGCCATCTTGACCGATGCCTTCCCGGCCGGGGAGCGCGGCATGGCGTTGGGCATCAACCAAGCGGCAGCGTTCAGCGGCTCGTTCATCGGGTTGGTGCTCGGCGGTGTCCTCGCTCCCATCAACTGGCGCCTGATCTTCCTGGTCTCGGTACCCGTTGGGTTGCTGGGGACGCTGATGGGGTATCTCCTGCTGCGCGAGCTGAGTCCGCGGCGCCCCGCCCGCATCGACTGGCCGGGCAACATCACCTTCGCGCTGGGGCTGATCCTCATCATGGTCGGCATCACCTACGGGATCGAGCCCTACGGGCATCACGCCATGGGGTGGACGAATCCCGTCGTTCTGACGTGCTTCTTTGTCGGCGCCGCCCTTCTGGTCGCCTTCGGCATCATTGAGACGCGGGTCGAGCAGCCCATGTTCCGCTTGCAGTTGTTCAAGATCAGGGCCTTCAGTGCGGGCCTTTTCGCCAGCCTGCTGGCTGCGCTCAGCCGCGGTGGCCTGATGTTCATGCTGATCATCTGGCTTCAGGGCATCTGGCTGCCGCTGCACGGCTACACGTTCGAGCGCACCCCGCTCTGGGCCGGCATCGCCATTCTTCCGCTCACCGCCGGACTGCTGATTGCCGGCCCGATCTCGGGGATGCTTTCGGACCGATTCGGCGCACGGCTCTTCGCCAGCGGAGGCATGGTCGGCACGGCCATTTGCTTCTTGGTACTGGAGTTCTTGCCGGTGGACTTCCCCTACCCGGCCTTCGCGGTCCTGCTGTTCTTCATGGGATTGTCCATGGCATCCTTCGGCGCGCCCAATCGATCTGCGGTCATGAGCAGCATTCCGGCCGAGTACCGCGGCGTCGGCTCGGGCATGAACACCACTTTCCAGAACTCGGCCCAGGTCCTCTCCATCGGAATCTTCTTCTCGCTGATGATCTTCGGCCTCTCGGGGTCCCTGCCGGCGAGCCTGTACCACGGGCTCGTGGCGCACGGCGTGCCGAGCGGCGCAGCTCGGCAGGCATCGCAGCTTCCGCCGGTGTCGACGCTCTTCGCTGCGCTCCTGGGATACAATCCCATTCAACATCTCGTCGGTGCGCATGCCTTGGCCCAGCTGCCCCAAGCCCAACAGGCGGCACTGACGGGGCGGAGTTTCTTCCCGTCCCTGATCGCTGGCCCGTTCAAGTCAGGCCTTCATGCCGCCTTCGACTTCGCCATCGTCGCCAGCCTCCTGGGTGCTGCCGCTTCGTGGACCCGAGGCACGGGGAAGCCGGATGGCTCGAATTCGAAGGGTCCTGTTACTACGATGAGGAGTCGGGACGACCAGAGCGCTGAACCTGTCAACGAGCCGGCGGGGGTGTAGCAGTGGTGGAGAGTCGTGTGCCGGCCAAGGCGACCGCGACAATGACGGCGCCAGTTGAGTGGCGTATCGGAGAAGTGGCCAAACTGACCGGCGTCACCACCCGGACGCTGCGCTACTGGGAAGAGCTCGAGCTCCTGCAGCCGAGTAGCTACCGGGCCAGCGGCGAGCGGCTGTACTCAGCCACGGATGTGGCCAGGGTCACCAGGATCCGCAATCTGCAAGAACTCCTCGGGTTCTCCTTGGCCGAGGTCCGCGCCGTGTTGAACGCCGGTGACGTCGATGTACTGGACCGGGTCCGGTCCGAACTGAAGGCGGAGAACCTCTCACCGTCTCGTCACCGTGAGCTTCTCGATGAAGGAATCGTGGCCAACGATCAGCTCTTGGAACGTCTCGATGAGACGTTGGCGCGGATTCGGTCCTTTCGCGACGAGAGAGCGGCAGCCGGGGAGCGACTGCGAGATGCCCGCCGTGAGTTGACGGAAGCCGCGGACACCCCGGAGGCGCCGAGCCTTACGACGCAGTAACGAGCTCGAGCCGTCGTCGGCGGTCTCTCTTCCGGCTGATTCTCCGCGGCAAGGGCTTACGCAGACGGTCCGCCGAAGTAGTACTGCGCCAGCCCGAGCACCTGTGCTTTTTCCAGGTGATCGATATCGACCCGGACGTCGGCCACCACTTTCGCCGCCACGTCCTTTTGATGTTCTTCGACGTAGGCCACCCAGCGGTGGGACGCGTTCGCCTTCCCCTTGCCGTGTCCCAAGAGCAGGATTGCCCCTGCGGGCGCCAAGGCGTCGGTCAGCTCGCGCCAATATGCCGGGCTGTCGTCCTCATATGTTCCCGAAGGATTTCCGGCGTGATGGTGGACCTGGTGAAAGTGCCCGTGCGGATCCGTTGCAACGAGTTGTTCGGGCCGTTGGCCAGGAGCTGCATCAGTCAGGTAGATGACCGTCTCGTGAAATGCGATTACTGCAATGACGTTTTTGCCGCGGATCTGCTCCAGGTCCGCCATGCTCAGTCCTCTTTGCCTTTCGCTTCGAGGTCCGCGACAACCTTGTCGTACCCCGCGCTCGTCAACATGCGTCGCAGGTCGACGAGTTGTTGGGTGTCCATGTCCTTCTCCTTGGGACGCCTGAGAACCTCTTTCTCTTCCCCGATGCGGAACACGAACATGTCGTCGTGCCGCTGTTCAACAGATCCCACGGTTTCCAACAGCGAGATCACGTCGTGCCATTCGACGTTGTGACTTGTCGGGTGCTGAAAGATCTGCAGCAGGGTGTCTCGATGATGGCCGCTGATGTGCACGGGCCCTGAGGTTGACGACATGGGGTCCTCTCGTGGTGGTGAGGGCCTCAATGTAGCGAGGCTCCCCGTTTGCGCGCACGGTTGGACTCGGGGAGTCTTTCCCCGGCCACCTCCTGGGCACCGTCCTCCCTGTCGGGCCGCCGCCTGAGATCTGGCGGTCCTCCTCAGACCGCCCAGCTCTGGAGAACTGGCGAGCCTCATCGACGGGATCCCTCCGGGATTTCGCTCGGGCTGCCGCGACGCGTCTGACCTGGAGCTCTCGTGGACCGAGACCCCGGCCCGGCCTCTCAGCCTCGACCCTTGTGGATGATCTCGATCGAAGGTCGACGCCCGGCGAAATCGATCTCAGCCGGGGGACAAGGGGTCTGGATGGCGTAGCCCTGCCCCGTGTCACAGCCGAGCGCAGTTAGGACCTCGACGAATTCGGGACGCTCGATGCCCTCGGCGACGACGCGCAGCCCGAGCGCGTGTCCGAGGTTGATGACGGAGCTGACGATGTCCTCGTCCCTGCCTCCCGTGTCCCCCATCTGGAGCCGGGAGGTGAAGGTCCGGTCGAGTTTGAGCTCGCCGACGGCCAGGTCGTTGAGGTGCGAGAGCGACGAGAAGCCGGTGCCGAAGTCGTCGATGGACACCAAGATGCCGGCGTCGGCGAGGCTCTGGATCACGCGCTTGGACCGGGTGAGGTCGGCCACGACCATCCCCTCGGTGATCTCGAGGACCAGGGCCTGCGCCGGGAGCTGCGACCGTGTCAGCAGCTCGCCCACTCGTCGCGGCAGTGACGAGTCCAAGAGGTCCGTGGCCAACAGATTCACGGCCACGGCGGCATGGTTCCCGTCGTGCCACCAACGGGCACAGTCGGCGATGGCTTCCTCGAAGACCCAGGCAGCCAATGCGTGGACAAGTCCGCTCTCCTCGGCCAATGCCAGGAGATGCTCCGGTGGGATCAGGCCGAGCGTCGGATGGGGCCAGCGCAGCAGCGCTTCCACGGTCACCACCTCGCCGGTGCGGAGATCGATCTCGGGCTGGTAGTGCAGCGCGAGGGAACCCTGCTCCATTGCCTGACGCAGGTCCTCGATGAGGGCGAAGCGGTCGGATTCGTCGTCGAGCGCAGCCTCGTAGACGTCGAAGGACCCCCGTTCGGTCTTCGCCCGGTACATGGCGATGTCCGCACAGCGGATCAGATCGGCGGCGGTCAGCGCGTGGTCAGGAGCCAACGCGACGCCGATGCTGGCGCCGACGTGCAGACTGGCCGTGCTGACATCGATCGGTTGCTCGAGCAGGGTCGCAATCCGTTGCGCCACGGTGGTGGCCTTGTAGGCATTCGCTCCATAGAGCAGCACCGCGAACTCGTCGCCACCCAGACGCGCCACCAGATCCTCGCGACGTACGACCTGGCGGATGCGCGGCCCGATCTGGCGCAACAGCTCGTCCCCGGTCTGATGCCCGAAGGAATCGTTGATCTCCTTGAAGTGGTCCAGATCGATCAGCAACAGGGCCAGACCCCGGGCCTGCGTGGCATCGGGAGGCAGCGCGGCCAGGGCCTGCTGGAGCTCTTCCAGGAGGTAGCGACGATTTCCGAGCCCTGTGAGCTCGTCGGTCTCCGCCTGCTGCTGGCGCGACTCGTTGAGAGCCCGCTGCTCGTGCAACGAGAGGGCCATGCGGGCGGCCGCCGCCAGCAGGGTCGCCCCGGCGAGGCACAGGGCGACGGGGCTGACATGCCGCACGTTGCCCAGGACGAGGATGAGGAGGCTCGCCGTCAGGACGAGGGCCAGGACGAGCACCCGTGGAGCCTTTTCCACCAGCGGTGAACGCCGGATCGCCCGTGGCCGCAGCCACACCGAGGCGGAGAGGGCGATCAATGCGCCAGGCCACAGCAGGTCGAGGTGCGAACCGATCCGGCTTGTACCCGACGCCAGCTGATGAAGGGTGACGACGTTCCCGACCGCGAGAAGACCGCATCCGGCGGCGAAGCACAGGGTGCGCGCCGGCTGCCGCGGCACCATCACCACCACCGCAAAGGCGAGCGCCAGCAGGATGAAGTCGCCGACCGGAGAGGCCAGGTGCACGGCTACCGAAAGGGTGGAGCCGCTCCCGGCACGAAGGATGGTGGAGAGATCCAACGCCGTGCAGACGGCCGCGACGCCCAGGCCGGCGATGACGCCGTCGAGCCGGACGGCCGGACTGATCCGTCCCGCCTCGGAGCGGAGGAAGAGGACCAGCGCGATGCAGGCCAGCGGGTACAGCAGGAGAGAGAGCCCGTCGGCGACCGAGGGCGTCAGTTGCGCCGCGGCGGCATGCAGGAGGATGTCGCCGAGGGCGAGGGCCAGCAGTCCTCCGCCAAGCGCCGTGACGGTGAGGCGTCCGGGATCGCGGGCGCGGCGCGTCCGGCTCGAGCCGGGGGCTGTTGTCGCTCTGTCGTGCATCCGCCACATCAAGGTGGGAAATCGGCGTTTCAACGCAGTGCTTGATCACTTCGTGCACCTTTTCGTTGCAGTTCGATGGAAGGAGCGGGTCTGCGCGCCTGATATCGGCGTAGAGGTGGTGACAAACGCCCAGATCCGACGCGATGAGGTTCCGCCGGTTCGGATCAGGGTGTCCAGAGAAATGGACGGGTCATTGGCGCGCCTCGCCGACGAGGCCTCGAGGCGGGGCGATAACGCCACCGCCACTCTCGCGGTGCTCTCGAGAGAGAACGCTTCAAGGGAGCGCAGCGCTCCTCATCGCACGCATCGTTGGCTCGAGGGCACCTCGGCGCGCCCTGATCGAGGCCGTCCGGATCTGGCGCGAGCGCTCGGAAGGTCACTCCGGCACGAGCAGGAATCGATGACGCACGGAATACGTTGCCGCAGAAGTGAGGGTTGTTGTTGCGTTGATTCGGACGATGCACGCTTCGTTCGTGCCTTGTGAGCCGATGCCGTGAGACCTGAGGTTGTGGCACTTGCTCTGACGGCAAGCGTCTTCACCGCATTGGCCTCGGTCGCGCAGCGCCGCGCCGCGGCACCTGCCCCTGGTGAAAACGGTCTGGGTCTCCATCTCGTCCACTACTTGCTCAATCGCCCCGTCTGGTTCCTGGGCATTGCCAGCATGATCCTCGGCTTCGCCTTTCAGGTTGCAGCCCTGCGGATGGGAAGTCTGAGCTTGGTGCAGCCCATCATCGCAACCGAGCTGCTGATCGTCTTTGCGCTCATCGCCCTTCGTCATCGGCGCAGGGTGCATGCTCGAGATTGGATGGAGGCCGTTGGCATGGCCCTCGCGCTTGGTGCGTTTCTCGCGCTGGCGAGGCCGACCGGTGGGCACGATCACGCATCGGGCTCAATGTGGTTGCTGGCCGGGACCGCCACCGCGGTGCTGGCGGGGGTGCTGGCGCTGATGGCGTACGTGCCCGGCAATCACAGTGCCCGCTCCACCTCCAGCCGCAAGGCGGCCCTCCTCGGCATTGCGGCGGCCACCGGGTTCGGCTTCGTGGCCGCTGTGATCAAGGAGCTCAGCACGCACTTCGCCCAGGGGCCCGTGGCGGTCTTTTCGAACTGGTCCCCTTACGTTCTTCTCCTCTCGGGCGCGGCGTCGATGTTCCTGGCCTCCCATGCGTTCCAGGCGGGATCCCTTGCGGTGTCGCAGCCGGGTCTGACGATCGTGGATCCCCTGGTGGCCAGCCTCCTCGGCGTCGCGCTCTTCGGCGAGAGGCTCGTCCTCGAGCCGATTGCCCTGGTCGGGGAGTTGGTCGCGCTGACCGTGCTGGTGGGCAGCGTGGTCGTTCTGAGCCGCAGCCCGCTGATCCGAGACGAGGAACCCGTTGGTGCTCTCGAGCAGACCGCCGGCGACTCCGACGAGCTGGCCAAACGTCTCGTGCTGATCAGGGCAAAGGCACGGGCGCGCTCTGAAAGTCCCGATGCCGCTGCCGCGCCTTCGGTGGGGAGGCCGTTCTCGCGTCCATTGTCCGATACCGGCAACTACGGCCGTTGCACAGGACTCTCAAGAACATCCTGACGAGTTAGAAGGAGACACAAGATGTCACGCACGATCCGCGGCCGACCACATGAGCCTTTGTCGTCTGCGGTCACCGGGTCGGAGCCACCCATCGCTTCGCTTGTCGACTACCTCCATAGGGAAGCACAGATGTGCATCGCATCATTCAGCGAGGCGCTGACCGCCGGGACGCGAGCGACGGTCGACGGCGTTGCGGACCTGATCGCCGGCGAACGGTCGGTCCTCCTCGATTTCTCCCGCGTCGATGTGGTCGATGCGGGAGGTGCCGATGCCGTCGAGGTCCTCGTCGACTCGGTTCACGCCCTCGGGCGTCACCTCCAGACGATCGGATCCAGAGGTCGGATGAGTGGTGGATTTCGTGCTTCGCCCTGACCCAAGTGCAGCGGCGATCGGGACGTCTACGCTGCGTCTGTGAAGAAGATTGGTTTCCTCTCCTTCGGTCACTGGTCCGAGACCCCGCCCTCACAGGCCCGTTCTGCCGGCGACTTCCTCCACCAGTCCATCGACCTCGCCGTGGCGGCCGAGGAGCTGGGTCTAGACGGCGCGTACTTTCGGGTCCACCATTTCGCCCGGCAGGCGGCCAGTCCGTTTCCGCTGCTCGCCGCCATCGGCGCGAGAACTTCGAGGATCGAGATCGGCACCGGTGTCATCGACATGCGCTACGAGAACCCGCTGTACATGGCGGAGGACGCGGGCGCGGCCGACCTGATCGCCGACGGCCGGCTCCAGCTCGGCATCAGCCGTGGTTCTCCCGAGCAAGTGGTCGAGGGTTGGCGGTATTTCGGCTTTGCCCCTGGTGAGGAAGAGACCGACGCGGACATGGCGCGCCGCCATACCCAGGTTTTCCTCCAGGTGATCGAGGGCGAAGGGTTCGCCGAGCCCAGCCCCCGGCCGATGTTCCCGAACCCGCCGGGGCTCCTGCGGGTAGAGCCCTACTCGGCGGGCCTGCGAGAGCGCATCTGGTGGGGCTCCGGCTCGACCGCGACCAGCATCTGGGCGGCGAAGATCGGCATGAACCTCCAGAGCTCGACGCTGAAGGACGACGAGACCGGAGAGCCGCTCCATGTCCAGCAGCGCAAGCAGATCGAGGCCTTCCGCGAGGCGTGGGCCGAGTCGGGACACGAGCGACAGCCCCGGGTGTCGGTGAGCCGCAGCATCTTCGCACTCACGACCGATCGTGACCGTGCCTACTTCGGCGGCGACCGGAACTCCACGGATCAAATCGGCATGATCGACGAGAACACCCGGGCGATCTTCGGGCGCTCGTACGCCGCCGAGCCGGACGTCCTCGTGAAGGAGCTCGCTCAGGACGAGGCCATCGAGGCGGCGGACACACTGCTCCTGACCATCCCGAGCCAGCTGGGTGTCGACTACAACGCGCACCTGCTCGGGGACGTCCTCGAGTACGTGGCACCGGAGCTCGGCTGGCGCTGAGGCGCCGTGACGCCTGGCCGAGGGGTGGAACCGATCTCGAGACCTGTGCGGGACAGCTGCAAAGGCCCTGGGCGAAGTGCACTTTGAGACAACGAACTGTGCACGCAAAACCTGATTGCTGGCAATGCGCGACACGACGCGATCGCGCCCCCGATGTTCGCGCCGTCTGCGCTGCCGCGCGGTGCAAAGCGAGGAAAGAGGTGAGGACGCAGGCTCTCAGGGCCGAGATCCGCCGGGCCGACAACCGGTCTGCGACACCTCAATGCAGCATCCCAGCTACTGGCAGGCGCCACGCTTGACAAGAGGCCTTCAGGGGCGTTGTGTTGTCGGGAGTGCGGATTTCTTCGCACCGTCTGAGAGGAGGTGCATTGTGGCCCAGGACATCTTGGGTGGCCCCGAGCCGGACGAGCAGAAGACGGACCTCTTGGGAGGTGAAGAGGCTGATGAGCAGGCGACCGATCTGATAGGTGGCCCCGAACGGGACGAGCAGAAGACGGACCTCTTGGGAGGTGAAGAGGCTGATGAGCAGGCGACAGATCTGATGGGTGGCGCCGAGCGGGACGAGCAGAAGACGGACCTCCTAGGCGGTGCGGAAGGCTAAAGCCCGCAACGGTAGGTATGGCGAAGCAGCGGAACCAGTCGGCCTTCCGTCCCGCTTGGAGGGGGTCAACGGACGATCTCGTACTTCAACAATGAGGCCAATGGACGTACACCGTGGGACGTGGCTTTCCGGACTACGTGACGTCGTTCAGGAGGCACGCTCGATCATGTACGGCACGAGCCCGGCGATGAAACGGCGCGCCGGCGTGTCTTCGCGTCCGGCGAAGGCGGCATCCATGGACGTTATCGCCGACCGGGCGACACCGGTCGCGAACTCGCCGGCGAAGGCGATGCTCCCGTAAGACAGCATGAGCTCCAGAACGCGATTGACGTCTTCCGTGTGCCGCTCCGCCGTCGGCCGGGCCAGATAGTCGATCAGCCAGTAACGGTCGCCGGGATCGGCGCTGGCGAGGAGATGGATCAGCATGAGAGTCCGCTTCCCCTCCATCAGGTCTCCGAGCGCCTCCTTGCCGTAGACCTCCGGGTCGCCGACGAGGTTCAGGATGTCGTCGCGAATCTGGAAGGCTGCCCCGAGGTGGAAGCCGAACTCGATCATCGGATCGAGCGCTGCGGTACCGCGCGACCCGATGAGGGCACCGATCCGGAGCGGGAGTACCGTCGTGTACCAGCACGTCTTCCTCATGATGAGCTCGAGGTAGTCGTCCGGCTCCAAGTCGATCCGGTTGTCCCGGCACCATCCGAGCTCGAGGGCTTGTCCTGAGACCGTCTGCTGGCTCATGAAGTCGAACTCCACCATGATGCGATCGGCCAGTTGCGGGCCCAGCAGATCGATGTTCTCACGCAGCGTGCCGATCGCCTGCAGCGCGAGGCCGTCGCCCGCGTTCAATGCGAGCGGCGTCCCGTAGCGCAGATGGAGCGTGGGCCCACCCCTCCGGAGGAGGCTCGAATCCTCGATGTCGTCGTGGACCAGGAACGCATTGTGGAGAAGCTCGATCGCCACAGCCGAAGGGAGCGCGTCGTCCACCGGGCCGCCGAAGGCCTCGCAGGTAGCCAGGCAGATGCTCGGGCGTAACGCCTTCCCACTGCGGGTCGGATAGTCGTGCATCGGCCCGGCCAGGTAGGGCCCGAGGTCAACCGCGGCAAAGCGCCGCCGCAGATTGTCCGCGACGATGTCGCCGTAGCGTGCCAGGCCGGTAGCCGGATCCGTCAATGTCGTCATGAATGGGTCGTTGCCGGCAGCACCCTGACGCGAAGCGGGAACACGACGTCGGCCAGGCCGTCGACCAGGAGCTGCCCGTGATACTCGCCCGCAACGGTGTCCTCCCCGACGGCCACGGTCACCAGGAGCTCACGACTGGAGCCCGGCTCAAGGCGATCGATCCGTTCGGGCGCGCACGACACCGTTGTGGCGGCCAGGGCCGCGCCGCCGTGATTGGCCAACCCGGGACACCACGGCCGGAGGTCGGCCTCCACTGAGGCCGTCGTGTTGTGCAGCCACACCTTGCCACTCACGCGCCCGCCTGGCGCGACGTCCGGTAGGCGAAGATCACCAGCGTCAGTGTCGGAAGGCGGGGACCACTGGGATGCCTGCACAAAGCGAAGCCCCGCCTCGTTCAGCTGCCCCATGAGTGCCATGTACGAAGCGGCCGCTCGTTGCCAGTCCGATTGCCACGCCTGCATCGACGGAGTGGATCCCCGCAAGCCGAATGATGGCGCTGCGCCCTGGAGCGGCGTTCCCGCCACACCGCTGGCCGCGGCGAATTGGGTGAAGAGGTCACAGAAGCGCTCGACAACGGTCCGGGCGGCCTGGAACCCGAGCTCCTGCACCTCTTGGACCAGGCGTGCCGCCTCGGCCGCTCCGGCCTTGAGGGTTTCGTCGTTCGTACCGCTCATGTGTCAGCCTCCCGCTCGCTTCTCTCACGTTGTGCGTGCACCGCCTCGGCGGCCAGCTGGCCGGAACGGACGGCACCCTCGACGCATCCTGCGTTCAGGCCGCTGTCCGTCCAGTCGCCGGCCACCACCAGATTGGAGAAGCCGGTGCGCCCCGGGTGAAGGCGGTACTGGTCGGTACCGGGCAGGGACTGCACGTAGCGGTCGGAAGGATCGATGTTGGCCCGCCAGTATTGGGTGTCGAGCTGCTCGGAGCTGTTGGTCGCCCAGTGCGTTCCGTCGCACAGCAGCGGCCAGCGGAATCCAGTGTCAACGACAGCGGCCGGCCAGAGTGTCGCGACGTCGCGTTCCAAGAATGTCCGGGCCCGCTCTCGCACGGCGCGGTTCTCGCGCACAGGGTCCGGCGTGCCGTCCAGAGCGTTCGGGGTATCCAGAACACCGCAGAAGTAGGCGATCGTCTGTGGCTGCTCCGCCTCCGGCCAGTCCTCGAACGGGAGGAGGTGTGACATGGACGCCCAGGTGTCGAAGGGTTTGAGGAAACCGCTCACCGTCACCCCGCCGGGACCGGACCACCCGAGAGCGCGCTCGTCCTCAGACAGCCAGAGCTGGAGCGCCTGGGTGGCAACGGTCCCGACATTGTCGACCATGGCGCGCCACGCCGGTGATGCGTCAACGAGCTCGCCACAGACGTACGGCACCATGCCGAGTGAGATCGCCAGCACCACGGTGTCAAAGTCCTTGCCCGCTTCCAGGGTGCGGTGACCGACGTCACGTCGCGGTGACCAGAGCGACTCCAAGTCGACCCCGTTGAGCGGGTCGGTGGCCCGCAACTGCGCGCCGAGCGGCGCGTCGGGCCAGCACGGAAGCCCCTTCACCCGCGTCAGGGGATCGTAGGCGCGGAGCCCCTCGGCGAGGTCGGCCTGCACCCCCAGCTCAATGGCGGCGATCGAGCGCCCGTCCTCACCCAGCCGGAGCGCGTCGACCCGGTGGAAGAAACTGAATTCCACACCACGCTCGCGCAGAACCTCGTAAAGGGGAGCGAAGATCACTTCGCCCATCCCCGCCTGCATTTTCCAGAACAGTGCACCGGAATACTCGAGGAGCATCTTGGTGGCCAGCTCTAGGCCGAGACCTGCGCTGAAGCGCGGGCGGGCGGGATCGCCCCCCTCGTAGCCGAAGACGAGGTCGTACATGCCCCGGAGGATCGGTGACTCCAGCGAAGCGGGGTCGATCCCGTGCCCCAGCAGCCACTCGCGATAGTCGAGGTGGTTGATGGCCCTGAAGCCGTCGGGGTTCGTGAGCAGGCCGTCGACCATGACGCCCACCAGGTTGGCGGTGACTAGCTCTACGAGCTGGTAGCTGCGCCGTGTCGCTGAATGGGTGCGGACGGCGGCGCGCAGGCTGTGCCGGAGCGGCTCGACGAGTGAAGGCAAGGCGCGCTGGAGGTCACTGATGTCCGTCCACAGCGTGGCCTGCTGCACAATCCGCTCGGCCCAGTTGAGCGGGAGGGTCAGGCCGATCAGCGCGGCGCCCTGGACGACGGCCGCAATGGACGCGGTGGGATTGACGGCGCCTGCCACCGGAGGCGTCGGCGAGGTGCTGAACGCAATGGAACCACCCGCACCTGGTGCGCCAGTCGGCAACGATGACAAGAAGTCGATCAGCAGGCGCAGGGAGCGGACCACGAGGTCGGCCATCGCGATGGGCGACGGCCTGGAGGGGCGTGTCCCTGCACTGCCGGGTCGTCCGCTCGCCGGGCTGAAGCTCGCGACCCATGGCTCCCACGCGCCATCGTGCGCATCCACCACGCCGACGAGGTTCGAAGGCGCGACCGCCTGGTCCCACGTTCTGATCGGGCATGTCGGATCCCATTGCGCCCGGTCGAGCGCCTCGTAGCAGCGGCCCATGACGTCGAACGTGTCGTCGTAGTAGCCCAACAGGACATGCAGCCCGTGCTCCTCAATGCGACCGTTGGGGCCCCGACTGCTGGCCCCCTTGCCCCCGAGGCGCCACCCGCGCTGGTAGACGGTGATGCGCTCGAACCGGTCTGTCCAGGTGCCCTCGCTCAGCTCGAACGCCGTGGTCAGTGCGCCCATCCCACCACCGAGAATGGCCACCGAACCCCGGGAGCGAGCCACGTCAGACCTCAATGAGGTCGAGCGCCTGGGCGAACTCGGGGCTCGAGGAGTTGGGTGGGAACCGGTCGAGCACGCTCCGGACCCGGTCACCCCAGTCCGGCGGGCGGTTGTGCGGCAGACGGGCCAGGTCGTTGGCTGCGCGGAGGGCCAGGACGAGCGATCCCTGGGCCAGGCCGATGTCGACAGCGGCGACCAGGTCCCTGGCCGCCTCGTCCATCCGGTCGGGATATCCCACGGTCATGATCTCGGCGCGCAGACGCAGCAGGTCCGGTTGGTGCACCAGCTCGCCCGACGATGCCGACCGTTCCATGGCCTCATCGAGCGCCTGCAGTGCCGAGTCGGCGTGACCGAGGTAGTGATGGTTCTGGGCGACGATGCCGAGGTGCGTCGGGCGGAACGCGCCATGGCCCACCAGGTCCATGCCCAGCGCGTACTGCTCGAGTTCGGCCACCCCACAGGGTTGCTCAGGCTCGGGCATCAGCAGATACTGCGTCCCGAGCAGTTGGAAGTAGTCGAAGCGGCACCGCTCAGCGATCTCGATCGTGCGTCGCCCGAACTCGCGCGCCTCCTCCCGGTTGCCTGTGATCATCCGGATCCAGGCGAGGTACACCGAGACGAACGCCGCGCTGAAGGGACCGGAAGGGAAGTCCAGTTCCTGCGCCGTGGCAAGGGCTCGCCGCTCCCACAGTGCGCTCTCCTCCGTCGAGCCCCGCAGGCCGGCGACACAAGCCAGCGCCACCGCCGTGACCGGCACGGCATCGTGGGGGAGGGGCCAGAACGGCGATGAGGCCGCCTCGGCCGAGCGGGCGCCGTAGCCCTCCCAGGCCTCCATGAGCCAGCGGTGCGCTTCCTCCAGCTTGCCCTGGTAGAAGGCGCCGTAGCCCATGCACGATTTGATCTCGGGCGCGAACCAGGCCGTGGCGGGGTCGTCGAGCACATGGGTCAAGGGCTCGAGCACGATGCTGGCCGCATCGACCGAGCCGCGCACCAGGAGATAGCTCCAGATGCCGACCTGCACCGGCATGATCTCGGGGCGGTTCGAGAGCTTCCGGCAGATCTCCTCTGCGACGGTGTAGTCCTCGAACACCTCGGGGAACCCGTACCCGTAGAGGGAGCTCGTGCTGATGGTGCGTTGCGCCCGGATCATCAGCTCGGACAGGTCGCGGTCGTCGCCCTCGGGCACAGTCGACGTCAGCTCCTGGGCGCGATCGAGGAGATGGCGGGCCTCGGTGTGGCTGGCCGTCGACTGCGCTGCCTGTGCCGCCGCCATGTAGGCGGGCACGGACTGCACGACGTCCCCGGCCAGGTCCCAGTGTTGGGCAACCACGGCCAGATCGCCGGGTGTTGTCGCACTGGCAGCCAGCAGCTCCGCCACGTTGCGGTGTGTCTTCTGCCGTATCGGCAGGACCTGCGTCTCGTAGGCCGTGTCGCGCATCAGGTCGTGCCGGAAGCGGTAGCGGCCCAGCCGGACCTCGGCGACCCGCTCGATGAGAGCGGCGTCCTCCAGGCGGGACAGCGCGGTGTCGACGTCACGGCCGGCGAGCTGGCGCAGCGGCTCCTCGTCGAACTCCCCTCCGAGGGTGGCAGCCAACTGCGCCACGCGGAGATCGATACCGGGCGCCCGCAGCCGCGCCGTCAGGATCTCGTGGATGCGGGGCGGGAGCACTTCGCCGGGACGTGCGGCGCCGGCGCTGCGGGTCAGCTCCTGGAGAAACAAGGGGAGACCGGCTCCCCGTTCGACGATCAGGCGTCGCTGCGTCGCGTCCAACCCGCCCTCTGTCAGCGCGGCCACCAGCCCCGCTGCCTCCTTCTCCCCGAGCGGCTCCAGCGCGATGTCCACCACCGCCGAAGCCCATGGCGCCTCGACCCGGTCCCGGCTGGTGATCAGGATCATCGTGCCGGGGATGCGCTCGGTGGCCAGGAGACCCAGCAGCTCGACCGTCGTCGGGTCGGCCCAGTGCAGGTCCTCGGCCACGACGAGGCTCGGTGTCGACGCCGCTGTGTGGGCCAGCCAGATGACGAATGCCCGCAGGGTCTGCTGGCGCAGCGCGAGGGCGTCCACCTCCGGTCGTGCCCACCGCTCGTCGTCAGCCAGGCCGAGCAGTGGGGTCAGCAGCGGCACGGTGTCACTCGGGAGACCGGCATCGTTCAGCCGTTGCTCCAGCTCGGTGAGCCGATCCTCTGCAGGCTGGTCCGGGTAGAAGCCCAGCAACTGCTCGAGCATGCGCCCAACCGGCCAGAGAGCGACATTGCCGTGATACGGCGAACAGTTGGCCTCGAACACGACGCCGCCTTCGAGGCGTACGTGAGCCGCCAGTTCCGCCGCCAGCGCCGACTTCCCGATGCCCGCCACGCCCCGCACCACGACCACGGTCTCCTCTCCCCTCGTCGCCTTGTCGCTCTCGTGGACAAGCCGGTTCCAGGTGAAGCGGAGCAGTCGGCTCTGGTTTTCGCGGCCCACCAGAGCCACCGACTCGGGTAGCCCGTGGCCGGAGGGTGAAGCGGTCAGTTTCGACCGCAAAACCAGGTACAGATGCATGGGGCGGGCAATGCCCTTGAGCGAGTGGCTCCCGAGCGAGCGCAATTCGAAGTGCGGCGCGACGAGCTGCTCCGTCGTCTCGCTGATGCAGACCGTGCCGGGCTCGGCCTCGCCCTGCACGCGCGACGCCACATTCGGGACGGGCCCGGCGATCGCTGAGCCATCGATGACCCCCGAGGCGAGCCCGGCAATCACGACCGTCCCTGAATGCACGCCGACCCGGATGGCCGGCTCAATGTCGTGGCGCCGTTTCAGCTCAATGCCAGCTTGTTCCATGCGTTCCACGAGGCGCAGCGCCGCCAGGACCGCGCGTCGCGCATCGTCCTCGTGCGCCACCGGGTAGCCGAAGCAGGCCACGACGCCGTCGCCCTGGAACTGGAGCACGCGGCCGCCCAACTCCTCGATGGTCTCGGCCGCCACCCGGCGGTAGAGGACAAACACGTCTTGAATGACCTCGGGCTCGGACACCTCTGCCATGTCGGTCGACTGCACGATGTCGGCGAAGATCAAGCTGACGAAGGCGCGCTGGCCGCCGATCAGGGAACGTTCGAGCGCGGCCCGTTCTAGCATCGCGGCGGCGCGTTCGTTCGAGGGATCGACAGCCAGGACGTCGTCCGCCTGTTCGACCACGCGGTCCCAGGCACCGATGGATACGGCAGCGTCCATGGAGCCCAAAAGGCGGTCGATCAGCAGCGCCAGGCGGTCTTCCGCCGAGGCTGACCGTTCCTCGTCCGCGCCCATCGGGTCGCCCCCTCAGTCCCCAGCGAGCTGGGCGTGGCTGACGTAGAAGAGCGCAGGGGCCTGCTTGCCGCCCGTGCCCGCGACGAGCGACCCTTCGTAGAGGCCAGCGGGGAACTTACTGGTCTCCGCCTGAATGGTGACGTACGCCCGGCCGGCCTTCTCGATGACCGACGGAGTGATGGTGAACTCGGACGAGGGGATGGTCGCCGCCTTCTCTCCGACCCGAGTGAGGTCAGTGATGCTCACACGCGCATCGTCCGATCGCGCCTTCACCATCAGCGTCGTGTGCTCGATCGCGCGCGCACTCCGTCCCGGGTCCGCACCGGCAGTCGGCCGCACGGTCACCTCGGCCCAGTTCGATATGCCGTCCATCCCCACCTGCCAGGCGCGCGACCAGTCGCGGGCAAGCCGCTGGAAGAGACGGCTGGTGTCGTTCGCCACGTCGGTCTGCCCGTAGTGGCCCGACCAGACCCGTTCGCCGACGTCGGTGACGAACGGGCCGTAGAAGTCCATCATGTCGGTCATGGTCTCGATCACTTGCTGGGCCACCCCGCCGGTGAAGGCGGCCGCGCCATCCGTGGGCTGCGACAGCCGCGGGTCAGAGTCGCCGATCGAGTGGGGCGTCGGGTTGGAGCCTCCGGCCGCGCGGACCGCGCTGACGGTGGTCGCGCGCTGCACCCAAATGCTCCACTCCGGGCAGACGTCGGTGGCGACGGTGTTGAGCAGCGTGTTGGTGAAGCCGACGATCTTCAGCGCCTTCACGTGGCGCCGGCCGCCCGCGTCCACCACCATCAGGTATCCGCGGTCGACCTGGAGCATGTCGCCGATGCTGCGGTTGAGGTCGTAGCTCGTGGCCGCCCACTTCTCGGCGGACTTGAAGTCGCAGCGCAGCTCGGTCTCCAGCCGATGACCGCCAATCTCGACGACCTCGAGGTAGTTGGAGTGGGTCTGTTTGGCCCCGCTCCGGCTCGGGCGCAAGTCGAGCGAGCCGAGCGGCCGCATCTCCTTGAACATCTCGCCGCCCCAACTCGGCCAGTGGTCCGGGATCAGCCAGTCCCGCAACGTCTTGAGTGACTCGCCGGTCTCGAACTCCGTGAAGATCCAGACCGCCTGCTTGCCTTCGACATCCACCGCCACGGCGGCACAGGTCACCCCGGGGTCGCTGAGCGTCCCACCGTCGGCATCATTCGTCATGCCGCCTCCCGTGTGTCTTGCGGCGTTCCCTCAAATATGCTCGCTGACCTGGGAAGGATAGCTCACCTGGGACTTGGCAATCGGCGTGTGAAATCGCGATGAACCATGCCCGGCACCCTTGCACCTGACTGCGCCACTCGTAATGATTGTTTCAGCACGAATGTAGTTATCCGCTCGTGTTTTGACCGTGGAGTGAACCTGGCTGAAGTGTCGGATCGAAAAGGGAGCAATACGAAAGGAGCAATACTGTTGTGCGAACCCTGAGGCGCTATCCCTACGTCGATCGCCTGAAGTCGGTCGACGAGTTCAGACAATGCACCAAGGCACAGCTCCGAGGTGTGGAGCGGTTAGCCGAGCATGTCACGGTCGAACGGGGCGAAATCCTCGTCAGAGAGGGGCAAGCCGACAGAGAGCTCTTCCTCATCCTCGCTGGCACAGCCGAAGTCACGCAGATGGGCCGGCGGGTGAACACGCTCGGACCCCGTGATTTTTTTGGGGAGTTGGCAGCCTTGAACCGCGGGCTTCGCAACGCCACGGTCACAGCCATCTCAGCTTTGGAACTGCTGATCATCGGGCCGCGTGAGTTCGAAGCGATGGCCCAAATCCCCGGGTTCCGGGATGGGCTGTTGAAGAGAATGGCCAACCGCTTACGCGTCGTCGATGCCCAGCTCGCAGCAGCCCATAGCCAGGCAGCCTTGAGTGGTCAGGACGCTGCATGTCACGACCAACCGTCGACGTCTTTGGCCAGTCTCGCAACGCCGATCGCCAGCGAGGTGCGCTAGCAGGACCCATCAAAAGCGCCCCAGCCGCAGCGGCCGAAAGAACATCCTGATGACGCTGGCGAAGACCTCTGGGTCCGCCACCGCTGGAAAGTGCCCACCAACTGGCTGCTCCGACCAGTTCAATG
>Ga0302181_10000561_pt1 | contig 29636 bp, 26 predicted proteins | sample I_Palsa_E3_3_FD_198786 | JGI IMG/M metagenome (GOLD analysis project Ga0302181, IMG submission 198786) | Peat permafrost microbial communities from Stordalen Mire near Abisko, Sweden - I_Palsa_E3_3 | ecosystem: Environmental > Terrestrial > Soil > Palsa > Peat permafrost | place: Sweden...
CTACACCCGCGGGCTGAACGGAGAAATCACGATCATGGCTTATGCACAAGTCGCCGTCGCGCACGACGATCATTCAACGGACGCTGACCACAAGCCGCATGGCTGGCGTCGCTGGGTCTACGCGACCAATCACAAAGACATCGGCACGATGTACCTCATCTTTGCCGGCATCATGTTCTTCGTGGGCGGCTCGCTGGCGATGCTCATTCGGCTGGAGCTCTTCAAGCCGGGGCTGCAGTTCTTCGACCCCTTGTTCTTCAATTCGCTGACCACGATGCATGCGCTCATCATGATCTTCGGCGCCATCATGCCGGCGTGGACCGGGCTTGCGAACTGGCAGATTCCCATGCAGGTGGGCGCACCGGACATGGCGCTGCCGCGTCTCAATAATTTCAGCTTCTGGATCCTGCCCTTTGCCTTCCTGCTGCTCCTGTCGACGTTCTTCGTGCCTGGCGGCGCGCCGGCGGGCGGCTGGACCATGTACCCGCCGCTCATGCTGCAGGGTGGCGCCGCGTTTCCGATGACGATCTTCGCCATCCATCTCATGGGCGCTTCCTCGATCCTTGGCGCCATGAACGTGATCGTGACCATCCTCAACATGCGCGCGCCCGGCATGACGCTCTTGCGGATGCCGCTCTTCGTGTGGTCATGGCTCATCACGGCCTATCTTCTGATCGCGGTGATGCCGGTGCTCGCAGGCGCCGTGACGATGCTTCTCACCGACCACTTCTTCGGGACGACGTTCTTTACCGCCGCCGGCGGCGGCGATCCGGTGATGTTCCAGCATATCTTCTGGTTCTTCGGTCACCCGGAAGTTTACATCCTGATTCTGCCGGCCTTCGGCATCATCTCGGAGATCATTCCGACCTTCGCCAGGAAGCCGATCTTCGGCTACGAAGCGATGGTGTATGCGATCGCTTCGATCGCATTCCTGTCCTTCATCGTCTGGGCGCATCACATGTTCACCGTGGGAATGCCGCTGGCGGGCGAGCTCTTCTTCATGCTGACGACCATGCTCATCGCCATTCCGACGGGCGTTAAGGTATTCAACTGGTGCGCGACGATCTGGAAGGGCTCGCTCACCTTCGAGCCGCCCATGCTCTTTGCGCTGTCGTTCGTATTCCTCTTCACCATCGGCGGCTTCTCGGGCGTGATGCTCGCCATCGTGCCGGCCGACTTTCAGTATCAGGACACTTATTTCGTAGTTGCCCATTTTCATTACGTGCTCGTGCCCGGCACCATCTTCGGCATCATGGCGGGAGTGTATTACTGGCTGCCGAAGTGGACCGGGCGCATGTATGATCAGACTTTGGGCAAGTGGCACTTCTGGCTGTCGGCCATCTTCGTGAACGTGCTGTTCTTCCCGCAGCACTTCCTCGGCCTTGCCGGGATGCCGCGCCGCATCCCCGACTATGCCGTGCAGTTCACCGACTGGAACATGGTGTCGTCGATCGGCGGCTTCGGCTTTGGGCTCTCGCAGTTCCTCTTTCCGTATCTCATCTGGAAGTGCATCAAGCACGGCACGCCCATCGGCAATCGTGCTTGGGAAGGCGCCCACGGCCTTGAATGGGAGCTGCCGTCGCCACCGCCCTTCCACTCCTGGGAGACGCCGCCAACGGAAGCCGTCCTCGCGCATGCCGCCGTGCATTGAGCGCGCGTGAGTACTGCCGTCGTGGTCGATGAGGATGCAACCGAGCAGAAGAGGCGCATACGGCGTTCTGCGATTCTGTTCGGCAGCATCGCTCTCGCGTTCTATCTCGCCTTCATCGTGATGTCGCTGGTGCGTGGCTGGCGATGAAAGCGCCGCGCACGAATCGGCCGCATCGCGGGTTGACTTTGAAGCTGCTGGCGATTGTCTTGGGAAGTTTCGCGTTCGGCTATGCGCTCGTGCCGTTCTACAATGTGCTCTGCGCCATCACGGGCTTGGGCGATCAGACGGCGCTCGCGCGACGCGCGGTCGCGGTAGAAAAGCCGGATCTCAACCGCACCATTACCGTGGACTTCATGGCGGAGCTGCCGAGCATCGGCAGCTGGGCGTTCCGCCCGCTCGTGCGTTCGATCCAGATCCATCCGGGCAAGCTCTACTCCACGGAATATTTCGCGCAGAATCTCACCGGCTACGACACGATTGCGCAGGCGGTGCCGGATATCTCGCCGTCAAAGGCGGCGGCCTACTTCCACAAGACGGAGTGCTTCTGCTTCACCCCGCAGCGCTTCGCAAAAGGTGAATCGCGCACGATGCCGGTGCGCTTCATTGTCGATCCGTCGCTGCCGATCTATCTTGACCGGATCACCCTGTCCTACATGTTCTACGACACCTCAACACACGTCGGTGCACAGCTGATAGCGCCGACGGCCAACAGCAGGAACTGATATGGATCTGGCACATACTCACGACGCCAACAAATACTACATTCCGACGCCGAGTCCCTGGCCGATCGTCGGCGCGATCGCGCTCTTCAGCATGATGCTCGGCGCCATCTGCTATTTGGACGAACTCAGCGGCGCCTGGTCGTTGCTGCCCGGAGCGGCGCTCCTGACATTCATGTTCAGCGGCTGGTTCCACACCGTGATCGGCGAGAGCCAGCACGGCACCTTCAATCTGCAGGTGGATAAGTCCTTCCGCATGGGCATGATGTGGTTCATCTTCTCCGAGGTGATGTTCTTCGTCGCCTTCTTCGGGGCGCTCTTCTACGCGCGCCGGCTTTCCGTGCCGTGGCTCGGCGGCGAAGGCGTCAAGATCTTCAACAACATCGTGCTCTGGCCGGGATTCGAGAATCACTGGCCCACCAACGGGCCGGGTCACGTCGGCGGCCGCGCGGATTCAACTTTCAGCACCATCCCCGCTTTTGGCATTCCGGCGCTCAACACGGCGATCCTGCTGACGAGCGGCGTCACCGTGACGATTGCGCACCATGCGCTGCGCGCCGGCAAGCGTGGCGTGCTCACGGTGTTCCTCGCGGCAACCTTCCTTCTGGGATTCACCTTCGTCGCGCTGCAGGCGCACGAGTACGGCGAGGCTTACAAGGATCTCGGCCTGCGCCTGTCGACGGGCGTATACGGTTCGACTTTTTTCATGCTGACCGGCTTTCACGGCCTGCACGTGACCATCGGCGCCATCATGCTGCTCGTCATCTGGCTGCGCGTGTTGAAGGGCCATTTCACACCGAACCGCCACTTCGCCTTTGAGGCGGTGTCCTGGTACTGGCACTTCGTCGATGTCGTATGGCTCGGGCTTTTTATCTTCGTATACTGGCTGTAGAGGAAGCCTCAGCGCACTCCCATCGGATCGATGCCATGAGGCGCAATGAGGCCGGTGTACCAGGCGAGCATCAGCAGGACGAAGAGCGCAACCGATAATCCGATGCGCCAGGTGAGCGCCCGCACCATGCGGCGCGAATCGCCGGCGCCGCGCGTGAGATGTCTCAACGCCGATACCAGGCTCGCGACGATCGCGATAAATACGCCGATGATGAGCGCGGGAATCAAGGATTCCATAAGCCGATGATCTTACTCCAGCGCCCCATGCTCAGGCCGTCGGCGCCATGGTGGGCGCTGACGGCGCTTGCGGTTGCGCTCTGCATCGCATTCGTCGGCCTGGGCCGCTGGCAATGGCGGCGCGGCGAGGTGCGCCAGGAGGAGTGGGATGCCTTCGCGCGCGGTGCGGATGACGTGCGCCCGCTCGGTGCGTCGAAACTGGACGATATAGCGCGCTTCGCACGCGTAGCGGTGAGCGGCCACTGGCGCCCCGACCGTCAGTTCCTGCTCGACAACCGCTCGCACGCGGGCCTGCCGGGCTATGAAGTGCTCACGCCGCTCGAGCTCGCCGATGGCCGCGCACTGCTCGTCGATCGCGGCTGGGTTGCCTTCACAGGGTCGCGCGCGCGGCTGCCGGATGTCTCTTTCGCGCCCGCACCGACCGTGACGCTCATCGGCCGAGTGAATGAGTTGCCAAGCGCGGGCCTTGCCTATGGACGCGCAGCCCCGGCGCTCGAGGGAAGCTGGCCGCGCATCACGAGTTATCCGCGCATGAGCGAACTCGATGCGGCATTGGGCCGCCTCCTCGAGCGGCGCATCGTGCTTCTGGATCCGGGTGCCGCCGACGGCTATGTGCGCGACTGGCAGCCGCCGGGCCTGCCGCCGGCGCGGCATTGGGCCTACGCCATCCAGTGGTGGCTTTTCGCGGTGACTCTCGTCGTGATCTGGAGCGTGGCGTCCGTGCGGCGCGCGCGGCGGGCGCCGTGAACGCGTCCTTGCGCGAGGTGCGCGCGCGCAATTTGCGCACCGTGGCGCTGCTCGCGGCGCTTTTTCTGCTACCGCTGGCGGCGGCGTTCTGCGTGTACTACGGCGCGAGCTGGCGCCCCGCGCAGCGCACCAACCACGGCGAGCTCATCCTGCCGGCGCGCCAACTGCCGCGCGCGAGTGCGGCGTACGGCGCACGGACCTTCACGCACCTGTGGTCGCTCGTCTACGTGGGCGCAGGCGCCTGCGATGACGCCTGCGCGAGCGCGCTCTATGTGATGCGCCAGACGCATCTGGCGCTCAATAGCGACATGCAGCGGGTGCAGCGCGTCTTTGTCGCCAGCGGCGACGCGCCGCCACGGGAGTCGCTGGCGCGCGAGTATCCGGGGCTCGTCGTCGTCCAGGCACGCGGCCTTGAGGGCGAGGACCTTCTGCGGCAATTTTCTGCGGACGAGCGCGCTCATGCCATCTTCATCGTCGACCCGCTCGGCAATCTCATGATGCGCTTCGACGCGCGCGCGAACCCCAAGGGGCTGCGCGAAGACCTCAGCAAGCTCCTGAAGCTGTCGAACGTGGGCTGAGTGATGCCGCTTCCCGTGTGGGTCCGCCGCCTCGCACTCACCGGACTCGTACTGTGCTTCCTCGTCGTGGTTCTCGGCGCCTACGTGCGCCTGAGCGCCGCGGGCCTCGGCTGCCCGGACTGGCCCGGGTGCTACGGCGCGCCAACGCCGCTCAACATCGCACAGGATGCGATTGCGCAAGGTAGCTTCGCGCAGGCTGTGCCCGATGTGGGCAAGGCCTGGCGCGAGATGATCCATCGTTATGCGGCCGGAACCCTGGGCCTCATCATCGTCTCACTCGCCGCGCTTGCGCTGGCGGCGAGCGGCCGGCGGATGATCGGGCTGCGCTTCGCATGCGCGCTCCTCGCCATCCTCATCCTGCAGGCGAGCCTCGGCATGCTCACCGTCACCTTGCGGCTCACGCCGCTCATCGTGACTTTGCATCTCATCTTTGGAATGACGACGCTCGCTCTTCTGGCGTGGCTCTGGCTCGGCGTGAGGAAGTCGGGGCGCGACGGCACCACGGCCGCGCCGTCCTCCCGAATGCCGCGCCGGCTGTGCCTGGCGGCGCTCATCGTCCTCGCCATGCAGATCGCGCTCGGCGGGTGGACCAGCAGCAATTATGCCGCCACCGCCTGTCCGGATTTTCCCACCTGCGACGGCCGCTGGTGGCCGCCGAGCGATTTTGCCCATGCTTTCGTGCTGTGGAGGCCGGTCGGCATCAACTATGAGGGCGGCGTGCTCGAGGAGCCGGCGCGCGCGGCCATTCAGCTGACTCATCGGCTCGGCGCCTGCGCGGCGACGCTCATGCTCGTGCTGGCAGCGGGACTCACTCTGCGCCGAATGCCGGCGCGTGCCGCGCGGCGGGCCGCCTGGGCGGTGCTCGCCTTCCTCGTGCTGCAGCTCCTGATTGCCGTGTCGATGGTCGAGGCGCGCTTTCCGCTGTGGCTCGCCACGGCCCATAACGCCGGGGCGGCGCTGCTGCTGTTGGCAACCATCGCCCTGTACGACGCCCTAAGCGCGCGGCCGCGCAGTGAGGGATGCCAGGAATGAGCTTCTGTTACGCTCGCGGCCCGATCGGACACCGTCGACTTATCGCGGACAGGCACATTGGCGACTCGATCTGAATCCGTGCGGGCCGCGCGCGCGCCCTGGCGGGACTACCTTGAACTCACCAAGCCCAAGGTGGTCGCGCTCATCGTGTTCACGGCCATCGTCGGGACCTTGCTCGCAAGCCCGGGGATGCCGCCGCTTGATGCGCTCATCTGGGGAAACCTCGGCATCGCCTGCGCGGCCGCCTGCGCCGCCGTGATCAATCACGTCCTCGACCGGCGCATCGATGAGCAGATGGGGCGCACCCGCGGGCGGCCGCTGCCCACCGGACGCCTGAGCGAGACGCGCGCACTCATTTTTGCAGCGCTCCTCGGCGTGACCGCCATGAGCATCTTGAGCCTCAGGGTCAATCTGCTCACCGCGGTGCTGACCTTCGCCTCGCTCATCGGCTATGCGGTGGTCTACACCGTGTGGCTGAAGCGCGCGACCTCGCAGAATATCGTCATCGGCGGCGCCGCCGGCGCCGCGCCGCCGGTGCTCGGGTGGACCGCGGTCACGGGCCACGTCGACCCGAATGCGCTACTCCTTTTTCTCATCATTTTCGCGTGGACTCCGCCGCACTTCTGGGCGCTCGCGATCGCGCGCCGCGACGAGTACGCGCGCGCCGGCATACCGATGCTGCCGGTGACGCATGGCGTCGAGTACACGCGCCTGCACGTCCTCCTCTACACGGTGCTGCTGGTCCTCGTCACGCTGATGCCGTTTCTCACGCGCATGAGCGGGCTCATTTATCTCGCAAGCGCCCTCGTTCTGAATGGCATGTTTCTCTATCACGCGCTCGTGATGAAGATTACGGCCCGCGTGGAATTGCCTATGCGCGTGTTCCGATTTTCGATCACCTATTTGATGTGGCTCTTTGCCGCGCTTTTGGTTGATCACTATCTGCCGACAACTCAGGGCGGCTTCTAGGCTGACCTTCGACTACGGACGCGCCGAGCGCAGACCTGCGGAGCGGCGCTGTGTTTGTTGCTCGCGCAGTGATCACTCGCCGGCCCGGGGGAGTGGACCTAGTCACTGGGAGAAGCGGACGAGCGCGGCGCGTTGCGCGGCCGCCCGTGCGGCACTAATTTATGCACCGGTGTCAGGAACTGGACAGTAATGAGCGAGCCCACCAAGGCCGTATTTCTAAGCTATGCATCGCAGGACGCCGCGGCGGCGCGGCCCATTTGCGATGCGCTGCGCGCCGCCGGCATCGAGGTGTGGTTTGACCAGAGCGAACTGCGCGGCGGTGATGTCTGGGATCAGACGATTCGCCGACAGATCCGCGATTGCGCGCTCTTCTTGCCAATCATTTCTAACCATACTCAGGCGCGGCCGGAAGGATACTTCCGGCTCGAGTGGCGCCTCGCGGAGCAGCGCACGCACCTCATGGGGCGCAGCCGCACGTTTGTCGTGCCCGTGTGCGTGGACGACACGCCCGAGGCCGAAGCGGATGTCCCGGACTCATTCTCGGCTGCGCAATGGACGCGCCTGTCCGCGGGAACCACGCCGCCTGCCTTCGTTGAGCGAATAGGGCGCCTGCTGTCCTCTAACGAGCAGATTGCGTCGAAACCCGCCCGATCGGAAGCCGCAGCGCCGCCCGCCAACGCAAATCTGCACGCCGCGACCTCTGCTCGGGTCGACAACGCGGCGGCTCGCCATGCCGCGGCAGCGGGCCGGCCGAAACTTGCGTGGCTGCTGCTGGCGGGGGCAGTCGTCATCGCGGCGGGTTACTTCGCGCTCGACCGCTGGGTCCTCGCGAAGCGCGCCGTGGAACCCGGAGCTGGCGCGATCCAGGCGGTTGCTCCCGCCCAGAACGCCATCCCAGAGAAATCGATCGCGGTGCTGCCGTTTGTCGACATGAGCGAGAAGAAAGACCAGGAATATTTCTCCGATGGTCTTGCCGAAGAGCTCATCGACCTCCTGGCTCAGGTGCCGAATTTGAAGGTCACTGCGCGCACGTCGTCGTTCTACTTCAAGGGAAAATCCGAGGACATCGCGACCATCGCGCAGAAACTGCGCGTAGCCCACGTTCTCGAAGGCAGCGTGCGCAAGGCGGGCAATACCATGCGCGTCACGGCACAGCTGATCCGCGCCGACAACGGCTACCATCTTTGGTCAAAAACCTACGATCAAGACGTCAAGGACATCTTCAAAGTCCAGGACGAGATCGCAGCCGCCGTTGTCGCTGCATTGAAAGCACAGCTGCTGCCCGCACAGCAGATCTCGAGCCGCCACCGCACCGACAACACGGAAGCCTATACAGAGTACCTGCTCGGCAACCAGTTCCGGGTTCACGATGCGGTGGAAACCAACCAGCAGGCACTTGCGGCCTACCGCAACGCCGTGGCGCTTGATGCCGGCTATGCTGCGGCCTACAGCGGGATCGCCGATGCGCAATGGCGCCTCGCCGACCAAGTGTCCGGGCAGGCGGCCGACTACGCGACCGCCCTTGCAGCGGCCGAGAAGGCCATCGAGCTCGCACCCGACTCTCCGGAGGGCTACTGGGCGCGAGGACAGCTCAGAAATTATTATTATTTCGATTGGCATGGCGCTGAAGAGGACTTCCAGAAGGCGCTGGCGCTCGATGCGAATTTTGTGCCGGCGCAGGTGCGCTATGCCGAGCTGCTCGCGACGCTCGGACGCATGTCCGATGCGCTCGCCATGCTGCGCCGTACTATTGCGCTCGATCCGCTGTCAGTGGCGGCTTGGCGCTCGCTCGCCGGACTCTTGATCGATGAAGGCCAGTTTGCCGAAGCTCGCCTCGCCGCACATCGTCTGACTGAGCTCAGGGGCGGAGACCCCAGGCAAACGGCATCCTTAATCGATCTGTTTGACGGTCATCCCGATCAAGCTCTTGCAGAGCTGCAAACAAGCAGCGACTCCCGGCGCTTATACGCTCTGGTACTTACTGCGATGGCCAACTACACGCTAGGCCACAGCACCGAGTCCCAGCGCGCGCTCGACGCTATCGTCGCGGAGCGAGCCATGACGCTCGCCTACCAGATCGCGGAAATTCATGCATGGCGCGGCGAGCGCGACCAGGCATTCGAGTGGCTCGAGCGGGCCCGGCGGCAGCACGACGGCGGACTCACCTACATCAAAAATGATCGCAGTCTGGTGAGCCTACGCAATGATCCGCGCTACCACGCCCTGCTGCGCGAGCTCAAGCTGCCGGAATGATTGGGGTGATCGCTAAGCGGAGGCGTCGGTCTTCATGCTGAGTCTTCCTTGACGGCGCGCGCAGCGCTGCATAGCCGCGCCCTCACGTGGCTTTGCGCAGCACTCCCCGTACACCGTCCCCTCCCGATGCAGAGCGTTTCTTGGCACGCCGCTCGATGCGCGTCAGCTCCACCTGCCAGGAGGATAATTTGCGATCATTGAAGAGCAGCATGGCGCAGGCGCGATAACTATCTTCGTCGATCAGCGCCAAATGCTCCGTGCCCTGATAGGTGCCGTCGCTGGAGTGAAAGATCGACAGTATCGAGCCGCCGACGACCGAGAACACGCCCTGCAGTTTGCCGAGCATGGCGTTTTCCGCAGTCCATTTCAAAGTGGTAGCGTCGCGCCCCGGAAGCTCGATCGAGTAGGCGCTGACGAACTCCACCGGCGGAGAACTCAGGACCTTCATTGACCCCGCGAGCAGCCAGCAGGCGTCGCGATGGCTGATCTCGATGCGCCCCTCAGCATCGACGGGCCGCCGGTCGCCGGCCCAGAACGTGCCGTCCACGCGCCACTCGGCTGGCTCAAACAGGAAGGTATGCTTCACGCGGTAGCGCTCCTGCAGTCGGGGACATTATGGCGCGCCGCGAGGTTTGCGGGTACGGTGTGCAGCATGCTGATCGAGCGGATCTGGACGGCGAACTCGTTTCGCAACTTCCACTATCTCATCGCCTGCGCCGAGACGGGAGAGGCGCTCGCGGTAGACCCCCTCGACTGGCGGCGCTGCCTCGCGGCGGCGCAGGTGCGCGGCTGGCAGATCCGCCAGATCCTCAACACGCACGAGCACCGCGATCACACCGGAGGCAATACGAGCCTCGTCGCAGCCACCGGAGCGCGCCTGCTCGCGCATGCCGGCGCCGCGCAGCGCATCGGCGCAGTTGATCGGGGCCTGGCCGCGGGCGACATCATCCGCGTGGGGCGGACCGTGGAGCTGCGCTGCCTCGACACGCCCGGCCACACGCTCACCCACATCTGTGCGCTCGCCGATGGCGAGGAGCCGGCGCTTTTCTCCGGCGACACGCTCTTCAATGCCGGCGTCGGCAACTGCCACAACGGCGGTGAGCCCGAGCTTCTCTATGAGACTTTCGCGCAGCAGCTGACGCATCTGCCGGATACGACCCGCATCTACCCCGGGCACGAGTACCTCGCGCGCAACCTCGAATTCACGCTCGATCGCGAGCCGGGCAACGCGGCAGCAGCGGCGCTCCTGGCACGCGCGCGTCAACAGGACCCGGCCAACGGTATCGTCACGACCCTCGCCGATGAAAGGCGCATCAACACCTTCCTGCGCCTGCAGGAGCGGGAGGTCATCGCGCGCCTGCGCGCAAGCTTTCCCGAGCTGGGCGCGGCGCCCGATGAGCGCACAGTGTTCCTGGCGCTGCGCCAGCTGCGCAACAGCTGGTAACTTCAGGGGCGGCGCTCGAGCGGCACGTGCCCGGGCTCTGCCGCGACGCGCGCAAGCCAGGCGCGCAGGTGCGCATACGGCGCAAGCTCGAATCCCCCTTCGTCGGCCACATGCGTATAGGCATAGAGCGCAACGTCGGCAATCGTGTAGCGCTCCATCACGAAATAACGCCGCGTGGCCAGGTGCGCATCCATGATGGCGAGCGCCGCGCGTCCGTTCTCAAGACGCATGGAAAGCTCCGCGCGGCGCGGCGAGTCCGCGGCCAGATGCCTCATGATGAAGCGCGCGGTCGCGACGTACGGCTCGTGGCTATATTGCTCAAAGAACATCCACTGCAGGACCTGGGCGCGGCCTAAAAGCCCGGCCGGGATGAAGCGGGTGCCTTCGGCCAGATACCAGAGGATGGCGTTCGACTCGGCAAGGTAGGTGCCGTCCTCAAGCGCAAGCGTCGGAATCCTGCCATTCGGATTTTTTGCGAGGAACGCAGGCTTGCGCGTCGCGCCGGCGAGGATGTCGACCTCCACCCAGCGGTACGGGCGAGCGAGAAGCGCGCAGAGGAGCCGGATCTTGTAGCCGTTGCCCGAGTCGAGGTAGTCGTAGAGAGTGAGCACGGCGATTTCGCACCCGCGTTCGAAGCGCCTGCAGTATCCACGGCGGCCGCCGCCACGCCAACTGATGAACGACGAGGAGGCGGCGGCTGTTGTACGCTCCCGCTCCATTCGGCCCTTGCGGGTGCGGCGACCATGTACTCAGCGTTTTACCGGCGCTCTTTCACGATCGCGACCGTCCTCATCCTGGGGTATGCGCTCCTCAAGATGCTCGCGCCGTTCTGGGGGCCGCTCGGCTGGGCCGCGTTCCTCGCATTCTTTCTGCATCCGCTGCACCTGCGCCTGACGCGCAAATGGGGCGGCCGCGCCGGCTGGTCCGCCTTGTTCATCACCGTGCTCACGCCCTTCGTGCTGATCGCGCCGCTGTCGGCTCTGGGGCTGGTATTTGCCAGGCAGGTCGGCATCCTCATCGGCTACCTGCGGGCGCGCTCAATACCGTCATTTCCGACCATGCGGCAGGATCTGGACGGCTATCCCCTGATTGGGCCGCTCCTGCGCTGGGTGGATGCGGACGTGTCGGTCACGGCGGCGCAGGTGCAGGAGTGGCTGGTGAACGGCGCGCAGTCGATATTGCGCGCGGCCGCAGGAGTGGGCGAGCAGGTGGCGCTCGGGGTCTTCGGCACGCTCGTCGGCTTTGCCCTCATGGTGTTCCTGTTCTTCTATCTGCTGCGCGACGGGGAGCGGATCTTCAGCCGCCTCATGGACCTCGTGCCGCTCGAGCCGCAGCGCCGTCGCAAGCTCATTCAATACCTCGCGGAAGTGACGCGCGCAGTGGTGTACGGCCACTCGTTGACGGCGCTCGCGCAGGGCGCGCTCGTCGGCATCGGCTTTGCGATCGTGCACCTGCCCTCCCCGCTGGTGTTCGGTGTGCTGGCGGCGCTCGCAGCTCTCCTGCCCGGCGCCGGCACCGGCTTCGTGCTGATTCCGGCGGTGCTGTACCTGGCATTTGACGGCCGCTGGGGAGCGGCGCTCTTCCTGGCGCTTTGGAGCGTGGGCATTGGCCTGTGCGACAACCTCTTGCGCCCGTATCTCACCCGGCAGCACGCCGCCGTGTCGACGCTGACGGTGTTCGTCGGCGTCATCGGCGGTCTCGTGGCCTTCGGCCTCATCGGGCTCGTGCTCGGGCCGGTGCTCTTGAGCCTGATCGTGGCTCTCCTGCGTTTCGCGCAGGAGAGCCTCACGCACACGGATCACGAGCCCTCCTGAGCTTGGCAAGGGGCGAAGCAGTTACAATGCCGCCCCGATGGATGTCTCTCCCCTCCTCGATCCGCTGAATGATGCGCAGCGCGCAGCGGTAACGGCACCGCTTGGCGCCATGCTGGTGCTGGCCGGTGCCGGCAGCGGCAAGACGCGCGTACTCACGCACCGGGTGGCCTGGCTGATCCAGGTCGAGGGCGCCGCCCCGCAGAGCATTCTCGCCGTCACGTTCACAAATAAGGCTGCCGGGGAAATGCGCGGCCGCATCGAGCAGCTGCTCGGCATGCCCGGGCCGGCCCTGTGGGTGGGCACGTTCCACGGCATTGCGCATCGCCTGCTGCGCATCCATTGGCGCGAGGCGAACCTGCCGCAGAGCTTCCAGATCCTCGATGCGGAGGACCAGATACGCCTCATCCGCAAGATCCTGAAGGCGCAGGAGCTCGACGAGACGCGCTGGATTCCGCGCGAGATCCAGTGGTTCATCAACTCCAACAAGGATGAGGGCCGCCGCCCGGCGGCGCTCAAGGACGGGGGCGATTCCACGCGCCGCCAGCTCATCAGGCTGTACGCGGCCTACGAGGCCGCCTGCGCGCAGGCCGGCGTCGTCGATTTCGCGGAGCTGCTGCTGCGCGCCTTCGAGCTGTGGCGCGATCAGCCCGAGGTGCTCGCGCATTATCGGCGCCGCTTCCGCCACGTGATGATCGATGAGTTCCAGGATACCAATGCCATCCAGTACGCGTGGATGCGGCTGCTCGTCGGCAGCGAGGGCTTTCCATTCGCCGTATTTGACGATGACCAGTCGATTTACCGCTGGCGCGGCGCGCGCGTCGAAAACGTGCAGCAGTTTCGCAGCGACTTTCCGGGAGCGCAGCTGTATCGCCTCGAGCAGAACTACCGCTCGACCGGCGCAATTCTGGAAGCCGCGAACGCCCTCATCGCGCACAATTCCGGGCGGCTCGGCAAGAACCTCTGGACGCACGGGGAGCGCGGCGAAAAGATCCGCCTGTACGCCGCGTACAACGAGCGCGACGAGGCGGACTTTGTCGTGCAGCGCATCCGGCAGTGGGCGAACGGCGGCGGCGCGCGGCGTGATGTCGCCATCCTGTACCGCTCGAACGCACAGTCGCGCGTGCTTGAGGAGGCGCTGCTGACGGCGCGCATGCCGTATCGCGTGTACGGCGGCCTGCGATTCTTCGAGCGTGCGGAAATCAAGGATGCGCTCGCGTACCTCAGGCTCATCGCCAATCGCCGCGACGACGCCTCCTTCGAGCGGGTGGTGAACCTGCCGACGCGCGGCATCGGCGCGAAGAGTCTGGATGTCATACGCGCGCAGGCAAAAGCAGCCGCCGGTTCCTCCTTGTGGGAGGCGGCGGCGGCGTGCATGGGCGATGCACTCGGGCCGAAGGCATCCGGCGCAGTGCACGGCTTCATGGCACTCATCGAGCGCATGGCGCGCGAGATGCAGGATCTGCCGCTCTTTGAGCAGGTGGATCACATGCTGCAGGCGAGCGGCCTCCTCGATCACCACAAGCGCGAGAAGGCCGAACGCGGCGAAGCGCGCGTCGAGAACCTGCTCGAGCTCGTGAGCGCGGCGCGCGGCTACGAGCCCGACGGCGCGGTCGAGGAGCTGCCACCGCTGCAGGCGTTTCTCGCGCACGCCGTGCTCGAATCCGGCGAAGGCCAGGCGGAGGCCTGGGAGGATTGCGTGCAGATGATGACCCTGCATTCGGCGAAGGGCCTGGAATTCCCGGTCGTCTTCATGTGCGGCATGGAGGACGGGCTCTTCCCCCACCAGCGCTCGCTCACCGACATTGATGGCCTCGAGGAGGAGCGCCGTCTGTGCTACGTCGGCATGACGCGCGCCATGCGGCAGCTCTACTTCACCTGCGCAGAACAGCGCCGGCTGCACGGCGCCGACAGCTACGCGCAGCCCTCGCGCTTCATCAAGGAAATACCCGCAGAGCTGATCGAAGAAGTGCGGCCGCGCATGCAGCTCTCGCGCCCCATCGCGGTCGGCCGCTTCCGCAGCGATGAGCCCGCCGCGCCCGGCGTGCGCTTGGGCGCGCGCGTGCGCCACGGCAAATTCGGCGAAGGCGTGATCCTCACCGTCGAGGGCAACGGCCCGCACGCGCGCGTGCAGGTGAGCTTCGAGAAGCAGGGCACGAAGTGGCTCATGATCCAGTACGCAAACCTGGAGCCGATGCGTTGAAAATCGTGATCCTGGGGGCGGGTCAGGTGGGCCGCACGGCCGCCTATCATCTCTCCCGAGAGGAGGCGAACGAAGTCACCGTGGTCGATACGGACGAGGAGGTGCTGCGCGATCTGCAGGACCGCCTCGACGTGCGCACCGTTGCCGGCAACGCCTCCTATCCTTCGGTGCTCGAGGCGGCCGGCTGCGCCGAGGCCGACATCCTGATCGCGCTCACCTCGAGCGATGAGGTCAACATGATGGCCTGCGAGGTGGCCTTTACTCTGTATCGCACGCCGACCAAGATCGCGCGCATCCGCGCCTCCGAGTACACCAGCCGCCCCGAGCTCTTCAGCGAAGAGGCGCTGCCGGTCGACGTCTTCATCAGCCCCGAGCAGCTCGTCACCGAGTACGTCGAACGGCTGATCCACTATCCCGGCGCGCTGCAGGTGCTCGATTTCGCCGACGGCAAGGTGCGCCTGGTTGCCGTGCGCGCGCACGAGGGCGGGCTACTCGTCGGGCAGCAGCTGCGCGCGCTGCGCGAGCACGTGCGCGACATCGAGGCGCGCATCGTCGCCATCTACCGCGCCGGCCGCAGCATCACGCCCGGCGGCGACACCATCGTCGAAGACGGCGACGAGGTGTTCTTCCTCGCGGCGCGCAACGACATCCGCCGCGTCATGAGCGAAATGCGCAAGGAGGAGCATCCGTTGCGGCGCGTCGTCATCGCCGGCGGCGGCAACGTCGGCTTCCGCCTCGCCAAGGTCCTGGAGAAGCACAACCAGGTGAAGCTCATCGAGCGCGACGCCAAGCGTGCGCGGCGCATCTCGGAGCTCCTCGAGAACACCATCGTGTTGAACGGCGATGCCGCTGACGAGGAGCTCCTCATCGAAGAAAACATCGACGGCACGGACGTGTTCGCCGCGCTCACCAATTCGGAAGAGGCCAACATCCTCTCGGCAATGCTCGCCAAGCGCCTGGGCGCGCGCAAGGTGATGGCGCTCATCAACAAGCCCTCGTATGCCGAGCTCATCGAAAGCGGCAGCATCGACATCGCCATCTCACCGCAGATGATCACCATCGGCTCATTGCTCGCGCACGTGCGTCGCGGCGATGTGGTGCGCGTGCACTCCCTGCGCCGTGGAGCGGCTGAAGCGCTGGAAGCGATCGTGCATGGCGATGAGCGCAGCTCGCGCGTGGTCGGCAAGCGCGTCGATGAAATCAAGCTGCCCGACGGTGCCTCGATCGGCGCCATCGTGCGCGGCGAAACGGTGATCATGGCGCATCACGACACGCTCGTGCAGTGCGACGACCACATCATCCTGTTCCTCTCCGACCGCAGGCATGTCGAGGCGGTCGAGCGTCTGTTCCTCGGGCCCGCGCGCTAGGACGACGTCACGCGTGCTGCGGGTTGCACACGTTCTTGGCCTGATGCTCGCCGCGTTCGGCGCGGCGTTCGTCCTGCCGATCGTCACCTCGTGGGTGTACGGCGGCAGCGGCAAGTCGTTTGTCATCGCGGCGCTCGTGTGCGCGGCCGCAGGCATGCTGCTGGCAACGAGCACGCGCCGCTATGCGCGCGAGTTGAAGCCGCGCGACGGCTTCCTGCTGGTCACCCTGGGCTGGATACTGATGTCGGCGGCGGCGACCATCCCGCTGCTCCTCATGCTTCCGGGGCTTTCCTTTACCGACGCCTTCTTCGAGACGATGTCGGGCCTGACAACGACCGGCGCCACGGTATTCAAGGGGCTCGATACCATGCCGCCCGCCATCAACCTGTGGCGCGCCGCGCTGCATTGGTACGGGGGACTCGGCATCATCGTGCTCGCGATCGCCATCCTGCCGCTCCTCGGCGTCGGCGGCATGCAGCTCTACCGCGCCGATTCGCCCGGCCCGGTGAAGGAGGAGCGTCTCGCGCCGCGCATCTTCCAGACGGCAAAGTCCCTGTGGTTCGCCTACACGTTCCTGACCATCGTCGGGATCGTTGCGCTGCGCGTTTGCGGCATGTCGTGGTTTGACGCCATCTGCCATGCCTTCTCGGCGGTCGGGCTCGGCGGCTTCTCCACCCACGATGCGAACATCGCTTTTTTCAACTCCGCGTCGGTCGAATTCGTGCTGATCGTCATCATGATCGCCGCGTCGCTCAACTTCGCCTGCCATTTTGCCGCCCTGCGCCGTCTCACCCTGGAGCCGTATTTCACGCACCCGGAGACCAAGGCGATATTTTTGCTCCTGGGCGTGAGCGTGGTCGGCATCGCAATCCTGCTCACGGCGCACGGCGTGTACCCGGATTTCTTCACCTCGCTGCGCCACTCGGCCTTCAATGTCGTGTCGCTCGCGACCACGACCGGCTTCGTCACGCAGGACTACACGCGCTGGCCGGTATTCGCGCCGATCTGGATGCTGTTCCTGTCCTGCATCCTGTGCAGCACCGGCTCGATCGGCGGCGGCATCAAGATGTTCCGCACTCTGGTGCTCTCGCGCCAGGCGCTGCGCGAATTGCGCCTGCTCGTGCACCCGAGCGCCGTGGCGCCCGTGCGCGTGGGCGGCAAGCCCGTTCCGGACCGGGTCGCAGCCTCGATCCTCGCGTTCATTTTTCTGTATTTCATGACCGTGGCGGCGCTCACCTTCGCGCTCCTCTTGACGGGACTGGATTTCGATTCGTCCTTCGGAGCCATCATCGCCTGCATCAATAATACGGGTCCGGGCCTGGGTGTAGTCGGGCCGTTCAAGACCTATCAGAGTCTCACCGACCTGCAGACGTGGATCTGCACCTTCGCCATGCTCCTCGGGCGGCTTGAGATCTTCAGCGTGCTGGTGCTCTTCACGCCGACGTTCTGGCGCAAGTAGCGCACGCGCGCGCGCACTCAATGCTCGATGTGGAAGCGGATCGCCCAGAATGACACCGGCCCGCGGGCGGCGTTGAAGCCCGGATTGCGGATGAATTGATAGTCGGGGGACAGCTGCACATGCGCCCATTGCCAGGGCAGCTGCAGCCGGTAATAGGTCTCGAGGATCTCTTCGTGCGCGTAGTCGAGGCGCCCATCGCCCAGGAGAAAGCCCAAGCCCCCTGCCGCGAGGTACTCGCGATGCCAGGCGGAGAGCCCTTCATCCGCGACTGCGATGCCCGCGACGTCATCCGCTCTTTGCCAGTGGCTGCCCGATACTTCGCCGCCGATGCTTGCCAGGCGATCGACCTCGGTGAAAGCGAAGCTTTCCGTCTTGCCGTCGTTCCAGCCGAACCTCGCAAAGACTCCGGTCGCACCGTTGTCCGCGAGCGGCTGCTCGGCATTGATGCCGAAGCCATATTTTTTGCGTCCGTCGCGATCATCCGCCACGATATTTGGCGTGGCATCCTCGGCAGCCGCGATGGCGAGCGTCTGCGAGTAAATGCCCATGCGCGCGGTATTGCGATAGGCGAGCAGGCGCACGACAGTGCTCACCTGCGAGGGCGAGAGGGTGAGCTCGAGGTTGTCGCCCTGTGCGCGCCACAACGACGCCTCGAGTTCCTGGCCGTTCGCGCGCACCGGCATGCGGTACATGCCGTACTTCAGCGACCAGAGCGGGCTTATGTAGCCGAGCACGAAGCCGGCTGTGTAGCCGCGCGTATCGGCCGCATAGTCCCAGGCGGTATTGTTCCACAGCGACCAGTTCATGAACTCGGTGCGCGTGCTGCCGGCATAGCGGTTCTTGTCGAAATCGTCATTCACGGCAAGCCAGCCGACCTTGAACTCGAGGCGCTGCGCAGCCTCGGTGCCCGCGATCTGATCCTGGCCGGCCGCGACCTTGGTGAGCTCCGGACCGAGCGGCAACATGAAGCGCAGATAGCTGCGCGCGATGTAGAACCTCTTCGGCAGGTTGTTGGCCCCTTCGCGCACCACGTCGCCGTTGGTAAGTCCCCCCAAGCCGGTCGCGTCGCTCACCCCCGCCCCCATGAATTTTTCGGTGTCGAAATACAGCTGCGCCCAATCGGTGAGCGCCCAGCCGAGGTAGAAGCCGATCGTGTGCGTGGGCTGCGTGTCGCCGTCGGGCTTCAAGCTCAGCGGGCCCGCGTACGGCGAATGCAGCGCGGATTGGTGCTGCAGCACGAAGGTGTATTGCTCGCCGATGAGGCGCGGCCAGTAGCTCTGCGGCGCGGGCGCTCCGGAGAGCGCTTCAGCGGCAGGATCGGCCGGCGCGTCGGCGAAACTCGCGCACGGCAACGCGATCGACAGCACGGCGGTGCCGATGATGAGGGAATGAAGGGACATCAGCTGTGGATGTAGCTTTCCAGCTGCTCGATCGTGTGCTGCTGCTCTTCGATGACCGCTTTGATGAGATCGCCGATCGATACTACGCCGATCACGCCGCCGTTCTCTATCACGGGCAGGTAGCGCACGCGGTGTTGTGTGACCACACGCATGCATTCATCGAGTGTGCTCAGGAGCGACACGGTAATGACCGGCGCCGTCATGATCTCGCGCACCGCCGTGTGCGCGGACGAGCGTCCGAGGAGGATCACCTTGCGCGCATAGTCGCGCTCGGACACGATTCCGAGGAGCTCTGCCTGCTGCATGACGACGAGCGCACCAACATGGTGCTCCGCCATGAGGCGGATCGCATCGAGCACCGGAGCTTCGGGCTCTACCGAGCGCACCGCGTGCGGTTTCTTCTCGAGCAAGTGCCGTACCGTCAGCATCGAGTCCCCCTACGGGCGCCCTTCATTCGAGCGCGTCGGCGATGTCCTGCATCAGGCCCTTGTCTTCCGGTTTCGTGTCCGAAGCGTAGCGCTTCAGCACCCGCCCGTCACGACTGATCAGGAATTTCTCGAAATTCCAGCCGATGTCTCCCGGAAAGCCGTTCTGCGCCGCAGTAAGAAAGCTGTACAGCGGATGACGCTGCGGGCCGTTCACGTCGAGCTTGGCACTCATCGGAAACGTCACATCGTAGGTCGTCTGGCAAAAACGCATGATCTGCGCTTCATTGCCCGGCTCCTGCTGCCCGAACTGATTGCAGGGAAATCCGATCACGCTGAAGGCTTCCGCGCTGAGGTCGCGCTGCAACTGCTCAAGCCCCGCGTACTGCGGGGTGTAGCCGCAGCGGCTGGCGACGTTGACCGCGAGGACCACCTTGCCGCGCAAGGGCCCCAACAGGTCCGCCGCGCCATCGATGCTGCTTACGGGAATGGAGAAGAAATCGCTCATGTCGGTGCCGGGGCTGCCTCAGGTCTTGCAAATGCCGTGGTCGCGGCATTCTAAATCCCCTACCTCTAATTATGCATCCGCGCGGGCGCCGTGGATCCTGTTAAACGCCGTGCGCGCACGGGGAACCGCTGCGCATTCACACCGCGCCTCAGCGTGCGGCAGTTCAAAGTTTGGAAAGGTAAAGAGCACCCTGACGGCCGCATGACGGTATACAGCGATCCATGGAGATGCTTCACAGGCAGGTCAGTGTGGCCCCGGATCGCTTTGAAGTGGTCGCGGACGACGCGGTTTTCATCGTCGACCTGCAATCCGCGCTCGCCATCTGCATCTATGACGCGGTGAATGAGGCGGGTGCGCTCTTGCACCTGCGCGTCATCACGCGCGGCGCACAGCCCGCTGAAGCGACCGACACGACGCTTGCCACAGAACTTCTGCTCCTCGATCGCTGTGTCGAGGCGCTGCGCGAGATCGCGCCCGAGGCGCGCGCCCTGCAGGCCAAAATCGCCGCGCACCTGCCCGAGGGCGCATCATATGAGCGCGACTGCGAGTCGGTCCTGACGCTGGTGCGGCACTTCCTCGCCGACGTCAACATCGCGGAGATCTCCGCGGATGTTGCGGCAGGCGCGCCGCGCAAGCTGCGCTTCCGGCCGAGCATGGGCACGCTGCAGATCAGCTGAAAATCCATTGCCTGCGCGGCTAGTGTGGCGCCGCCAGGCCGCGCGCGAGCCCCAGATCCTTGCTGTAGACCACGTTCATGACGTTGTCATACCAGCCCGTGACCTCGGGCTTCACCAGGTGTTTATTGACGTAGAAATACAGCGGCATGAGCGGATGATCCGCGAGCATCAGGCGTTCGGCCTGCTCGAGGAGCCGGCGCCGCGCCGCGACGTCGACCTCGGCAGCCGCCGCGGCCAGGAGCTTGTCATAGCTGGGATTCTTGTAGCGCGGCAGATTGATGCCGAAATCGCTCTTCAGGTATTGCGCATAGGTATAGGCGTCGTTGTAGTCCCCGACCCAGCTGGAGCGAAATATCTCGACATCGCCGCGGTCGATGTCCTGCAGCAGCGATTTGAACTCGACGGCAACGAGCCGGGTGTCAATGCCGAGGGACTCCTTCCACATTGATGCCACGGCGATGGCAAGCTTCGTGTGGATCTCGCCATCGTTGTAGCGCAGTTCAATCGACAGCGGCGTACGCGCCGAATAGCCCGCCGCAGCGTAGAGCCGGCGCGCCTCGGCGATCCGCTGCGGCAGCGGGGTTGCGCGATAGTCGAAGGACTGCGGCGTGTAGTCGTGAATGCCGGGGGGCACCCAGCCATAGGCAGGCAGCTCTCCCACGCGCAGCACGCGCTGGGCGAGTTTATCGCGGTCAATCACCAGCGACAGCGCGCGCCTCAGACCCGGATTGTCCTTGAAGGGCGCGCGCGCGAGATTGAACCCGTAGAAATAGGTGTTCAACTGCGGCGCGATATGCAGCTCGGCTGCGAGATGATCCTTGATCCAGTCAAATTGGCCGCGCGGCACGACTGCCGTGACATGCAGCTGATCCGCGCGGTAGCGCGTGAGCTCGGCGTTCTCGTCGGTGATCTGCAGATACTTGACGGCGTCAAGCCGCGTGGCGCGATCGTTCCAGTAGTGGCGGTTGCGCACGGCGAGCACGTAGGATCCGGGCACCCACTCCTTGAGGGCGAAGGCGCCGTTCGACACCATGATGCCGGGGCGCGCGAAGTCGGCGCCGTAGCGTGCGAGCGTCGCGCGGTGCACGGGACAGGTGCTTGGATGCGACAGCAATCCCGGCAGGTACGGCGCGGGTCCCGCCAGGCGTATGACGAGGGTTGCGTCGTCGGGGGCGGATACCCCGAGCGTGTCGACGGGCTCCTTGCCGGCAATGATGGCGCCCGCGTTCGCAACGACGTCGATCACCTGGGCGTACTGCGAGGCGGTCGCCGGATCGACGAGGCGCCGCAATGCTGCGAGGAAATCCGCGGCCACTACTCGATCGCCGTTGGACCAGCGCGCCTCGCGGCGCAGATGGAAGGTATAGGTGCGGCCATCGGCGCTCGTATCCCAGCTCGTCGCAACCCCCGCCGCCGGGGCGGCATCCCGGTCGAGCGAGGTCAGGCACTCGTACAGGTCGCGCAGCACCATGTGCGCCTCGTTCGCGCGCGCTTTCTGCGGATCCAGGGAGTCAGGCCCGGGGCCGTTGCCGATGAGCAATGTGGCGGCTGCGTCGGGGCCAGCGCCGCTGCCGTGCAGGCTCCCGGCATCCGGCGCGCGCGCGCAGCCGGCAAGGAGGCCGATCGCAACGGCAAGCGCCGCCGCCGCGGTGAGCCTAGGCCGCAGCATTGCCCCGAGTACGGGCGGCATTGATTTCATCGCGCAGGACAATGGTGGCCGCGCGCGCGGCGGCCGCAAAATCGACGCCCGACGATGCGTGGATGATGCCACGCGAGGAGCTGACGATGAGGCCGCGCCCATCGGCGCTTTGCCCGGCCGCGACGGCGGCGCCGATGTCCGCTCCCTGCGCTCCCGCGCCGGGCAGCAGGAACGGCATGTCGCCCGTGATGGCGCGCACCGCGGCAAGTTCCTGCGGATAGGTCGCGCCCACCACCAGAAGGCAGTTGCCGCGGCTGTTCCAGCGGGTGGCGGCGAGCTCGGCCACCACCGTAAAGAGCTTCCTGCCGCCGACATCCAGGTCCTGCAGGTCGACGGCGCCCGGGTTGGAAGTGCGGCATAGCACAAGGACGCCCCGGTCCGCGTAGCGCAGGAAGGGCTCCAGCGAATCACCGCCAAGGTAGGGGTTGACGGTCACGGCATCCGCACCGTAGCGCTCGAAGGCCTCGATGGCGTAGCGCTCCGCGGTACTGCCCACATCGCCGCGTTTGGCGTCGAGGATCACCGGAATCCCGGGGTGCGCGCGGTGGATGTATTCGATGGTGCGCTCGAGCTGGTCCTCCGCCTCGCAGGCGGCGTAATGCGCGAACTGCGGCTTGTACGCGCACACCAGATCCGCGGTCGCGTCGATGATCGCCTTGTTGAAGTGGAATATCGGCGAGGCATGCGCCGCAATGTGCGCCGGCAGCCGTTCGATGAGCGGATCAAGGCCGACGCAGGCGAGCGAGTCCTGCACGTCCCACGCTGCGCGCAGCCGCGCGATGAATCCGATCATGCGACGCGGCTGCGGCGGCTGAGAGCGCGCTTCTTCAGATGGACGAGGAGGATGGAGAGCGCCGCCGGCGTCACCCCCGGTACGCGTCCCGCGTGGCCAATGGTCGCCGGGCGGATGAGCTCGAGCTGCTCGCGCACTTCGTGCGAGAGCCCCGCCAGCGTTGCGTAGTCAAGATCCGCGGGCAGTGCGGTCTCCTCGTTTCTCCTCTGGCGTTCGACTTCCTCTTCCTGGCGCTTGATGTAGCCGGCGTACTTGATGCGTGCCTCAAGCTCGGCTTGCAGCTGCGCAGGGAGCCGATCATCGATCTCGCTGCCCGCGGCGGCCCCGCCGGTATCGATCAGGCGGCGCTTCTCCTCGAAGAGTCTCCAGCGCTCCTCATCGATGAGCCCGAGCCTGCGGCCGATGGGGGTAAGCCGCAGGTCCGCGTTGTCCTCGCGCAGCAGCAGCCGATGCTCGGCGCGGCTGGTGAACATCCGGTAGGGCTCGAGCGTGCCGCGCGTGACGAGATCGTCGATGAGTACGCCCAGGTACGCCTCGCTGCGCTTGGCCGTAAAGGGCGCCGCGCCGCGCACGAGCAGGCTGGCGTTGATGCCTGCCATGAGACCCTGCGCCGCCGCCTCCTCGTAGCCGGTCGTGCCGTTGATCTGGCCTGCGAAGAAGAGCCCCTCAAGGTGCTTGGTGGCGAGCGCGGCGGACAGATCGCGCGGATCGAAGTAATCGTACTCGATCGCGTATCCCGGACGGGTCAGATGCGCGTTCTCGAAGCCTGCGATGGTGCGCACGAACTCCTGCTGCACGTCGAACGGCAGGCTGGTCGAAATCCCGTTCGGATAAACCTCGTAGGTGTCGAGCCCCTCGGGCTCGACGAAGATCTGGTGCGAGCTCTTGTCCGCGAAGCGCACCACCTTGTCCTCGACCGAAGGGCAGTAGCGCGGGCCGATGCCCTCGATCACGCCGGTAAACATGGGCGAGCGGTGGCTGGCCGCGCGGATGATTTCGTGCGTGCGCTCGTTTGTCTTAGTTATGAAACAATTGACCTGTCTCGGATGCTCATTGACCCGCCCGACAAACGAAAACACCGGCGACGGCTCATCCCCCGGTTGAGGAGTCATCACTGAAAAGTCGATGGTCCGCCCGTCGAGCCGCGGCGGAGTACCGGTCTTCAGGCGTCCCACGCGCAGCGGCAGCTCCCGCAGCCGCGCGGCCAGGCGCTCCGAGGCGGGATCGCCGCCGCGGCCGCCGGAGTACTGGTCGAGCCCCACATGGATGCGGCCGCCGAGGAAGGTCCCGACCGTCAGCACTACCGCGCGCGCCTCGAAGCGGATCCCGGTGACGGTGATGACGCCCGCGACGCGGCCACCCTCGACCGCAAGATCCGCCACCTCCTGCTGGAAAAGGGAGAGGTTCGGCTCACTCTCGAGCATCGCGCGCACGGCGCGCTTGTAGAGCTGCCGGTCCGCCTGCGCGCGCGTCGCGCGCACGGCAGGTCCCTTGCTCGCGTTCAGAGTGCGGAACTGGATGCCGGCGCGGTCGGCGGCGCGCGCCATGGCGCCGCCCAGCGCGTCGATCTCGCGCACCAGGTGGCCCTTGCCGATGCCGCCGATGGCGGGGTTGCAGCTCATCTGGCCCAAGGTGTCGATGCCCTGCGTCAAGAGCAGCGTGCGCGCGCCCATGCGCGCGGCGGCGAGCGCAGCTTCCGTGCCGGCGTGGCCGCCGCCGACCACGATGACCTCGAAGGGGTGTGCAAATCGCATGGTGACCGGGCGCGTTTTAAAAAAAGCCGCGCATTGTACCCGAAGGCCTACGGGTGCCGGGAGAGGAGCGCCCGGAAGCGATACAGGTTCAACTGCGCAAACTCGCGCGCTTCAATCTCAAAGCGGTTGTCCCAGTAGCCGCGCCGCAGCCACTCGAGCACGTATCTCGGGCTCGTCAGCCGCCCCGGCTGCCACTGCAAGAGGACGTGACAGTACTCGTGCAGCATGAGCTCAGGATTGGCGAAGAAATCCGCGGCGCTGCCGGAGAGATAGATGCTGCCGCGGCGCGTCGTCGCCACCGCACCCGCATGCAGACGTGCGAAGAGCGAATGCTCGATGATGCGGATGCCGCGCGCGCCGTCACCGAAGAGCCCGGCAAGCGCCGCCTCAATCTCAACGGGCAGGGTAACGACACGTCGGCGGCGCATGGCCTGCGCAGTCTTACTGCGAAGCCGCGTGCCGGCAATGGCTGTGCTTACATCGCGAGCGAAGTCTGCGCCGCCAGCGGCACCCGGCTATCCGCGGCCGCATGCGCGCGCTCGCCGGCGAAGAGCTCGATATCGCGCGCCACGATGCGCGCCTGCTCGCGAATCTCCGGCACCGCCGTCAACTCCCACTGGCTGCCGCGCGCGAGCGTGCCGAGTGCAAACAGCGTGCGCTGCGCCACGCCGTCGCGCGAGATCAGGCGGAAACGCTGATCCGTCGCAAGCCCGAGCGCGAGCGGATCGGGCCGCGCGACGCCATCGGCGACGGCCCTGCGCAGCAACGGATTCGCCACCCGCAGCAGATGAACCTGCGGCCCGGTGCAGTTGATCAGGACCGCGCCTTCCAGGAGCTGCAGGCCGTCATTGCGGCGCACCGTGGCGCGCAGGCAGGCACGCGCCGCGACATGCTCGAGGGACTCGAGCCGGCCGCGCACCACCGTCAGCTGCCCACGCCCGATCGCGCTCGAAAGTCTTGCGTGCACAACCGGGGCGACACGGTGCCGGTGCACGTCCCAGAACGGCCGCACATGCCGCAGGAAGCGGCGCTTGTCAGCCGGATCCCAGCCGGCCCACAGCGCCGGAGCCATCGTGCGCAGCTCGTTCATCACGCCGCGCCACCGGTCCCCGCCGGGATCGTCACCCGCCAACACGCGCACCCGTTTGAGGATGGCGCGCAGCGATGCCGGCAACGCTCGCTGCAGTCCTTCCGGGAAGCCGACCGCTCCGCCGTGCGAGCGCGGCAGCAGAGCGCGCCGCGAGAAAGCGAACATGGGTCCCGCGTGGTTGCGATGCAGAAGCTCTGCGACAACATCAACAGCCGTCAGGCCCGTGCCTGCAATGAGCACGGCGGCATGCGCCGGAATTGCATTCTTGCGCTCGGCTTCCCAGGGGTTATTGAGAATCAGGCGCTGCGCCTCGGGCGCAAAGTCAGCGCCGAGCGGCGCAGGCGCTTCATTGCCGGTTGCGAACACGACGATGTCCGCAAGCGTGGGCGCACCCTGCGCGGGAACGACCTCCCATGCGTGGCCGTGCGCAACGACGCCTTGAGCGGCGGTTCGCAGCCAGGACAGCTTGATGTTTGAAGCGCTGCGAATCCCCGCCAGCTTGGACTGCAGGTATTCACCATAATATTGGCGCGGAGCGAAGTCCTCCGGTCCCCAGTTGAAGCTCGGCCGCGGGCGCTCGCGCATCAGCCAGCGCAGAAAGTCGGTGGTATCACCGTTCACGGACATGTTGCAGGCGCGCGTGTTCAGCAGGTGCACCGGGCACGCCGTCGAATATGCGACGCCGACGCCGGGCTGATCCCGCGGCTCCATGACGGTCACGTCAATGGGCCGCGCGGCGCCTTCCTTGAGGGCAGCGAGCAGCAGCACTGCGCTCGCGCCACCGCCGCAGATGACAACTCTGATGGGATGCGCAGCGCTATTAGTCGGCGAGTACGAGGCCATGCGATGGAAGGGTACCGATCGCGGGTTACAAAGTCGGTAACAGGGCGGCGCCACCGTGCTGCGGTAAATTGCCGCCCGCGCAAGCCGTAAACTCGACGCGCGCGCCCGCCAGGAGACGCGCACGATCCGCCGGCACAGGCACCGCGGCGGCAGACGCGTCGCGGCAAGTTATTGTCTCATGCGCGCTTGCGCAAGAGCGTCAGGCCGTCGCCGATCGGCACCAGCGCCAGATCCACGCGCTCATCCGCGTGCACGAACTCATTGAAGGCGCGCAGCGCCTTGGTGCTTGCGTCGTTGATTTTTTTATCCGCCACCGCGCCGTCCCAGAGCGTGTTATCGACCGCGATGAGTCCGCCCGTGCGCACCAATTGGAGAAGCTTTTCGTAGTAGCTCATGTAGGCGGGCTTGTCCGCGTCGATGAATGCGAAGTCAAAGGTGCCTGCAGCACCTTGCGCGAGCAGCTCCTCCAATGTCTTGAGCGCCGGCTGCAACCTCAGATCGATGCGCGCAGCGACTCCCGCCTCACGCCAATATTGACGCGCTATCGCGGTCGTTTGCGCATTGACGTCGCAGCTGATGATGCTGCCGTCGGCGGGCAGCGCGAGCGCTACCGCCAGACTCGAATAGCCCGTGAAGGTCCCGAGCTCGATGCAGCGGCGCGCGCCGGTCAGCTTCACGAGGAGGCTCATGAACTGGCCCTGTTCCGGGCCGATCTGCATGGTCGCATCGGCCATCTGCCGCGTGGCCTCGCGCAGGCGCGCAAGAATCGGCGGCTCACGCACGCCGTAGGCGAGCACGTAGTCGTAAATCCTGTCGGTAAGTTGCAGCGTTCGTCCGGTCATTGAAATCACTTCCCTATACAAAAGCCTGCGAAAATCCGCCCGAGTAGATCCTCCGTCGTGAATTCGCCGGTGATCTCGCCGAGCGCCTGCTGCGCCGCGCGCAGCTCCTCCGCCACGAGCTCGCCCGCGCGCTTCCCGGTCAACTGGCGCACCGCCTCTTCAACATGCGCACGCGCGCGCGCCAGCGCCTCCAGGTGACGAGCGCGCGCCGACACGGTGCCGCCATCGAGTGCGGAGTAGCCCATGCATGACTTCAAGTGCGCGCGCAGCGCATCGATGCCCTGGCCGGTGGCCGCGGAAAGCGTGATGCGCGGCGGGCCGGATCCGGTGTCGGCGACCGGGATGCCAATGGCAAGATCGCATTTGTTGAACACCAGCGTCACCGCGACTTTGTCCGGCAGCCGCGGGCGCTCCTCCTTATAGGCATTGCCGCCGGGATCTTCCACGGCGTCAATGACGAACAGCACGCGATCGGCGCGCAGCATTTCCGCCTCCGCGCGGCGTATGCCCTCTTCTTCCGCAAGATCGAGCGCGGTGCGCAGGCCCGCCGTGTCGAGCACGTGCAGCGGCATGCCGTCGATGTCGATGCGCTCGCGCAGCACATCGCGCGTCGTCCCCGGAAACGGTGTGACGATGGCGGCGTCGTAGCCCGCCAGGCGATTCAGCAGACTCGATTTGCCGGCATTGGGGCGTCCGGCGATGACGACGGTCATGCCTTCGCGCAGCAGGCGGCCCTGGCGCGCGCTCTGCTCGACGACGTCAAAAGTATCCCGCACCTCCTGCAGGCGCTGGCCGAGGGCGCGGTCGGCGAGGAAATCGATCTCTTCCTCCGGAAAATCAATCGCTGCCTCCACATAGGTGCGCAGTGCGATCAGCGCTTCGGTCACGCCCTTCACCATGACGGAAAATTCGCCCTGCAAAGAACGCATGGCCGCGCGTGCCGCCTCGCGCGAGCCGGCTTCAATGAGGTCCGCGATGGCCTCGGCCTGCGCCAGATCGAGCTTGTCGTTCAGGAACGCGCGCTGCGTGAACTCTCCGGGCAGCGCGCGCCGTGCGCCAAGCTCGATGACCCGGGCGATGAGCGCCTCCTGAACGACGGGCCCGCCGTGTCCCTGCAATTCGAGCACGTGCTCGCCGGTGTACGAATCCGGCGCCGGAAAGAACAAGGCGAGGCCCGCATCAATCGGCTCCTGCCGGCCGTCGAGAAAGCGCACGAAGCTCGCCATGCGCGGGCTCGGCACCCGGCCGAGGAGAACCTGGGCAATCTCAGGCGCCTTCGGCCCCGACAGGCGCACGATCCCGATCCCGCTGCGACCCGCGGGCGTCGCTTGCGCGACGATAGTGTCGATGGCATCCATGAGCGCGCGAGCCTAACACCTACGCGGCTTTCTTCGCCGCGGCTGCGCCGATTCTGCGGTTGATGTTCCACTGCTGGGCGATCGACAGGAGCGTGTTGGTAACCCAATAAAGGACGAGTCCCGCCGGAAAGAACGCGAACGTCACGGACATGACGAGCGGCATGATCATGAAGACCTTCGCCTGAATGGGATCCGGCGGCGTGGGATTCAACTTGTACTGCACCAGCATCGCGCCGGCCATGATGGCCGGAAGAATGAAATACGGGTCGCGCGAGGAAAGATCGTTGATCCAGCCGACAAACGGCGCCTGCCGCATCTCGACGCTCTCGAGCAGCACCCAGTAGAAGGCGAGGAACACGGGGATCTGGATGATGATCGGCAGGCAGCCTGCTACGGGATTGATCTTCTCGCGCTTGTAGAGCTCCATCATGGCGCGGCCGAGCTTCTCCTTATCGTCCTTGTAGGTGTCCTGCAGGTTCTTGATGCGCGGCGAGAGCGTCTTCATTTTGGCCATCGACCGGCCGCTCGCCTCCGACAGGGGATAGAACACGAGCTTAAGGAGAAAGGTCACCACAATGATCGCCACGCCCCAATTGCCAAAGAGCGCATACACCTTGCCGAGGAGCCAGAAGAGCGGCCTTGCGATGATGGTGAGAACGCCGTAATCGGCGACCAGTTCAAGGCGCGGTCCGGCAGTCTCCAGATCCGCCTGCAGCTTGGGCCCGACGAAAAGCGTCTCCTCAAAGCTGGCCGTCGTATCCGCGGCGATGCTGCGCAGCGGCCCCGCGGTCGCAAGCTGAAACTGGCGCCCCTGCGCGGAGAGCGTAATGCGGTTGGTAGTGTCGGCCGCAGGCACTATTGCGCTCACGAAATGGTGCTGCAGGGC
>Ga0302181_10000563_pt1 | contig 29537 bp, 25 predicted proteins | sample I_Palsa_E3_3_FD_198786 | JGI IMG/M metagenome (GOLD analysis project Ga0302181, IMG submission 198786) | Peat permafrost microbial communities from Stordalen Mire near Abisko, Sweden - I_Palsa_E3_3 | ecosystem: Environmental > Terrestrial > Soil > Palsa > Peat permafrost | place: Sweden...
CAGGTTCCACATGCTGGCCATCGTCAGCAGCGTGAAGAACTGGACAAGCAGCGTCGTCGTGCCGGAGTGCACGACGTAGGGCAGGTACCCAAGGATGACGACGATCGCCACGACGGCGATGCCGGGCCACAGGGCGGACCGCCGGGACCGGGTGACGCGGACTGCCGCGCCCCCGGTCACGCTCACGGCACGCGGTACGTGCTGCCCGACGGCATTCATGCCGTTCGCCGCCGGCTGGTGATTCCCTGCGGCCGGATCACCAGCACGAGCAGGAAGAACAGCTGCCCGGCGAGGATCTGGTCCGTGGAGCTGACCTGCGCGCCGACCTGCTGCACCACCCCGAGCATGATCCCGCCGACCAGGGTGCCCCACAGGGATCCGAGCCCGCCGATGACGACCGCCTCGAAGGCGAAGAGCAGTAGCTGGTCGGTCCCGATGGTCGGGTCGAACGAGGAATACATGCCGAACGCCAGCCCGGCGAAGGCGACCGTGGCGAAGGCGATGGCAGCCGCGATGCCGAAGATGTGCCGGTAGTCGGCGCCTGCCAGCTGAGCGGCCTCGCGGTCATCGGCCACCGCCCGGATCAGCCGGCCGTGCTTGGTGGCAGACAGGAAGTGCTGCAGCCCGAGCAGCACGGCCACCGCGATGACGAAGATCGCCAGGTCCAGGTAGGCGATCGTGATCTGCGAGCCGATGCTGAACGAGTCGGACACCAGGGATCCGATATTCAACGAGTGGCTATTCGCTGACAGGAATTGCAGCAGGCTATTCTCGATCACCACCGAAAGCCCGAAGGTCACCAGGAGCGTGGTCAGCACGCTGCGGTTCAGTGCCGCCTGGATCAGCGTTCGCTGGACCACGTAGCCGAGGGCAGCGAAGATCGGCACCACCAGCACGAAGGACCAGACGGCGGGCAGGTGGGTGACCGCGACCACGCCGAGGGCTGTATAGGCGGCCACCACCGCCAGGTCGCCGTGGGCGAGGTTGATGACCTTCATGACACCGAACATCAGCGAAAGCCCGCAGGCGAACAACGCGTAGAGGCCGCCGAGCAGCACTCCCTGCAGGACCGCGTTGACCCAGATCACGCGTACCCCCCAGCGGATCCGCTCGGCCCGCCCGCCGGCTTGGCGAGCCCGAAGTAGGCATCCTCGATTCTGCCCGCCGTCAGCTCGCCCGGCGGCCCTTCCAGGGTTGTCCGCCCCTCAAGGAGGCAGTGGATGCGGGTGGCCACGCGCAGCGCCTGGCTGACGTCCTGCTCGACGAGCAGGATGGTCACGCCGGATGCGAGCAGGTCGGGGAGCAGGCTATAGATCCGGCGCACCACAACGGGCGCCAGCCCGAGTGAGAGCTCGTCAAGCAGCAGGACACGGGGGTTCGCCACCAGCGCGCGCCCGATCGCGACGGCCTGCTGCTCGCCACCCGACAGCTGCGCCGCGCGCTGCGTGCGCCGCTGCGCCATCCAGTCGAACAGCTCGTAGACGCGGCCGGGATTCCACGGTCCCGGCCGCGCGTAGGCGCTGCCCACCAGGAGGTTCTCCTCCAGGGTCAGCGACGGGAAGAGCCGCCTGCCCTCAGGGACCATGACGATCCCGGCGGCCACCCGGCGCTCGGGACGCATCCGGGTGACATCGGCGCCATCCAGCAGGATAGAACCGCTGGTCGGCTGGTCGAGGCCGGCGATCGCGCGCAGCAGCGTCGACTTGCCCGCGCCATTGGCCCCGATCATCGCGTAGACCTCGCCGGCCGACACGCCCAGGCTTACCTCATGCAGGGCACGCAGCTGACCGTGGTGCACGGTGAGGTCACGCACCTCCAGCAGGGCGCTGGTCTCGCTCACGCACCCTCCCGGCCGGACTCGGCCGCCGGCGGGCCGCTCAGCGATGTTGTCACCTCGGTGCCGAGGAATACCTCGCGGACGGCTGGATCGGCCAGCACGGCGGCAGGCGTACCGTCGCCGACGAAGCTCCCTCCGGCCAGGCACAGCAGGCGCTCCACCGCGGCTGTCAGCGCGCGCACGACATGCTCGATCCAGATGATGGCGATGCCCTCGGTGCGGATCGACCTGACGACCCCGATCAGCTGCTCGACTTCCAGGTCGGTCAGGCCGCCGGCGACCTCGTCCAGGAGCAGCAGGCGCGGCCCCGAGGCGAGCGCGCGGGCGAGCTCGAGGCGTTTGCGCTGCAGCAGCCCGAGTCGCTCGGCCGGGCTGTTGGCTTCGCCGGACAGGCCGGTGCGGTCCAGCACGCCGACTGCGGCCGCATAGCTGGCCCGCCGCCGCAAGCCCGCGCCCTGCTGGACGGCGACCAGCACGTTCTCGAATACGGTCATCCCCCCGAATGGCCGGGGCACCTGGTAGGTCCGCCCGATGCCGAGCCGGCATCGGGCCGCCGGATCAAGCCGCGTCACTTCGGCGCCGCCCAGCCGGATGACGCCGGACTCAGGGGCGAGATCGCCGGCGATGAGGCCGAACAGGCTGGTCTTGCCCGCGCCGTTCGGGCCGACAATGCCGACGATGTCCCCTGCTCCGAGGCGCAGCGACAGATTGTCCGCGACAACGACCCGGCCGAAGCTCTTGGTAACGCCGCTGAGCTCCAGCAGGGCCGTCCCCGCGGCGTCAGGCATTCGTTGGCACCAGGTCCGCCTGGACCTTCACCTTCTTGTTCAGCGAGTTGTCCACAACCGTCATCACATACGGGTACTTGCCGGTGGATGCCTTCCACTGCACTCCTACCGGGGGAATGATCCCCACGCCAGGAGCCGGGCCCGCCGCGAAATTGATCGGACCGCACATGCCGGTGTAGTTGACCTTATGCAGGGCCGAGGCGACCTCAGTCTTGTCGTGCGGATCGCTGACCGCGCCGAACGCCGCCTTGGCCACCTCGAACAGCGCGTACGAGGATCCGATGGACTGGGTCCACTGGCTGCCCGTCTTCGCCTCGTAGGCACTGGCGAGAGCGCTGGCCGACTGGCCGTCGAGCGAGGAGTTGTACGGCATGTAGGGACCCCACCACGAGTCGGTCGCGATGTTATCCACCAGCGAGCCGAGCGCGGCGACGTCCGCGGGGAACAGCAGCACCTTGGCGACCGTGGCCAGCTTCGGCTTGAATCCCTGCTCGGAAGCCTGCTTCCAGAAGGTGTTGAAGTCCGGGGGCAGCGGGCAGTTGCTGTAGATCTCGCAGTCCTTGGACTTGAACTGCGAGATCATCGAGGTGTAGTCAGTGGTCCCGTCTGCGTAGGCGCCGCCGTCGACGACCTTATAGCCGGACGCCTTGATCAGCGGCTCGAATCCCTCCCGGAACGCGGTGCCGTCAGAGTCGTTCGGGTACATGCAGGCCACTTCTTTGTTGTTCTTGACCCGGTTCCACATCGGCACGAAGCAGCCCTGGAACTGCGTCAGGCCGAAGAAGAACATGGTGCAGTACTTGAAGGTCGTGGTCGGCTTGAGCGGGTCGCCGCCCAGGCCGGCGTACCATGACTCCCACGGCACGACCGTCGACAGGCACGGCGTGCCTGCTTTCTCGCACACGACGGAAACCGGGTTGGTGGTCTCCGGCGTCGATGTCGTCAGGACCATGTCGGCGTGGTTCGTCTGGATCAGCTGCTGGGCGACCTGTCCGGCACGGGTCGGGCTGGACTGGCTGTCCTTAACGACGATGTTGACCTTGTAGGTCTTCCCGCCGACCTTGAAGCCCTTCGTATAGGCAGAGAGCGCCCGCACCGTGCTCAGCACGAACTTATCGCTGGCGCCGAAGTCGGCCAGGTCTCCGGTGAGCGGCGTGATGAAGCCGATGGTGATGGTCCCGGTGCTAGCCGCCGAGCCGGCGCCCTTGATACCGGATCCGCAGGCACTGAGGAACCCGCCGGCGCCAACGGCCAGCGCGCCGGCGCCCATGCCCTTGAGCAAAGAACGCCGCGCGATCGGCTGATCCCGCAGCATCCTGTCATCCGCTCCTTGACGGTCCATTCCGTCTCCCTCTGAAGTCAGCGCCCGCGATCCGTCTCGGCCAGCCGCGAAGGCTTCGCTTGGCGGCCGGCTTCCCCGGGACAGGCTCTGCAAGATGTTCGCTCAGCGTACGACTATACGCAATGTAGAACTCAACCACGCGCTCTCCGCGACTGTCAACAGTCCACGGGGACCGCCGGGGGGCCGGGCGGCCAATGCGCCGGCCATGCCATCCAGGAGATGCTAGCCACCCGTCCGGAAGCCAAACGGACACGCGGTTTGATCGTCAGATTCCGTTATCAAGCCGGGTATTTACCGGCATGGCAGGCGCGGCGAGACGCCCGGCGGCGGCACGCGGGACAGCGGGGCCGGCCTGACCGGCTCTGCCCGGCCGGCCTATGTCGTTCCCTGTGCTTGCAGGTCCGCCTCGATCTGCCGGGCGGTTTCCAGCAGCGCCGGCAGGATGTCGCCGCGCAGGGACGCGATGCTCACCCGGCTCGCGTGCGCGGAGACATTGATGGCGGCGGTCCCGACGTCCGGGGCGCCGCGGATCGGGGCGGCCACCGCGCGCAGGCCCTCCTCCAGTTCCTGGTCGACGATCGCGTATCCCTGCCGGGCCACGTCCCCGATGATCTCCCGGAGCCTGCCGGGGTCGGTGACGGTCCGGGCGGTCAGCGGCTCGAAGGCCGCCTCGTCCAGGTAGCGGTCGAGATCGTCGGCGCTCAGGGCCGCGAGCAGCACGCGGCCCATCGATGTCGCGTAGGCAGGGAACCTGGTGCCGACCGAGATCGCCACCGTCATGATCCGCTTGGTGGGCACCCGGACGACGTAGAACACGTCATGGCCGTCGAGGACGGAGATCGACGAGGACTCGCGCAGCTTCGCCACGAGTTCCTCCAGATGCGGAGCCGCCACGTCCGGCAGAGCCAGCCCGGAGAGGTAGGCGTAGCCAAGCTCGAGGACCCGGGGCCGGAGCGAGAATTCCCGCCCGTCGCTGCGCACGTAGCCCAGCTTCACCAGGGTGAGCAGGAACCGGCGGGCAGCGGCCCTGGTCAGCCCGGTAGCACGCGCTACCTCGCTCAGGCTCAGCCGCTCCCGGTCCGGGCCGAACGACCGGATGACCGCGAGCCCGCGATCGAGGGACTGCACGAAGTCGCTGTTCCTCGGCGGGGGCTGGCCGTCACCGGGCGCCGCTTCCCGGTCGCCAGCTTCCCGGTCATCAGCTTCCCGGTCGCCAGCTTCCCGGTCGCCAGCTTCCCGGTCGCCAGCTTCCCGGTCATCAGCGCTGGCGGCCGGCTCGGGCGCGGCCCCATCGTTCGCAGTGCGCCCGGTGGTTCTCATTGCACACATGGTATCGCGGCTCCGCTGTCATCCGCTGGCTCGCGCCGGGCCCGGCAGGGTCAGCCGGTACGCTCCACGACGAAGGCGCAGAGTGCCTCGAACGCGGCCCGCACGGGAACGTCGGGCAGTGCCAGTATCTCGTCGCGGGCCAGCATGGCCCAGTGCCGCAGGTCCGCCCGGGCCATGTCCATCGCCGGATGAGCCCGCAGCAGCGCGAGCGCCTCCGCGTGCAAGGCAGCGTCGGTGAGCTCGCCGCTGCCGAGCAGCTCGACCAGCCGGGCGTCGGCGGGACTGGCAGAGCGCAGTGCGTGCAGCATGGGCAGCGTCAGCACCCCCTCGCGCAGGTCGGTGCCCGGCGTCTTGCCTGACTCGGCGGACTCGCTGGCGATGTCCAGGATGTCGTCGGAGAGCTGCCAGGCAACGCCGAGGGCCTCGCAGGCCGGGGCGATCCGCGCAGCGACCCCGTCGGGTGCCCCGGAGAACATTGCGCCGAACCGGCCCGCGGTCGCGATTAGCGATGCCGTCTTGTCGGTCACCACCTGCAGGTAATGGACGAGCGGATCGGACCCCGGCGCTGGCCCGACGGTCTCGGCGATCTGGCCGCTCACCAGCTGGGCGAAGGTGGCTGCCTGGATCCTGATCGCATCCGCGCCGAGGCCGGCCAGGATCGCCGAGGCGCGCGCGAACAGGAAATCGCCGGTCAGGATCGCCACGGTGTTGTCCCAGCGCGAGTTCGCGCTCGGGTGACCGCGCCGGACCGCCGCCTCGTCCATCACGTCGTCGTGATACAGCGTGGCCAGGTGGGTGAGCTCGATCGCGACCGCGGCGGGCACGACCCGCTCATCCCGGGCGTTGCCGAACTGCGCGGCCAGCAGCACCAGCGTGGCGCGGAATCGCTTGCCGCCAGCGTCGATAAGGTAGCCGGCCGTCTCGGCCAGCAGGGACTGCTGTGCCCGCGCGGCGTCCCGCAGCCCGTCCTCGACCAGGGCCAGGCCATCAAGGACCTCAGCCGCCAGCGCAGCGTCAGTGAGCTCCACGGGAACAACGGTGATCACTCGGGCTCCTCATCGGTATGCCAGCGCCGCCAGCGGACCGGCCGTCAGCGCGGCAATTGCCAAGCCGCGCCCAAGATACTTCCACGGCCAGGTAACCCGAAACGTTCCCGCGTCCGGCGTTCAGCGGATGAACATTCCGGTGGCGGCATGGTTCGCCAGGCTGAGCAGTGGCTGGGGATCCAGCCCCAGTACCAGGGTAGCCAGCACGCCCACCACCACCGCGGCGCTGGTGAACGCGCTGGGCCTGATCACGGCGGGGCCGTCGGGCGCGGGGTCGCTGAAGAACATCAGCACGATGACGCGGACGTAGGGGAAGGCGAGGATAGCGCTGCTGAGCACGCCGACGATCACCAGCGGCAGCGCCCCGCCGGCGATGGCCGCCCGGAAGACAGCGAATTTCCCGGTAAACCCGCTGGTGAGCGGTATGCCGGCGAACGTGATGAGGAAGAAGGCGAAGGCCCCGGCGACGAGCGGCGAGCGGCGGCCGAGCCCGGCCCAGCGAGACAGGTGCGCAGCCTCGCCGGTCTGGTCGCGGACCAGCGTCACCACCGCGAAGGCCCCGATCACGGCGACACCGTAGGCCGCCAGGTAGAACAGGCTTGCCGACAGCCCGGCCGCGCTCGCGGCGATCACCCCGGTCAGGACGTACCCGGCCTGCGCGATCGAGGAGTAAGCGAGCAGCCGCTTCACGTCCGTCTGCGTCACCGCGACGATCGAGCCGACGACCATGGTGAGGATCGCGACCGCCCACATGGCCGGCCGCCAGTCCCAGGAGAGCTGGCCGAACGCCACATAAAAGACCCGGAACAACGCGCCGAACGCGGCAACCAGGGTGCAGGACGCCATCAGCGCGGTCACCGGCGTGGGAGCTCCCTGATAGACGTCCGGCTTCCAGCTCTGGAACGGCGCCGCGCCGATCTTGAACAGCAGGCCCAGGCCCAGCAGGGCGATGCCCGCGTACAGCAGCGTCGCGCTGCCCGTGTTGGACGAGGCGGCCGCCGCGATCGCGGACAGCCGGACCGAGCCGGAGAAGCCGTACAGCATCGCGATGCCGAACAGGAAGAACGCCGAGGAGAACGCGCCCAGCAGGAAGTACTTCATCGCCGCCTCCTGCGAGAGCAGGCGCCGGCGGCGGGCGAGACCGCACAGCAGGTAGAGCGGCAGGGACAGCACTTCCAGTGCCACGAACATGGTGAGCAGGTCGTTGGAGGCAGGGAACAGCAGCATGCCGCCGACCGCGAACAGCGTCAGCGGGTAGACCTCCGTGTGGGTAATGCCGGCTTCCAGTCCCTCCCGCTCTTCCGCGCTGCCGGGGACCGCGGCGGCCTGTGCGGCGAACGGGCTCACGTCATGCGAGGACTCGGCGATCAGCAGGACACTGACAAAGGCCAGGACGAGGATCGTGCCCCAGATGAACAGCGTCGGCCGGTCGATTCCGACGGCGCCCTCCGCCGCCACGTGTCCCGGGCTGCCATGCCCGAAGACGGAACTTGACGAAGCAACCACGATCGTCAGGACGAAGGCCGCGGCCAGGCCGCCGAGCGTCAGCACCAGGTGGAGGCCGCGCCGCAGCGGCCTGGGCGCGAACGCCTCCACCAGCACCCCGACCAGGGCCAGGCCGAATACCAGGAGCATCGGCGAGAGCTGGCCGTACTCGATGTGCGGCGTGGCTATCGGCGCGGCCGCGGCGAGAATCCCGGTCACCGGGCGCCTCCGTTCTGGTGCAGCGCGGTGGCCGGGTGCGGCGGAACCGGATCGGTGGCATGCACCTGGACGAGGGTCTGGTGAACCGCCGGGTTGATGATGTTGAGCACCGGCTGAGGGTAGACGCCGAGCACGATGATCAGCGCGATCAGCGGGCCGACCGCCCATAGCTCGCGGGCATTGAGATCCGGCATGCCGACGATCTTGTCGCGGACGGGCCCGGTCATCGTGCGCTGGTACATCCACAGGATGTAGATCGCCGCGAGGATGATCCCCACGGTGGCCAGGATGGCCGGCACCTCGTAGCGGGTGAAGGTCCCCACCAGGACGAGGAACTCGCTGACGAACGTGGAGAGCCCTGGCAGCGCGAGCCCGGCGAGGCCCGCGATCAGGAAGAGCCCGGCAAGCACCGGCGCGACCTTCTGCACGCCGCCGTAGTCGGCGATCAGCTGCGAGCGCCGCCGCGTGATCATGAAACCGGCGAGCAGGAAGAGCGCCCCGGTGGCGAACCCGTGGTTCACCATGTAAAGGGTTGCGCCGGTCTGGCCCTCGCTGGTCATCGCGAAGATGCCCAGCGTGATCAGCCCCATATGCGAGACCGAGGTATAGGCGATCAGCCGCTTGAGGTCCCGCTGGCCGATCGCCACGATGGCGCCGTAGAGGATCCCGATCACCGCGAGCGCGATGATCAGCGGCGTGAAGTAGTGCGAAGCGGAGGGGAACAGCTCCAGGCAGTACCTGATCAGGCCGAAGGTGCCGACCTTGTCGAGCACGCCGACGAGCAGCACGGCCGCCCCCGGCTGCGCGGCGGTGGCCGCGTCCGGCAGCCAGGTGTGGAACGGCCACAGCGGCGCCTTGATCGCGAAGGCGACGAAGAAGCCGAGGAACAGCCACCGCTGCGTCACCGGGCTGAGGCTAAGGTGCGTGAGCTGGCTGAACAGGAACGTGCCCTGGTGCCCGCCGCGGGCCGAGTAGACGTACAGCGCGATCACGGCGACGAGCATCAGCAGCCCGCCGAGCAGGCTGTACAGCAGGAACTTGACCGCCGCGTACTGGCGCTGGCCGACGCCGTAACTTCCGATCATGAAGTACATCGGGACGAGCATGGCCTCGAAGAAGACGTAGAACAGGAAGACGTCGGTCGCGGCGAAGACGCCGATCATCATCGTCTCCAGCACGAGCAGCAGCGCGAAGTAGGTCTTCACGCTGCGCCGCGGCGGCTTCTCGCCGGCCGGGCCCGAGCCGCCTTCGGCGTCGTTCCACGAGGCGAGCACCACGACCGGCATCAGCACGGTCGTCATCAGGATGAGGACCAGCGCGATGCCGTCCACGCCGACCGCGTAGTGCACGCCGAACTGCGGTATCCACTGGTCGGTCTGGGTGAACTGGAAATCGGGACCGCCCGGGGAGAAGCGGAGCGCCATCGCGATCGTGACCGCGAGCGTGATCAGCGAGACCACCAGCGCTACGCGCTTGACGAGCTTGTCCCTCCCGCGCTGCGCGGCGTCGCCGGCCGCTCCGGCGGACGGCACGGCAGCGATCACCACCGCGCCGGCCAGCGGAATCACGCCCGCGACGGTCAGCCAGGGAAATGTGCTCATGGGATACGCAGCCTCACCAGATCTATAGCTTCACCAGAAGGAGCGCGCCGACGAGCAGCACCGCGCCGACGAACATCGACAATGCATAAGAACGCACGAATCCGGTCTGCATCCTGCGCAGCCTGCCCGAGGTGCCGCCCATGGTGGCGGCCAGCGTGTTGACAATCCCGTCGACGCCGCGGTTGTCGGCGTACACCGACAGCCGGGTCAGCCACTGACCCGGCCGCATCAGGACGGACTCGTTGATCGCGTCCCCGTACAGGTCCTTGCGCGCGGCGACGGTCACGAACCCGCCGGCGGGCGCCGTGACCGGGATTTCCCGCCGTCCGTACATGGCCCACGCGATCCCCACGCCGATCACCACCAGGACAAGCGCGGCCAGTCCCGGGACGGTGAACAGGCCCTTCGAGGGCGGCGCCGTCCCCGTCACCGGCGCCAGGAAGTCGCCGAACCGGCTGCCCAGGATCAGGAACGCGCCGGCCCCGAGCGAGCCGACGGCGAGCAGCACCATCGGCACCGTCATCACGGCGGGCGCCTCGTGCGGGTGCGCGTCGTCTTCCCACCGCCGCTGCCCGGCGAAGGTCATGAACATGACCCTGGTCATGTAGAACGCGGTGATCCCGGCGCCCAGCAAGGCCGCGCAGCCCAGGATGAACCCGGAGGTGCCGCCCTTGTCGAAGGCCACCTCGATGATCCCGTCCTTGGTGAAGAAGCCGGAGAACGGCGGGACGCCGATGATCGCCAGGTAGCCGAACAGGAACGTCACGAAAGTGACCGGCATGATCTTGCGCAGGCCGCCGAAGCGGCGCATGTCCACCTCGTCGTTCATCTCGTGCTTGACCGAGCCCGCGCCGAGGAACAGCCCGGCCTTGAAGAAGCCGTGCGCCAGCAAGTGCGCGATCGCGAACACGTATCCCGCCGGGCCGAGGCCGGCCGCGAGCATCATGTAGCCGATCTGGCTCATGGTCGATCCGGCCAGCGCCTTCTTGATGTCGTCCTTGGCGCAGCCGATGATCGCGCCGAACAGCAGCGTGGCGGCGCCGACGATGGTGACCGCTAGCCGGGCGTCGGTGGACAGGTTGAAGATCGGGCTGGACCGGACGATCAGGTAAACGCCGGCGGTGACCATGGTCGCCGCGTGGATCAGGGCCGACACCGGGGTCGGGCCCTCCATCGCGTCGAGCAGCCAGGACTGCAGCGGAAGCTGCGCGGACTTACCGCAGGCCCCGAGCAGCAGCAGCAGCCCGAGCGCGGTCACCTCGGGCTGGCTGGCCGTGTGAGCCGCGTGGAAGACCCCGGTGAACGACACCGTGCCGAAGGTCGCGAACATCAGCATGATCGCCAGCGACAGCCCGGCGTCGCCGACCCGGTTCGCGATGAAGGCCTTCTTGGCGGCGGTGGCGGCCGCGGGCTTGTACTGCCAGAACCCGATGAGCAGGTAGGAGGCGAGGCCGACGCCCTCCCAGCCCGCGTAGAGGGCAAGGTAGTTGTCGGCGAGCACGAGCAGCAGCATCGCGGCAAGGAACAGGTTCATGTACCCGAAGAACCGGCGTCGCTCGGGGTCGTCGGCCATGTAGCCGACGGCGAAGATGTGGATCAGCGAGCCGACCCCGGTGACCAGCAGCACGAAGCTGATCGACAGCGGGTCGAGCTGCAGCCCGAGGTTCACGTGGAACTGGCCCACGTCGATCCAGCGGAACATGGTCAGGTCCCGGCCGCGCTGGCTGGCCGGGTAGCCAAGCATCGCGGCGAAGGCAACCACGCCGTAGCCGAACGCGGCGACCGGCATGGCCACGCCGAGCAGGTGCCCCCAGCCGTTCGTGCGCTTGCCGCCGAACAGCAAGATCACTGCCCCGGCCAGCGGGAACGCCAGCAGCAGCCAGGCAGCGCGCTGGACGCCGACCGCCTGAAGCGTCGTCATCACCGCGGCGGACGGCGCGCGGGAGGCCGCGACTGAGCCTGTCACTAGCTAGCCCCTCTGCAGTGCTGGCCCGGGAGGACGCGGTGCCCCCCGGGAGAAGTTCCCCGGACCCAGCTGGCCCGGAGCTTCCCGGGTCAATATTTCAGCAGGTTCGCGTCGTCGACGGACGCGGACTTACGGGTACGGAAGATCGACGTGAGGATCGCGAGGCCGACGACCACCTCCGAGGCGGCGACCACCATGACGAAGAACGCGATCACCTGGCCGTCGAGATTGCCGTGCAGCCGGGCAAAGGCAACGAAGGCGAGATTGACCGCGTTGAGCATCAGCTCGACGCACATGAAGATGACGATGGCGTTCCGCCGGACGAGCACGCCCACGGCACCGATCACGAAGAGGATCACGGCAAGGGCGACGTAGTGCGCTGGGCTGATCACCGTTCCTCCTGTCCGCCGGTGCCGGCGGTCGGCCCGCTGGTGTCCCCGGTGTCCCCGGTGTCCCCGGCCGCGGGCGTCTCGCCCAGGGCAGGTGCCTGCGGCACGGCAAGTTCATCGAGGCCGGCGATGGTGATGCCTGACACGGCGCGGACGCCCATCACCGCGCTGACCGACAGCCGGGCCGCGCTGCCGTCCGGCAGCATGGCCGGCATGTCCACCGCGTTGTGCCGCGCATAGGTGCCGGGGCCAGGCAGCGGTGCGGGCCGGCCGCCGGTCATCCGGCGGATGGACAGGTCCCGCTGGGTCGGCCTCGGGCTGGTGCGCTCCCGGTGCGCCAGCACCATCGCGCCGAGCGCCGCGGTGATCAGCAGGGCACTCGTCACCTCGAACGGGAAGACGTACGTGGTGAAGATGAGGGCGGCGATCGCGCCCACGTTCGCCGATCCGAAGTTCGGGCCGCCCGGCGCGGCAGGCCCGATGACGGCCTGTCCGACGACCAGGCTCAGCAGCACGAGCAGGCCGATTCCGGCGAGACCGGCGGCAAGCCGCTGGCCCTTGATCGTCTCGGTGACCGAGTCCGCCGAGGTGACCCCGACGATCATGAGCACGAAGAGGAACAGCATCAGCACGGCCCCGGTGTAGACGATCACCTGGACGAAGGCCAGGAACGGCGCTCCTTGCATCGCGTACATGATCGCGAGCGTCAGCATGACGAACGCGAGCAGCATGGCGCAGTGCACGGCCTTCCTGGCCAGCACCATGCCAAGCGCCGCCCCGACAGAGCCGATGGCCAGCACCCAGAAGGCGATCGACTGGGTGGTGGCGGCAGCGCCGGCGGCCAGCACGACGGGGTGAGTCACCGCGCCGCTCCGTCCTCGTCGCCACCATCGCCGCGGTCTGCTCCCGCCACGCCGGAGGCCCCCAGCTGGTAGTAGTCCACCTCGGTCTCGCCGAGCCGCATCGGGTGCGGTGGCGCCTCCATGCCCGGCAGCAACGGCCCGACCAGCTGCTCTTTCGTCCAGATCAGGCTTTCCCTGCTGTCGTCCGCGAGCTCGTACTCGTTGGTCATGGTCAGCGCGCGGGTCGGGCAGGCCTCGACGCACAGTCCGCAGAGGATGCAGCGGAGGTAGTTGATCTGGTAGACCCGGCCGTACCGCTCGCCGGGCGAGTAACGCTCATCCTCGGTGTTGTCGGCGCCTTCGACGAAGATGGCGTCGGCCGGGCAGGCCCAGGCGCAGAGCTCGCAGCCGATGCACTTCTCCAGGCCGTCCGGCCAGCGGTTGAGCTGATGCCGGCCGTGGAACCTGGGCGCGGTCGGCAGTTTCTCCTCGGGGTAGTAGACGGTGTCGACCTTCTGGAACATCTGCCGGAAGGTGACGCCGAACCCCTTGATCGGGTTCAGGAAGTCAAGCACCGGTGACCTCCTTGGCTGTGTCGGCTACGGTCGCGGGTCCCGCGCTCCCGGCACCGACGGCGCCGACTGAGGCGCCTACGGTCACGCCGATGCCGTGGTAGTGCGGCAGGTCCATCGGCGGCACGGGAAAGGCGCCGGTCCCGGTCTCGGGGTCCGGCCGGTAGGCCGCCAGCTCGCCGGCGGTGCCGTCATCGGCGTCTGCATCCATTTCGGCCGCGGCCCGCCGCTCAGCGCGCTGCGCCGAGATCTCGCCGGACAGCAAGAGCAGCAGCAGCACGATCACGATCCCGCCCGCCACCAGGTAAACGCCGGTGCTGCCGCCGTAGCGGCGCCACACCCGGATGGTCGCGACGATCAGCGTCCAGCCGAGCGCGCCGGGGATGAGGACCTTCCAGCCCAGCTTCATGAGCTGGTCGTAGCGGATCCTGGGCAGCGAGCCGCGGAGCCAGATGAAGAAGAACAGCAGCAGCAGCACCTTGCCGAGGAACCACAGCAGCGGCCACCAGCCGCTGTTGGCACCTGACCACACGGTGATCGGCCACGGTGCGCGCCAGCCGCCCAGGAACAGCGTCGCGGCAAGGCCCGACACCGTGATCATGTTGACGTACTCGGCCAGGTAGAACAGCGCGAACTTCAGCGAGCTGTACTCGGTGTGGAAGCCGCCGACGATTTCGCCCTCGCCCTCGGGCAGGTCGAACGGCAGCCGGTTGGTCTCGCCGACCATCGTTATCACGTAGATCACGAATGACGGCAGCAGCAGCACGGCGAACCACGAAGGGTAGTGCAGCGCGATGCCGGCCACGTGCAGCTCGCTGCCGTGCGCCTGGGCCGCCACGATCGCCGTGGTCGACAGTGAGCCCGCATAGAGGAACACCGGGACGAAGGACAGCCCCATCGCGATCTCGTAGCTGATCACCTGCGCTGAGGACCGGAGGCCGCCGAGCAGCGAGTAGGGCGACGCGGACGCCCAGCCGGCCAGCACGATCCCGTAGACGGCCATCGAGCTCATCGCCAGCACCAGCAGCACGGCGACCGGCAGGTCGGCGAGCTGCAGCGGGGTGTGGTGGTGGAAGATCGAGACTTCCGGGCCGAACGGGATGATCGCGAAGCTGATGAACGCGGGGATCAGCGCGATCGCCGGCGCGATGACGAACAGGACCTTGTCCACCCCGCGCGGGATGATGTCTTCCTTGAGCGGCAGCTTGAGGCCGTCCATCAGGGACTGCAGCAGGCCGAACTTCCCGGCCCTGTTCGGCCCGGGACGGGACTGCATCCGGCCGATCACCCGTCGCTCGGCCCAGATCGTCATCAGCGTGGTGATCATCAGGAACGCGAAGATGACCAGCACCTTGAGCGCGATCAGCCACCAGGGATCGTGGCCGAAGCTGGACAGCGAGGGGTCGGCCGCGGTGATCGCACGCGGCTGCGCCGCGGACGTCATGGCTGTCATTCCGCGCTCCTCACCGTCACTGGGGTGCCGTGGCCAGCGCCGAGTGAGCTCCTGACCGCGCAGCCGGCCGAGTTGGCGGGCAGCCAGACGACCCGCTCCGGCATGTCGGCGATCTGCACGGGAACGGTGATGCCGCCGCGCGCAGTGGCCACGGTGACCTTACCGCCATCGGTGGTACCCGCCTCCGCCGCGGTCGCCGCGGACATGATGGCGACGGCCGTGCGCGCCGTTCCGGCCAGGTTCGGCTCGCCGTCCTGCAGCCGTCCGGCATCGAGCAGATGATGCCAGGTGGCGAGCACGGCACTGCCGGGACCTGGATCGGTCCTGCCCAGCTGGCCGATCTGCCCGGTCAGCGCAGGCCACGGTGCGGCCGGCCGCGGCGCGGCGGGCTGGGCAGCTGACTGGCCAGCCGGAGCGGCGATGGCCGGGGCAAGCGCAGCGAGTTCGGCGCGGGCCGCGGCGGCCGACGGCAGGCCGAGGTGGACGTCCATCTCGTCGGCAAGATCGCCGAGAACCTGCAGGTCGGTCTGCACGGCGGGGACGGCGAGCGCCGCGGCGAACGACCCTGGCCTGCCCTCCCAGTTCAGGTAGGTCCCGGCCTTCTCGGCGACCGCCGCCACCGGCAGCACCACGTCGGCGCGGTCGGTCACCGCGCTGGCCCTCAGTTCCAGGCTGACGATGAACGGCGTGGCCTCCATGGCCGCGAGCGCCGCGGCCGGATCAGGCAGGTCAGCCGGGTCGACGCCGGCGATGAGCAGGGCCTCGATGTCCCCGTCCGCCGCGGCAGCGAGAATCTGCGAGGTGCCCCGGCCAGGCTCGGCGGGCAGCGAGGCGACCCCCCAGGCTCTCGCTACCTCGGCGCGCGCGGCCGGGTCGTCGACGAGGCGGCCGCCCGGCAGCAGGCCCGGCAGTGCCCCGGCCTCGATCGCGCCGCGCTCGCCCGCCCGGCGCGGAATCCAGGCCAGCCGCGCGCCGGTGACCTCCGCCAGCCGCGTCACGGCCGACAGCGCGCCCGGCACCTCAGCCAGCCGCTCCCCGGCCAGGATGATCGCGCCAGCACCCCGCAGGGCACTGCCCACCCGGCCGCTGGGGTCCGGCGAGCGGTCGCCGGCGGCAAGGCCGCGGAGCGCCTCGGCCTCGGTGCCGGGCACGGCCGGCAGCAGGACGCCGGAAAGCCTGCCGAGTCCCGGGCTGGCCAGCACGGCGAGCGAGTAGACGGCGAGCCCGTGCCCGCGCACGGCCTTGCGCAGCCGGAGGAAGACGATGGGCGACTCGTCTTCGGGCTCGAACCCGGCCAGCAGCACGGCCGGGGCCCGCTCCAGGTCCGCGTAACTAACGCTGATGCCGCGGCCTGCCACCTGGCCGGCCAGGAACTGCGCTTCCTCAGCGGAGTGCGGGCGGGCCCGCATGTCGATGTCGTTGCTGCCCAGTGCCAGCCGGGCGAATTTCGCGTAGCCGTAGGCGTCCTCCAGCGTGAGGCGCCCGCCGGTCAGCACTCCCGCACGGCCGCGGGCGGCCAGCAGGCCGGCCGCCGCCGCCGCGACTGCCTCCGGCCAGGAAGCCGGCACCAGCACGCCGGCCTCGTCCCGCACCAGCGGCGTGGCCAGCCGGTCGGGCTGGCTGGCATAGGTGAACGCCCAGCGGCCCTTGTCGCAGTTCCACTCCTCGTTCACCTGCGGGTCGCTGCCGGCCAGCCGCCTGGTGACCGCGCCGCGGCGGTGGTCGGTGCGCTGCCTGCATCCGGCCGCGCAGTGCTCGCAGACGCTGGGCACCGAGACCAGGTCGAAGGGGCGGGCGCGGAACCGGTACGACGCGCCGGTCAGCGCGCCGACCGGGCAGATCTGCACGGTGTTGCCGGAGAAGTACGAATCGAACGGCACGCCCTCGGCAATGCCGACCTGCTCCTTCGGGCCGCGGTCGAGCAGCTCGATCAGCGGGTCGCCGGCCACCTGCTCGGCGAACCTGGTGCACCGGGCGCACTGCACGCACCGCTCACGGTCGAGCAGTACCTGGGCGGACAGCGCGATGGGCTTGGCGAAGGTGCGCTTGGCGCCGTCGAACCTGGTCTCGCCCTGGCCGGTGGACATTGCCTGGTTCTGCAGCGGGCACTCGCCGCCCTTGTCGCACATCGGGCAGTCGAGGGGGTGGTTGACCAGCAGCAGCTCCATCATCCCGCGCTGTGCCTTCTCGGCGACGGGGGAGGTCAGCTGGGTGTGCACCACCATGCCATCGGTACAGGCGGTGGTGCAGGACGCGGGGGGCTTGGGCTGGCCGTCGATGTGCACCAGGCACTGCCGGCAGGCGCCGATCGGATCAAGCAGCGGATGGTCGCAGAACCTGGGCACCTGGATGCCGAGCAGCTCGGCGGCGCGGATCACCAGGGTGCCCTTGGGCACGGTGATCTCGAAGCCGTCGATGGTCACGGTGACGCCGTCGGCGGGCCGCGCGGGCGCCGCCGCGGAGTTGTCGCTGGCCTGGATGGTCATACCAGCTCCCCGGCGAACAGGGTGGACGCCACGGGATCGAACGGGCAGCCGCCCCGCCGCTGGTGCTCGAGGTACTCGTCCTTGAAATAGCGGATCGATGACTTGACCGGCGACTCGATCGAGTCGCCCAGCGCACAGAACGACCGGCCGGTGATGTTCTGGCAGATGTCGAGGAGCTTGTCCAGGTCGGCCTCGCTGCCCTCGCCGCGTTCCAGCTGGTCCAGCAGCTGGACGACCCAGTAGCTGCCCTCCCGGCACGGGGTGCACTTTCCGCACGACTCGTGCTCGTAGAACTGGATCCACCGCAGCACAACGCGCACCACGCAGGTGGTCTCGTCGAAGATCTGCAGTGACCGCGTGCCGAGCATGGACCCGGCGGCGACCACCGACTCGTAGTCGAGCGCCACGTCGAGGTGCTCCTCGGTAAACAGCGGCGTGGATGAACCGCCGGGAGTCCAGAACTTCAGCCGGTGCCCGGCCCGGATGCCCCCGGACAGGTCGAGCAGCTCGCGCAGGGTGGTGCCGAGCGGGGCCTCGTACTGGCCAGGGGTGGTCACGTGACCCGACAGCGAGAAGATCCCGAAGCCCTTGGACTTCTCCGTGCCGAACGCCGCGAAGTCGGCGGCGCCGTTGCTGATGATGTACGGGATGCTGGCGATCGACTCGACATTGTTGACCACCGTGGGACAGGCGTACAGGCCCGCGATAGCCGGGAACGGCGGCTTCAGCCTGGGCTGGCCGCGGAACCCCTCCAGCGAGTCCAGCAGCGCGGTCTCCTCGCCGCAGATGTACGCGCCGGCCCCGGCGTGCACCACGACGTCGAGATCAAAGCCCGAGCCGAGGATGTTGCTGCCCAGATAGCCGGCCGCGTACGCCTCGGCGACCGCATGATGCAGCCGCCTGATCACGTGCAGGACCTCACCGCGCACATAGATGAATGCCTTGTCGGCCCTGATCGCGTAGCACGCGATGACGATTCCCTCGATCAGCGCATGCGGGTTGGCCAGCATGGTCGGGATGTCCTTGCAGGCGCCCGGCTCTGACTCATCGGCGTTGACGACCAGGTAGTGCGGCTTGCCGTCGCCCTGCGGGATGAATCCCCACTTCAGGCCGGTGGGAAAGCCCGCACCGCCGCGGCCGCGCAGGCCGGAGTCCTTGGTCAGCTGGACGAGGTCGTCCGGGTTCATTTCCAGCGCCTTGGCCAGCGCCCGGTAGCCGCCGCCGCGACGGTAGGCGGCGCGGGTGAAGGAGTCCGGCTCGTCCCAGCGGGCGGTGAGCTCGGGGGTGAGCACTGAGGTCACTGCTGGCCTCCCTCGACGGGGCCGGGACGCGGCGCCCTGGCCGGGCTCGCCTTGGCGGCGCTCGCCTTCGGAGTGCCCGCTTTGGCCGGGCCTGGGCTGGCCGTGCCCCGGCTGGCAGCGCCCGGCCTGGCGGCGGGCGCGGCGCTCGCTGCTGGCGGCTCCCAGCCATGCTCCTTCGCGATCCGCAGGCCGGCCAGGGTCGCGTGGCCGGCGGTATGGCCTTGCGCTGCCTGGTCGTCGGGAAAGCCGGCCAGGATGCGGGACGCCTGCCGCCAGGTGCACAGCCGCGGCGCTCCCCGGGTCGGCGCGACGTCGGCCCCTGCCCGCAGGCCATCCACGAGTTCACGCGCTGAGTGCGGGGTCATGTCGTCGAAGAACTCCCAGTTGACCATCATCACCGGCGCATAGTCGCAGGCCGCGTTGCACTCCAGGTGCTCCAGGGTGACCTTGCCGTCCGCGGTGGTCTCGTCGTTGCCGACGCCGAGATGCCGCTGCAGGTCAGCGAAGATGGCATCGCCGCCCATCACCGCGCACAGGGCGTTGGTGCAGACGCCGACGTGATAGTCGCCGACCGGCCGCCGCTTGTACATCGTGTAGAAGCTCACCACCGCGGTCACCTCGGCCTCGGTCAGGCCTAGCTGCCCGGCGCAGAACGCGATGCCGTCGGCGGAGACATAGCCCTCCTCGGCCTGCACCAGATGCAGTAGCGGCAGCAGCGCCGAGCGGGATCGCGGGTAGCGGCCGATGATCTGCCCGGCATCCGCTTCCAGGGCAGTGCGCCGTTCGTCGCTGAGCGCCATTACCGGTCCACCCCTCCCATCACCGGGTCGGTGCTGGCCACCGCGGCGATGACGTCGGCGACCATGCCGCCCTCGCACATCGCCGGGAGAGCCTGCAGGTTGGCAAACGACGGGTCGCGGAAGTGCACCCGGTACGGCCGCGTGCCGCCGTCGCTGACCGCGTGGCAGCCCAGCTCGCCGCGTGGTGACTCGATCGCGGCGTAGACCTGGCCGGCCGGCACCCGGAAGCCCTCGGTGACCAGCTTGAAGTGATGGATCAGCGCCTCCATGGACTGGCCCATGATGTGCTTGATGTGGTCGGGCGAGTTGCCCAGCCCGTCCGGGCCGAGCGCCAGCTGGGCAGGCCAGCCGATCTTAGCGTCGGCAATCATGATCCGGTCACCGGGCGGCCTGCTGCCAGCTAGGCGGTCAATCGCCTGCTCGATGATCGCCAGTGACTGTTCCATCTCGTCCATCCGGACGAGGTACCGCCCGTACGCGTCGCAGGTGTCCTGCACTGGCACGTCGAACTCGTAGGTCTCGTATCCGCAGTAGGGCTGGGACTTTCGCAGATCCCAGGGCAGCCCGGTGGAGCGGAGCACCGGCCCGGTGACGCCGAGCGTCATGCAGCCGGTCAGGTCGAGGAAGGAGATGCCCTTCGTCCTGGCCAGGTAGATCGGGTTAGCGTCGAGCAGCTTGCGCATGTCGCCGAGCAGCGCGGGCATGATGGCGAGGAACTCCCTGATTTTCTCGATCGCGCCCGATGGCAGGTCCTGGGACACGCCGCCCGGCCGGATGTAGGCGTGGTTCATCCGCAGGCCGGTGATCAGCTCGAACAGGTCGAGCACCTTCTCCCGCTCGCGGAGCCCGTTCAGCAGGACCGTGGTGGCGCCAAGCTCCAGGCCGAATGTCGCGATCGCCATCAGGTGCGAGGAGATGCGGTTGAGCTCCATCATCAGCACCCTGATGACGGTCGCGCGCTCCGGGATCCGGTCGGTGATGCCGAGCAGCCGCTCGGTCGCCAGGCAGAAGGCGGTCTCGTTGAACAGCGGCGCGAGGTAGTCCATCCGGGTGCAGAACGTGACGCCCTGGGTCCAGGTCCGGAACTCCATGTTCTTCTCGATGCCGGTATGCAGGTAGCCGATCACCGGCCGGAGTTCCGTCACCGTCTCGGCGTCCAGCGTCAGGACCAGCCGCAGCACGCCGTGCGTGGACGGGTGCTGCGGGCCCATGTTGACGATGAGGCGCTCGTCGCCTGGCCGGTCCCCTGCCTGGTCAGCGGCGGCAACCACGTCGTCCCAGTCCTGGCCGCCGACGTTGTAGACGCGGCCTTCCGTCTCCGCCTCGGTGCCCGAGGTCATTCGTAAGCCCTTCGCTCGTCCGGCGGCGGCACCGTCGCGCCGCGGTACTCCACCGGGATGCCGCCTAGGGGGTAATCCTTCCGCTGCGGGTGGCCCTTCCAGTCGTCGGGCATCTCGATCCTGGTCAGCGCCGGGTGCCCGTCGAAGATGAGGCCGAAGAAGTCCCAGGTCTCCCGCTCGTGCCAGTCGCAGGTGGGGTAGACGCGGACCATCGTCGGGATGTGCGGGTCGCTGTCGGGCACGGACACCTCGAGCCGCAGCCGCCGGTTGAACGTGAGCGAGACAAGATGGTAGACGGCATGCAGCTCTCGGCCGGGGTCCGCGGGGTAGTGCACGCCGGACACCCCGCTGCACAGCTCGAAGGTAAGCGCGGGGTCATCCCGCAGCCGCCCGGCGACGGTGGTCAGGTGCTCGCGGCGGACGTGGAAGGTCAGCTCGCCGCGGTCGGACACCACCCGCTCGATCGCATCGCCGAACGCCAGGCCGGCCTGGTCAAGGCTGCTTCCGAGCGCATCGGCCAGGTCGTCGAAGTAGGAGCCGTAAGGTCGCGGGCTGGACAGCGGCGGGGGACGGCGGACCATCAGCCCGCCGTAGCCGGAGGTGTCCCCGGTCGTCTCGGCGCCGAACATGCCGGTCCGCGCCACCTGCTCGGAAAGCCGTTCGCGGCCGGCCAGCGCGGCCTGCTCGCCCGGCTGCATCTCCGCGGGCTTGGCCTCCGCGGGCATGCCCCCTGCGGGCTTGGTCTCCGGGGGCGTGCTCTCCGCGGGCTTGCTCTCCGCGGGCTGCCCCTGCACGGGATTTCCCTCGGTCACCGTGCCGCTCCCTGCTGCGGATGGCCCGGCTGGCCGCCAAGGCCGGCCGCCAGCGGGAGCCGCCGCAGCCTGGCCTGCTCCAGCTCCTCCACCTGGTGCTCGCGGTTGACGCCGAGCTTCATGTTCTGGATCTTGTCGTGCAGCTTGAGTATCGAGTCGAGCAGCATCTCCGGGCGCGGCGGGCAGCCCGGCAGGTAGATGTCGACCGGGACGATGTGGTCGACGCCCTGGACGATCGCGTAATTGTTGAACATGCCGCCGCTTGACGCGCAGACGCCCATCGAGATCACCCATTTGGGCTCCGCCATCTGGTCGTAGATCTGGCGCAGCACCGGCCCCATCTTCTGGCTCACCCGGCCTGCCACGATCATCAGGTCGGCCTGCCTGGGGGTGGCAGACGCGCGCTCCATGCCGAATCTGGCCAGGTCGTGCCGCGGGCCGCCGGTGGATATCAGCTCCATGGCGCAGCAGGCAAGCCCGAACGTGGCCGGCCAGACCGAGCTCTTGCGCGCGTACCCGGCCACCTTCTCCACGGTGGTCAGCAGGATCCCGCTCGGCAGCTTCTCTTCCAGGCCCATGGCTAGTCCCACTCCAGGCCGCCGCGCCGCCAGACGTAGGCGTACGCGATCAGCACAGTGCCGATGAATGTCACCATCTCGACCAGCCCGAACACCCCGAGCCGGTCAAAGGCCACTGCCCACGGGTACAGGAAGATGATCTCGATGTCGAACACGATGAACAGCATCGCCGTCAGGTAGTACTTCACCGGGAACCGGATACCGCTGGGCTGCCTGGTCGGCTCGATACCGCACTCGTACGCCTCGAGCTTCGCCCGGTTCCACCTCTTCGGGCCCGCCAGCGAGCCCATCACCAGCGAGCCGGCGGCGAAGACGGCGGCCAGCGCCGCAAGCACCAGGATCGGCACGTACAGGCTCAGCACCGCCCGTCACCTCCTCTGCCAGCTCCCGGAGTATCGCGTCCGGCAGCATCGTCTCCTCGCGGCTAAGCCGCCGGCGTCATCTTAGACAGTGCGTTGATCAGACGGTCAACCGCGTCGCCGCCGCGGCTTTCGGTCAGGTTTCCCAGCAGCTTCATGGTGAGCCGCATCACGGCCGGGCGCTTCACGCCATGCCTGGTCGCGAACTGCATGAAACCGGGCCGGCCGATCAGCTGCACGAACGTGCGGGCAAGCGTGTAGTAACCGCCGTAGGCGTCTTTCAGCGCGGCCGGGTAGCCGCGCAGCGCATTTTCCGTGCTCGCGGCGGTCGGCCGGCCAAGCGCCTGGGTGATCACCCGCGCGGCGATCTCGCCGGACTCAAGTGCGTAGCCGATGCCCTCGCCGTTGAACGGGTTGACCATCCCGCCCGCGTCGCCGGCCAGCAGCAGGCCCCTGGTGTAGTGCGGGGTCCGGTTGAATCCCATCGGCAGCGCCGCGCCGCGGATCGGCTGGGTCCGGTTTTCCTCGCGGAAACCCCATTCGGCCGGCATCGCGGCGAGCCAGCGGCGCAGCAGCACGCGGTAGTCGATCTGCTGGAATGCGGCGGAAGTATTCAGCAGGCCGAGGCCGACGTTGCTGGTGCCGTCGCCCATGCCGAAGATCCAGCCGTAGCCGGGCAGCAGCGTCTCGCCGTCCCAGAGGTCCAGCCACGCCTCCAGGTAGTCGTCCTGGTGCCGGGGGTTCGAGTAGTAAGTGCGGACCGCCACGCCGATCGGCCGGTCGTCCCGGCGCTGCAGGCCGATGGAAACGGAGAGCCGCGAGGAATTACCGTCGGCTGCGATGACGAGCCGGCCACGAAAGCTGCGTTCCGGCTGGTCTTGCGCGGCAGCGGCCGCGCGCCCGCCGCCTTCCGCGGAAGCGGCGCCCCGGCGCGCTGTGACCCCGATGACGCGCCCGGTCCGGTCATCGAGCAGCGGCCCTGTCACGTTGACGCCTTCGAGCAGCCGGGCACCCGCCTTCTGCGCGTGCCGCGCCAGGATCTCGTCGAAGTCAAGCCTGGTCCGCACCAGCCCGAAGCCCGGGTAGCTGGACAGGTCCGGCCAGGGGACCTCGATCCGGCCGCCGCCGCCGATGATCCGCAGGCCCTTGTTGCGCAGCCAGCCGTGCTGCTCGCCGATCGGCACGCCCATGCCGGTCAGCGCCTTCACCGCGCGCGGTGTCAGCCCGTCGCCGCAGACCTTCTCCCTCGGAAAGCGGGTCTTCTCCAGCATCAGGACGTCCAGGCCGGCGCTAGCGAGGAAGAAGGCCGCCGCCGAGCCAGCAGGGCCGGCCCCGACGACGATAACGTCGGCGCTCCCCTCGCTTTGGCCGGAAATGCCACTGCTGCCGACGCGGCGCCGCGCGCGTGCGGACTGGCTGGCCGAACCGATGTCACGCAATGCCATGTCCGGGGCGTCAGCAATGGGTACTTGCTCGGTCACGAACCCGTCCTGACTATCTTGTGAACAGCTTCACAAGGTGCTCTTCCCGCAGTCTAAACCGTTGCCCCGGCCGGCACCGAGTCGGCCCTCCTGGCGGTGTGCACGGCGACGACTCCCATGGTGAGGTTCTGCCAGCCCACCGCCGACCAGCCGGCGCCGCGGATCCGGCGCGCGACTTCAGGCTGGGCCGGCCAGCCGGCGATCGACTCGGCCAGGTAGTCGTACGCAGCCGGATTGCCCGACAGCCGGCGCGCGACGGCGGGCACCGCGGCCGCGAGGTAGCGCTCGTACAGCACGTTCAGCCCGCGCCAGGGCAGGTGGCCGAACTCGCAGACCACCAGCCGCCCGCCGGGCCTGGTGACCCGGAGCAGCTCGGCGAGCCCGGCGTCCGGATCGGCGAGGTTCCGCAGCCCGAACGAGATCGTGACGGCGTCGAACGACGCGTCACCGAACGGCAGCGCCAGCGCGTCACCGGCCACGAACGCCACCGACGGGGCCGGCCTGCGCGCTCCCACCCCGAGCATGCCGAGCGAGAAGTCGCAGGCAACGCAGTGCGCGCCGCCTGGCGTGAAGGCCCGCGTCGACGTTCCGGTGCCGGCCGCAAGATCGAGGATCCGCTGTCCCGCGGTGGCCCCGACGGCCCGGGCCACCACCGTGCGCCAGTGCCGGTCCTGGCCCAGTGACAGCACGTCGTTGAGCAGGTCATAGCGCTCAGCGAGCAGGTCGAACATGGCGGCGACCTCGCCGGGACGCTTGTCGAGCTGGGCGCGGGTCATGCGCCCAGCCTGGCACACCTCAGAGCAGGTCCGGCCGCCGCCACGGCTCGCCGAGAACGTGCTGCGCGAGGAAGGCCAGCACGGTCTCGTACCAGACGATCACGTGCCCCGGCGTCAGGATCCAGTGGTTCTCGTCGGGGAAGTAGAGGAACCTGGCATCCTGCACCCGCCCTGCCAGGTCGGCCCACAGGCGCAGGGCCTCGCCGACCGGCACCCGGTAATCCTTGTCCCCGTGGATCACCAGCATCGGCGTCCTGATGCTGTTGACATGCAGGTTCGGTGAATTCTCCAGGTAGCGCCCCGGCTGCGTCAGCGGGTCGCCGAAATGCTTGCGCCAGAACGACGGCAGGTCGGTGGTCGCGAACATCTGGTCCAGTGCCCACAGGCCGGCGTGGCTGACGATCGCGCTGAACCGGTCGGTGTGGCCGGCGATCCAGTTCGCCATGTACCCGCCGAACGAGCCGCCCATCATGGCCGTCCTCGCCGCGTCGATGTCCGGCCGCGCGACCACCGCATCGGTGATCGCCATGACATCGGTGAAGGGCGCCTCGCCCCACCGGCCATGCCCGCGGGCGATGAAGTCGTGCCCGTATCCGGTCGACAGGGCCGGGTCGGGCAGCAGCACCGCGTAGCCGCGGGCGGCCATCAGCCACGGGTTCCACCGCCAGGACCAGGAATTCCAGCTCATCACCGGGCCGCCGTGCACCCAGAGCAGCAACGGTGCGGGCGAGCCGGGGGCCGCGCCGTCCGGCAGCACGAGCCAGCCCCTGATCGTGGCCCCGTCGCCGGCCACGGCCTGCACCTCCGTCAGCGTGCCAGGCAGGCTGGCGGTTACTGCCGGGCCGGCCGGGCCGGCCAGCCGCACCGGATCGCTGCCCGGCGCCGTCGCGTCCAGCCGCACCGGTGCGGGCGGATCGTCGACCGCGGCCCGCAGCGCGTAGATCCAGCGGCCGTCCGGCGCCGGGCACAGGCTGCCGTAGGCGGCGTCGTCCGTGGTGAGCCTGGTGATCTCCGCTGTCGCGACATCTACCCGGAAGACCGGGCGCCTGCCGTGATCGTCGGCAGTGAAGTAGACCGACGCCGAGTCCGGTGCCCAGGCGGCCTCCAGCGGGCGGCGGTCCATTCCGGCCAGCAGGTCGCGCGGTCCGCCGCTTGCCCCCCTGCGGCCCGCCGCGCCGTCCAGGGCAGCCGCGCCGTCCAGGGCAGCCGCGCCGTCCAGGGCAGCCGCGCCGTCCGGGGCAGCCCCGCCGCTTGCCCCGCCGTCCAGGGCCGCGACCACCAGCGTCACGTCGCCGGGGCTCTGGTAATTGTCGTGGGCCGCCCGCAGGCAGGCCACCAGCCGGCCGTCGGGCGAGATCCGCGGCTGCCCGAAGTCATAGCCGGGCGCGGACAGCAGGGTGCGGCGCTCGCCGGTGGCCACGGTGATGACGGCGACTTCCTCGGTAACGGCCGCGGCGTCATCGGTGACCGCCCAGCCGGTCACGGCCACCGACCCGTCGGGCGCCAGCTCAAAATGGCTGTTATCGAGCGCCCTGCCCGGGTCGGGGGTGAGATCGCTGGGCTCGACGGCGGGCCGGGCGCCGCCGTCAGCGGCCGATTCCGCTCCTGGCCCGGGAATCACCACCGCCTGCAGCCGCAGGCTGTCCGGGCCAAGGTCGTGATCCCAGTACCGGACCGGGCCCGCCTCGTGCAGGATCGCGGTCACGCCCGCGTCCGCGCGCGCCTTGCGGCGCGCCGCGTCCTCGCCCGCGCCGCTGGTGCCCGGCAGCACGGGCGAGGAGAAGATAACGGACCTGGCATCGCTGGCGGCGGCCAGCCCGGCGACGCCGCCGGGCGGAGCGGCGATCCTGCTGGCCTCGCCGCCTGCCGCGGGCAGCAGCCAGAGAGCAGCCTTGTCCTTGGCCTTGTCCTCGGTTTTGTCCTCGGCCGCAGCGCCGCCGGCCCCGGGCCCGGCGGGTGGTCCCTGCCGCCTTGAGACAAACAGCAGGGAGCCATCGGGCAGGAAGGCCGGACCGCCCTCGCCTTCGGCGCTGCGGGTCAGCCGGGCCGGCGGGCTCCCGCTTCCGGCCGGGCTCACGCCGATTCGCCAGATGCTGCTGACGAATTTCTTGCCGTCGGCGTCCAGCGTCTGCACGGCCGCGGCCAGCCAGGTGCCATCCGGCGACAGCCGGAGCACCGTCACCTGAGGGATGGCGACATAGTGATGAAGGTCGCGGAACGGCGTCACTGGCGCCTCCTGCGTCACTTGGCCCCTCCTGCGGATTGCGGGTGAACCGGACCATACCTCAGCGCGTCTAGATCTGGGGGAACGTTACATCTGGGGGACGCGGCCGGGTTTGCCCGTTCCGCTCGCGGCGATGGTGCGGGACCGGCGACAGGCCGCCGGGCAGAGAAGGCGGGCAACAGAATGGGTAGTTATCTGGAGATCCATCTCAATATGGATTTATATGCGGTCCGCCGGCCGGGATAAATGCTCGGCCGGATGGCTCCTGAATAACGCTTTCAAGATCAGCGAGACGGATTATCCGGCCCGCCGAACATCACCCGGCGAACACCTATGCAACGCCAGCTTAACCGGCGAGGACGCGGCAGCGCGCGGGCCCGGCCACGTCCGGGCGCGCAACGCCGCTACCAGCGGCGACCCACTCCAGGGCAATGAATACACCATCGGCGGCGGAAGTCACTGAGATCACCCGATAAGCTTGGTTGTCACTGTTAGCAACACATGCTTCAGGTATGGCGAGTCCGGCCGTCGGGCAGCTCAGTGGCAGCCGAGCAGCCCGAGGCACACGGTGTCCCGGGGGGCACGCAGAGTGAGGAGCACTGCTGCATGAACATCTCACAGCGACCGGACTCATTCGAGCCAGGCGACTACCTAGAGGTACTGCGCCGCCGCTGGTGGATAGTGCTCGTGCTGGCGATCGTCGGCCTGCTGGTAGCTGCTGCCTACGTCAAGGAAGCACCCAAGGTCTACACAGCGACCGCGACCGTGCAAGTCACCGCGAACGCGGCCAATACCAACTCGGTGGCGGCCGCCCGCACCAGCGGCGGCTCCATCGACATGGACAGCCAGGCGCAGATCGTGGAGTCCATCAGCGTCGCCAGCACCGCCGGGAAAGCCCTGAAAAGCGACCTCACCGCGACGCAGCTGAGCAAGAAAGTCGGCGTCACGGTCCCGCCGAACTCCAATGATCTCGCGATCGCCTGCCACATGCCGTCCGGCGCCGAGGCGGCCGCCTGCGCCCAGGCCTTCGCCAACGCGTACCTGGCAAGCGAGACCGGCGCCGCGCGCAGCCTGCTCTCCAGCCAGCTGACCGGGCTGCAAGCCAACCTGAAGCTGCTGGCGAACGACGAGGCCAAGCTTGCCGCCAAGATCTCCGTGCTCCCGTCGAACTCCTCCCAGCGGGCCACCGCGGAGTCTTCGCTGAAGTCGGACGATAGCCAGGCGAGCTCGCTGAGCCACCAGGAGGGCGTGGTGGAGGCGGATCAGCAGTCCGACGTCTCGGCAGGCACGATCATCACCCCCGCCAGCACGCCAAGCAGCCCGACCAGCCCGCAGACGCTGCTCATACTCCCGAGCGGCCTGCTCGTCGGCCTCCTCATCGGCCTGGTCGCTGCGTTCCTGGTAGACCGCCGCGACCAGCGGATCCACGGAGCCAGGGACATCGAGCGCTACCTTGACCTGCCGGTCATGCTCAGCGTTTCCGCGAAGAAGCAGGGGACGCAGCCGTCCCTGGTCGGCCCGAGGTCCAGGACGGGCCAGGCGTTCGCCGAGCTTGCGCACGGGGCCTCCGCGGCGCTCGGCGAGGGAAATCATGTCCTGGTCGTGGCCGGCACCTCGGCGGGCCCCGGCGGCGGCGTCACCGCGGCTAACCTGGCCGCCGCGCTGGCAAGAACGCATTCCGAGGTCGTCCTTGTCTGCGCCGACCTGCACGCGAGCGTGATCCCGGATCTCTTCCACCTCGGCCAGGGCCGCGGGCTGGCCGAGGTGCTGAGCGGCAACGCGACCGTCAGCGAGGTCGCGCGGCGGCCGGCCGACTTCCCGCGGCTGCGGGTGGTCACGCCGGGAGTGGATACCTCCTTTGCCCTCTATAACTTCCAGCACGACACGACCCGCGATCTCATCTCGGAACTGCGCAGAAGCTTCCCGTTCGTGGTCATCGAGGCTCAAGCCTCCGGGGAAGGAGGCGACACCTTCGCGCTGGCCGAGTTCGCGGACGCCGCGCTCATCGCCGTGGAAGTGGGCAAGACCAAGCGGGTCGAGGTCATTGAATGCCTCCGGCGGCTTGACCGGCTCCGGACGACGGTACTTGGCGCGGTCCTGATTCCGCCGTTCAGCGCTGCGGAGCGGGCCAAGCCGGGCCGGCCGGCCGAGCCAGCCGAGCAGCGGACCGGGCCGGCCGAGCGCCGGCCGGCCGAGCGGCGCCCTGAGCCAGCCGAGCGGCGCCCTGAGCCAGCCCCGCGCCCGGAGCCAGCCAGCCCGCGGCAGCCGCCGCTTAAGGTGGGGATGCGCGATCCGAGCGAGACGTGGCCGCTGCCCCTCGGCGCGGTACGGATAGCAGGAGACAAGCGCGAGAAGACGCAGCGCCCCACCGGGGAGCGCGAGGATTCGCCCGAGAAGAAGGCCGGAAGCTAGCCGTGCCGCCGCAGCGGGCCGCTGGCGGGAGGCGCGGGCTAGCGAGCGTGCTTACCGCGGTCGCGGCCGGGCTCCTTGCCGCCGCATGCAGTTCCCCCG
>Ga0302181_10000566_pt1 | contig 29489 bp, 26 predicted proteins | sample I_Palsa_E3_3_FD_198786 | JGI IMG/M metagenome (GOLD analysis project Ga0302181, IMG submission 198786) | Peat permafrost microbial communities from Stordalen Mire near Abisko, Sweden - I_Palsa_E3_3 | ecosystem: Environmental > Terrestrial > Soil > Palsa > Peat permafrost | place: Sweden...
CTCACGAACGGTCGCCATCAGCCGTGGACCTCCTTGGTCACTGCGTGGACCCGAATGATGTCTCGGGCGGGTCTGGGTGTATCTATCAGCAGCAGACCCTAGTGCGGGCGCAGCAGGGACGCTCGCACGGCGGTCGGGAGGGCTCAGAGCGCCGCCAGCACTTCGCCGGCGGCGCGCGAGGGCGAGCGGTCGTGCGCTCCGCTCGACCGGTCAATGTCGGGTGGCATTCATGTACATCGTCTCCTGGCCCGCGCGGCTGCGCGCGGGATCACGATCCGGTCCTGCTTCCCGCCCGAGCGGGCCCTTGGGATGGTGGTGGCGGGGTGGATATCCGAACTTTGCCGTTTGGCGTCCGAGGGCCGGACGTCAAACGGCAAAGTTCGCGTGGTCCTGACCGTGTCCCGCCTCGTCGGTATACGGCTCGCTACCTCTCATTGGTGGCGTCGGCCGGGGTGCAGCGGTAGAGCGTCGACCCGACGCCGCGGCCGCCGGTCTCGCTGGAGCTGCCCGACGCGCCCGCCGCCGAGGAGCCGGACCTGCCGGAGGGCAGGCTCACTGGCTGGCAGTGTGTCTGCACCCAGGTTGTGCGAGCGGCGCTCACGGCCGAGCTTGCTCGTCCAGCCCCGTGCCCACCGGCGACGCCGGCATCCCCGCGAGCGCCGTCCCCGGACACCGCACCGAATTCGCCCCCGGATCCGCCGCCGCCGAATGCGCCGCCGCCAAATCCTCCGCCGCCGAGCAACACGTAGCGCAATTGGCCCGCGCGGATGAGCGAGGTGAGCTGCGCGACTGTCGGGGCCGGGTCCGCGCCCATAAAGCCGCCCATCGTGATCACCGGATCACCCGTGGCCAGCGCGATCGGGGCGGCGGCCTGCGATCCGGTCGCCGCAACGAGGTATTTGGCCCCGTCGCGGTTCTGCTTGAGGTACTTCACGAGCTGGGCGTTGGCGACGTCGCTAGCCGCCCCGGCGCCGCGCCCGGCGAAGGAGCGCGCTTCGCTGCCCGGCGCGGTGCCCGCTCCGCGCTGGCCGAATCTCGCGAATCCGCCCGCGCTCCCGCCGGCCGCCCGCCCGACACCGGCGGGGCCGGCGGTCGGACTGCTGCCCGTCTGCCCGTGCCCGACGGTCGCGATCGAGTAGGCAGCCGGCCCGGCCAGGAGGGCGAGTGCCGCCCCGGCGAGCGCGACGGCCAGCGTCCCACGACCCCGCAAACGGCCTCCGAGCTTCCAGGCCACCAACGTCAGCGCACCGACCGCGCCACCCGCCAGCACCGCCCACCTCAACCAGGGCACGAAATCCGGGGTCCGCCCGAGGATCACGAAGCTGAGCAGCGCGGTTCCCATCACCGCGGCGGCGAGCAGCAGCGTGGCGACTGAGGAGCTGCGCACGCGGTCCGCGAGCAGGATCACGCCGGTAGCGGCCAGCGCGGCGATTGCGGGGGCGATCGCGCTCGTGTAATAGGAGTGGAATGTCCCCTGGGAGAAGCTGAACACGACGGCGCCGGCGATCATCCACACGCCGAACACGATCGCCGCGGCGCGCCGACGGTCGGTCCGCGGGGCTCGACGACAGACCCAGATCGTGACCAGGAACCCGAGCAGCGCGAGGGGCAGCAGCCAGGCGATCTGACCTCCAATCTCGGATCCGAACAGCCGCAACGCTCCGGTGCCACCGCCGAGCGCACCGCCAGCGGCGCCGCGTCCGCCGCCGGTGACGCGTGAGAAGCCATTGGCGCCGAAGATGAGCTGGAACCATGAGTTGTTAGTGGAGTCGCCGACATACGGACGATTCGCCGCCGGTATCAGCATCATCGTCCCGTACCAGGCCACGCTCACCACGACCATCGACGCCCCGCCGGCCAGCAGGTGACCGACACGGCGCCGCAGCGATCCTGGGCTGGCGATCACGAAGGCAAGCGCCAGCGCGGGCACGATCAGATAGGCCTCGAGCATCTTCGTGTTGAACGCGAGCCCGACGAACACGCCGCACAGCACGATGTGGCGCAGCCGTCCGGACTCCAGCGCCCGGACCAGCGCCCACGCGGCGGCCACGAGCAGCAACGCCAGCAGCGCGTCGGGATTGTTGTAGCGGGCCATCAACACGCTGACCGGCGAGAGCGCGAGCATCAGCGCCGCCAGCAGCGCCTCCCGATGGCCGACCGTGCGCCGCACGAGATTGTGCAGGAGCACAACCGCGCCCACGCCACAGATCGCGTTGGGAAGCAGCATGCTCAGGGAGCTGAAGCCGAAGATCCGGCCTGAGAGCCCCATCATCCAGTCTGAGAGCGGGCCCTTATCGAGGCTCACATACCCGCTCAGGTCGGCTGCGTTGGTGAAGAACGCCGTCCAGCTTTTGCTCGCGGCGAGCGCGGCATTGGCGTAGTAGGCGTTCGCGTCGCCGCTGATCGTCAGTGCCCAGCACGTCAGCACGGCCGCGATCACGGCGGTGGCGATCAGGCCCGGCCGCGACCACCACGGGTCGCGTTCTGGCCCGCGCACCACGCGCACGGCCGCGGCGGCGGGTGAACCCCCGAAGCGCAACGGGCGGCGAAGGAGGGCATCAGACGTTGACATGGCTCGGCTCGTGTCTGCGATCGAATCGTTGGGTGACGTTTGCGGGCGCGCGGAGTTCGCGGCCTCGCCACAGGTTGCCCGCAGTCCGGTGGCTGCGACGTAAGCGTTCACCTAAAGACCCGTAAGAAAGCGCCGCCCCGGCCGCCACTGAGATGCCTGAGCGGGCCCGCGCGCTGACGCTACCCTGTGAGTGAAGCCCGCCGGAGGCCCGTTGAGGGCAGCCAGCCTGCGCACCACTGGGTTACTATACTTTATGAAGTATGGTGATATTCCGGCGTCTTCTCGGCTTTTTGAGCCCCTATCGGAGCGGGGTCATATGGTCGTTCGCGCTGGCCGCCGGAGGGATTGGCGCCACCGTGCTGATTCCGTTCCTGACCGGGGAAGCGATCAATGCGATCCGCTCCCACCACCACCACGAGCTGACCCTGTTGGCGATCGCGATCGTCGTCGCCGGCCTGGCGCGGCTGGTGCTGAGCGTGTTCCGCCGGTTGGTCGCCGGCCGCGTCTCGCTGGGGGTCGAGCTCGATCTGCGCAACGCGCTCTACGGACGGCTCCAGCAGCTCGAGCTGTCGTTCTTCGACCGCCAGCAGACCGGACAGCTGATGTCGCGCGCGACCGTCGACCTGCAGTCGGTCCGCTTCTTTCTCGGTTACGGCCTGATCTTCATCGCTCAGTCGTTGCTGACGATCGTGCTCGCCGCGGTGGCCATGTTCCTGCTCCAGCCGGAGCTGGCGGCCATCTCGCTGGTTCCGGTCCCGTTCGTGGTCGTGATCGCCAACCGCTACGGCAAGCGCTCGCAACCGGCCATGCGAGAGGCCCAGCAGCGAATCGCCGAGCTGACCGCCGAGGCCGAGGAGAACGTTTCGGGGGTGCGCGTGGTCAAGGCGTTCGCGCAAGAGCCACGTCAGCTCGACCGCTTCAAGCACTCCGTCGGGCGAGTGTTCGACCAGCAGATCTACGTCACGCGGATCCAGGCCTTCTACGGATCGCTGATCAGTTTCCTCCCCAACCTCGGGCTGGCGGCGATCCTGCTCGTCGGCGGCCGCGAGGTGATCGACGGAACCCTCAGCATCGGTGCGTTCACCGCGTTCTACGCCTACCTGCTGATGCTCATCTCCCCCATGCGCACGCTCGGCTACATGCTCGGCGCCGCCCAGCGCGCCACCGCTTCTGGCGCGCGCATTTTCCAGATTCTCGACCGCGTGCCCCAGATCACGACGCCGGTGGGCGCACCGCCGCTCCCCGACGGACCCGGCCGCGTCACACTGCGCGACGTCTCGCTGACCTTCGATGGGTCGCCGCACCCCGCTCTGAGCGGCATCGACCTCGACGTGCCGGCGGGACAGACGGTGGCGCTGGTCGGCGCGATGGGGTCGGGCAAGACCGCCCTGGTCTCCCTGCTGTCGCGGCTCTACGACGTCAGCTCCGGCTCGGTCATGATCGACGGCGCCGATGTCCGCTCGGTCGACGTGGTCAGCCTGCGCCGGGAGATCGCGGTCGTCAACGACGATCCGTTCCTGTTCTCCGCCACGGTGCACGACAACATCGCCTACGCCCGCGCCGACGCCACACGCGAGCAGGTGGAGCGAGCCGCCGTGGCTGCCCAGGCCGACGGTTTCATCCGCAGCCTGCCCAAGGGCTACGACACGATGATCGGTGAGCGCGGACTGACGGTGTCCGGCGGCCAGCGTCAGCGAATCGCGATCGCCCGGGCGATCCTGGCCGACCCCCGGATCCTGATTCTCGACGACGCCACCTCCTCGGTCGATGCGTCGACCGAGCAGGAGATCAAGCTGGCGCTGCGCGAGGTGATGGCGAACCGGACCACGTTCGTGATCGCCCACCGCCTGTCGACGATCGCCCTGGCGGAGGAGATCTTCGTGCTGGAGGACGGGCGGCTGGCCACCCACGGGTCGCACGATGAACTGCTCGAGCGGTCTGATCTGTACCGCGAGATCGTGGAGAAGGGAATGCCCGACCAGGTCTTCCTGACCCGCAAAGCCGTCGGGGTGGGGGGGCTATGAGCGATCGATCCGAGCTGCGGCGTCGGCTGCAGCAGACCCGAGGCCGCGGGCGCAAGCTGCGCGGCTTGATCCAGCTGCTGTCTCCCTACCGCTGGCGCGTGCTGGCGATGTTCATCTCGCTCATCCTCGCCACCGCGGCGGCGCTCGCCCCCGCCCCATTGGCCAAGGTGGCGATCGACCAGGGCATCAACAAACACGATGTTCAGGCGCTCGATTTGGTGGTCGTGGCCTTCCTCGTCTCGGCGGTGGTGTACGCGGTCGCCTCCTACGCACAGACCTACCTGGTCGGGTGGGTCGGCCAGCGTGCCCTGCAGGACCTGCGCGCCCAGCTGTTCGCGCACCTGCAGTCGCTGTCTATCGGCTTCTATTCGCGCAACCGAGCGGGCGTGATCATCTCGCGCTTGACCAACGACGTCGAAGCGCTCGACCAGTTGGTCGAGGACGGGCTGGCCACCCTGATCCAGTCGAGCCTGACCCTGATCGGCGTGGTGGTGATCCTGTTCGTGCTCGATCCGCACCTTGCCCTGCTCACCTGCCTCGCGTTGCCGTTGCTGGCGCTGGGGGGATTCATATTTAGAATTTTTTCGGCCGATGCCTACCGTTTGACGCGGGAGAAGATCGCGTCGATCACGGGCTACCTGCAGGAGACGCTCTCAGGCATCCGGGTGGTGCGGGCGTTCGGACAGGAACCGCGACACATCGCGCGCTTCCGGGAGCTCAACGATGAGAACCGGGCCGCGAACATGACGACGGTCAACCTGAACGCGGCGTACTTTCCCGCGGTCGAGTTCCTGTCCGCACTGGTGACGGTCGAGATCCTCGTGGTCGGCGGCCTGGAGGCGATCAACGGGCACACGTCGACGGGGGTGGTGTTCGCGTTCGTGGCGGCCCTGAACAACTTCTTCGACCCGATCCAGCAGCTCTCCCAGCTCTACACGACATATCAATCGGGGATGGCCGCGCTCGACAAGATCTTCGACCTGCTCGACGAGAAGCCTGAGCTGTCCGACGCCCCGGGAGCCCTCACGCTGCCCCGGATCCGTGGCGAGCTGCGCTTCGACGATGTCTCGTTCCGCTATGGCTCCGACGAGGATGGTGCCTGGGCGCTGCGCGACATCGATCTGGTGATTCCCGCCGGCCAGACCGTGGCATTGGTTGGGGAGACCGGCGCCGGCAAGTCGACGTTCGCGAAGCTCGTGGCGCGCTTCTACGATCCGACCTCGGGCAGCGTGCTCGTCGACGGCCATGACCTGCGCGCGGTCACGTCCGACTCGCTGCGTTCACAGATGGGCAGCGTGCCCCAGGAAGGCTTCCTGTTCAGCGGCACCGTGCGGGAGAACATCTCCTTCGGCAAGCCGTTGGCCTCCGACGCCGAGATCCGCGACGCGGCGCGGGCAGTCGGCGCCGACACGTTCATCTCGGCCCTCGAGCACGGCTACGACACCCAGGTCGGCGAGCGCGGCGTCCAGCTCTCAGCCGGCCAGCGGCAGCTGATCGCGTTCGCCCGGGCGCTCGTCGCCGACCCGCGAATCCTCGTTCTCGACGAGGCCACCTCCAACGTCGACGTGCACACCGAGAGCCTGATCGAACACGGCCTGCGGCGGCTGGTGGCCGGCCGGACCGCGATCGTGATCGCCCACCGTCTGTCCACGATCAGGAGCGCCGGACGGATCATCGTGCTCGAGCACGGACAGATCATCGAGCAGGGCACACACGACGAGCTGCTGGACGCCGGCGGTCGCTATTGGCAGCTCTACCAGGACTGGGCCGAGCAGGCGGCCGCCTGATGGACACGCCGATCACGCCGATCGTCGTCACCGCGCTCGCGATCACCGCCGTGAAGGGAACGAACCTGCGGTCGGTCGACCGCATCCGGCTTGACCGCGACGGCGTGCGCGAGAACCGGCGCTTCTATCTGATCGATGCGCGCGATCGACTGGTCAACGGCAAGGTCCTCGGCGAACTCACCGCCATCGTCGCCGACTACAGCGACACCGCGCGCCGCTTGACCCTGACCCTCCCGGACGGAAGCGTGTGCGAGGACGGGATCCGGCTCGGTGAGCCAGTCGCGACGCGGTTCTTCTCAGGTGTGGTCGTCGGACGGCTGGTGCATGGCCCGCTGTCTGAGCGACTGAGCGAATTCGCGGGTCAGCCGATTCGCCTCGTCGAAGCCCCCGACGTCGGCGGTGCGGTCGACCGGCGCGGCCGAGGAGGCCACGTGTCGCTGATGTCGCGGGCCTCGCTGGCGCGCCTGCGCGAAGCCGGCGACGCGGCGGAGGTCGACGGGCGCCGGTTCCGGATGCTGATCGAGGTCGACGGCGTGCCGGCGCACGCCGAGGACGACTGGGTGGATCGCAGCGTGCAGATCGGCGAGGCGCTGGTTGCCTTCGGCGGACACATCGGCCGGTGCCTGATCACCAGCCGCGACCCTGACACGGGCGAGATCGACCTGCCGACACTCGACATGCTCAGGAGCTATCGAGGCGATCTGGGCACCACCGAGCCGCTCGCCTTCGGCATCTACGGCCACGCGCTCGTGCCGGGCACAATCCGGGTCGGCGACCCGGTCACTCCAGGCGACACCATCCGCGGCCCGTCAGCCCCGGCCGATCAAGCGCCGGCGCGTCAGCTCCGGCGGATGAACGCCAGCGCATCAGGCCCGGCCGCGGATAATGCGCCGGCGCGTGAGCCGGCGGGGGCGGCGGCCAGTGAGCCGGCGGGAGCAGCGGCGCGTGAGCCGGCGGGAGCGGCGGCGGCGCGAGCCGGCGGGAGCGGCAGCCCGCGAGCCGGCGGGAGCGGCGGCGGCGCGAGCCGGCGGGAGCGGCAGCCCGCGAGCCGGCGGGAGCGGCAGCCCGTGAGGACGGCGGACAAGCGGCGGCCCGCGGGCCCGGACGATAAGCTCGGCGGCCCGTGAGCCAGGAGCGCGTCCAGATCGAGGTTTCCGACCACATCGCCGCGGTCACCCTGACGCGGCCCGAGAAGCACAACGCGGTTGATGTCGCCATGTTCGACGCGATCATCGCGGCCGCTGACCGCCTGGCCAGCGAGCCCGGCGTGCGCGCAATCGTGCTGCACGGAGACGGCCCGAGTTTCTGCTCGGGACTCGACGTGATCAGCGTGATGGCGGCCGGCGCGGGACTCGACGGGTTGACCGAGCCGCTGCGCGGCGAGGTGCCCAACCGGTTCCAGCGCGCCGCTTATGACTGGGTGCGCGTGCCGGTGCCGGTGATCGCGGCCGTGCACGGAAACTGCTTCGGCGCCGGACTCCAGATCGCCCTCGCGGCCGACATCAGGATCGCCGCCCCCAACGCGCAGCTTTCGGTGATGGAAATCAAATGGGGGCTGATCCCCGACATGTCCATCAGCCGGACGCTGCCGCGCCTGGTCGGAATCGACGTGGCCAAGGAGCTGACGTACACCGGCCGCGTGATCAGCGGCACCGAGGCGCACGAGCTCGGCCTCGTGACTCACGTGTCCGACGATCCTCTGTTTCAGGCCCGCGGGCTGGCCACCGAGATCGCGGGGAAGTCACCCGACGCGGTGCGCGGCGCCAAGCGGCTGTTTGACGAAGCCTGGACCGGAACCGCCACGGAGACCCTGTCGCTCGAGGCCCAGATCCAGCTCGGCCTCGTCGGCTCCCCAAATCAGCTCGCCGCCGTCAGCGCCGGAATCGCCAAGGCCCCCGCCGAATTCGTCGACGCTTAAGGGGGTCAGCCCCCCACCAGCCCCTCGGGCGGGCAAATCGGAAGCCGGCGCACCGCAGCGGGTCGCCAGCAGGTCCGACCAGCGGACAACGCGTCAACGCTTGCCAGAGGCCGTGGGCGACAGGCGACGGGCGACGATTTCCACCCGGTTTGGGCCCGCCGATCTGGGGAACGTCAAGGATCCGTAGCCGGAGGGCCCTCGGCGGTGTTCCGGAGTCGGTCGGGGCGGGGCGACGGATTGAGGCTGAGTCCACGTGAGCTCCCACCACAACGCGGCGCGTGCGCTACGATCGCGCGCCCGTTGTGGGCCGATTCAATTTGGTCCGCGAGAGCCGAATCGGCGAACCTGTTGGAGGCCCCATGCGTCGAATCCGGGCAGTTCTCCCCTTCGGCACCAACGACAAGTTTCCCAACGGCAGATGATCCACGGCGGACGTTGGTGCTGAGCGCACGGCGGCCGGAGCACCGTCCCGGCATGCCCCCCGGTCGGTGCGCCATGAACGGGCGAGCCGGGCTGCACTCGATCGGGCGGCTCGCGCTGGCTGTCGGGCTCGTGTTGCTGGTGGCCGGCTGTGGCGCTGGCACGTCTCCCAATCCGGTTGCCAGTCAGTTTCTGTCCGCTTGGTCGGGTGGTCATTTCGTTTCAGCCGCACGTCTGACCAACGGCAGCCAATCGACAGTCACGACGGCGCTAACTGCGTTCGGTCAGGGGCTCAACGCCTCAGGGCTGAGTCTTCGGCTGCTCAGCGTGAAGCACAGCGGCAAGCAGGCGAGCGCCCGCTTCGCGGCGAACGTCACGATTGGGGGACTCGGGGCGTGGCGCTACACGGGCACGCTCGCGATGACGCGCAAAAGCGGCCACTGGTTGATCGACTGGCACAACGCCGATCTGAACCCAGCCATCGGTCCCGGAGAGCGTCTGGTCGCGGCGCGGACGCTGCCCCCGCGGATGCCGCTGCTCGACCGGGACGGGAGGCCGCTCGTGCGCCTGACCCCGGTGGTCACGGTCGGGGTCGTGCCCTCACTGCTTAAGCCTCGCCAACAGAACATCGCGATCCTGGCGCGAGTGCTGGGCATCGACGGTGCCACCCTGGCGCGCAACGCCGCCCAGACGCCCGGCGATGATTTTCTGCCCGTCATCACCCTGCGCCGCCCGGCCTACGAACGCGTCAAGCCGATCATCTATCCGCTCGCCGGCGTCCATTTCATGAGCGGCGTGCTCCCGCTCGCGCCCACCCCGAGCTTCGGACGGGCCGTGCTTGGCCAGGTCGGTCCGGCCACCGCCGCGGCCCTGAAATCCGCTGGCCCGCTCGCTCTCCCGAGTGACGACGTCGGGCTGAGTGGGTTGGAGCTCGTCTATCAGCGACGGCTGGCCGGGACCCCGAGCGGCCACGTCGAAGTGGTCGACGGCAACGGATCGACCCGGGCGACGCTGTTCTCGGTCACCGGGCACCCGGGCACCCCGGTTCGGACGACCCTCGACCTCGACCTCCAGGCCGCGGCCGAGAAAGCCCTGCCAGCCAATGATGGAGCTGCCGCCCTGGTCGCCGTCCAAGCTTCCACCGGGCAGGTGCTGGCGATTGCCAATCGGCCAGCGCTGTCGAGCGAGGACCTGGGTCTCGACGGCAGCTACCCGCCTGGCTCGACGTTCAAGGTGATCACGACCGCGGCGCTGCTCGCGGGCGGCTTTGATCCCAACAGCACCGTGCCGTGCCCGCCCTCGATCACCATCGACGGTAAGCGCTTCACCAACTTCGACGGGGAATCTGCGGCCGGAGCGAGCTTCCTCGAGGACTTCGCCCAGTCATGCAACGCCGCGTTCATCTCGCTGGCCGGTCGCTTGTCCCACGGCGATCTGGCCGCCGCCGCCCGGCAGTTCGGTTTCGGATCGCGGTGGCAGCTGCCGTTGGCTTCCTACAGCGGCCAAGCGCCACGATCAGCCAGCGCAGTCGAACAGGCAGCCGACATGATCGGGCAGGGCCGCATCCTCAACAGCCCGCTCGGAATGGCGTTGGTCGCCGCGGCCGTCGACAGCGGCGCCTGGCATCCGCCGACGCTGATCACCGACCCGTCTGCGCCCCAGCTCAGCCAACCACACGGACTGTCCGCTACCACGGTCGCCGAGTTGCGAACACTGATGCGGGCGGTCGTCACCTCAGGCACGGGAACTCCCGCCAACCTGCCTGGACAGCCCGTATTCGGCAAGACCGGCACCGCTGAGTACGGATCAGCCAACCCACCGGCCACCGACGCCTGGTTCATCGGTTATCGCGGCGACGTCGCGTTCGCCGTCATCGTCCAAGGCGGTGGGGTCGGCGGCCAGGTGGCGGCACCGATCGCGGCACGGTTCCTGCAGCCGGTGAGCTGAGCACCGCTCTCATCGGTCTGGACTCACCCACCCGTCGTCTCGCTGGTCCGCGAGCCAGGAACCCTGCCGCCCGCGCCCGCGCCCGCTCGCCGCGCGACGCTGGCGCTTCCACGCGTCCCGCGCCCGCTCGCCGCGCGACGCAGGCGCTTCCGGGCGCCCCGCTCGCCGCGCGACGCCGGCGCTTCCGCCCGCGCCCCCGCCTAGCGTCAGCCGGTGGCGTCGCGCAGTCCCTGCCACGCCGGCCGCCTCGCGTCTGCGAGCGGCATCGCGGGGCCGTGCTGAACTTTTGCCCAAGGTGACGAGTTTTTCAGCACGGCCCTCCCTCCGGGCGCATTCCCGCCCGCCCGCGGCCGCATTCCCGCCCGCGCCCGCAGCCGCATTCCCGCCCGCGCCCGCAGCCGCATTCCCGCCCGCGCCCGCAGCCGCATTCCCGCCCGCGCCCGCAGCCGCATTCCCGCCCGCCCGCGGCCGCATTCCCCCCCGCGCCCCCGGCCGGCTCGGCGCCGGCGGCCCCGGCCGGCTCGCCGCCGGCGGCCCCGGCCGGCGGCCCGGGCGATGGTGCGCCCCCCAGCGCCGGAGCGGGCACGCCTGCGCGCCCGAGTGCGCGAGGCGCGTGGTCGGCCGACCTGGGTTCGGCGCGGCACGGCATGCTGTGGCGCGTGGCCCCGTGGCTTGGCGTTGATGTGGGTGGGAAGCGGAAGGGGTTCGACGTGGCCGTCGTCGATGATCGCCGGCTCCTGGCGCTGGCCGGCAATTTGGACCGACAAGCGGTCATCGGGGTGGTCGACGCGCAGCGACCGGCGATCGTGGCGATCGATAGCCCGCGGTCGTGCGCTCCAGAGGGGCATACCACTCGGGCGGGCGAGCGTCAGCTCGCGCGGTCGATCTGCGGCATCCGCTGGACTCCGGATGAGCGGCATGTGCGGGCGAGCGCGTACTACGCCTGGATTGCCGAGGGGCTCGCCCTGTTTGATGCGCTCGCCGTGCTTGGGATCGAGACCATCGAGGTCTTCCCCACCGCCTCCTGGACGCGATGGCACGGCGCGCGAGGCGCCCGATCGCGGTCGGCCTGGAGTCGGGAGGGCTTGGCCGCCCTTGGGCTGGAGGACGTGCCGCCACGCACCAACCAGGATCAACGAGACGCGATCGCCGCCGCGGTCACGGCACGCCAGCACGGACAGGGGCTGACGGAGACGATGGAAGAAATCGTGGTGCCGGCCGGTCGCTGGTAGAGCCGCGCCGCCCGGGAGGCGAGAGCGGACGCCGGTCGACCGGAACGGCTCGGAGATGCGGGGGCGGATGAGACGGGGACCGACGCCGGACCCTCTCGCGAGGGGCCGACTGGCGCTTCGTGATGCAATGACTGGGATGAGAATCTCCGAGGCGCAGGCATTGTGGGAGCCGGCGGGCGTGTATTGCAACACCGCCAGCTACGGTCTGCCACCTCGGCCGGCGTGGGACGCCCTGCAATCCGCACTCGCCGAGTGGCACAGCGGCCGCACGAGCTGGGAGCATTGGGGGCAGAGCACGGAGGGCGCGCGGGCGGTGTTCGCGCGGCTGGTCGGCGTGGAGGTGGAGCGAGTGGCGGTGGGTTCCACGGTCTCCGAACTGGTCGGCTCGGTGATTACCGCGCTGCCGCAGGGAGCCCGGGTGGTGGTTCCCGACATCGAGTTCACCTCGACGCTGTTTCCGCTCCTGGTCCAGGAGCGCCTCGACGTGCGCACGCTCCCGCTCGCCGGACTCCTCGACGCGATCGCTGAGGGCGTCGAGGCGGTTGCGTTCAGCGCGGTGCAGATGAGCAGCGGCGAGGTGGCCGACCTCGACGCGATCGTGGCCGCGGCGGCCAGCGTCGGCGCGGTGACGCTGTGCGACGCGACCCAGGGGCTCGGCTGGCTACCGCTGCAGGCGAGCCGCTTCGACGCCGTCGTGTGCAGCGCGTACAAATGGTTGATGTCCCCGCGGGGGAGCGCATTCATGACCGTGTCGGATCGACTGCTCGAACGCGCCGTGCCCCACAACGCCGGCTGGTACTCGGGTGAGGATGTCCATGCCAGCTACTTCGGACCGCCGCTCCGGCTGGCCTCGAGCGCCCGCCGGCTGGATCTCTCCCCGGCCTGGTTCTCGTGGGTCGGCACGCAGCCGGCGCTGGAGCTGATTGAGCGGATCGGGGTGCCGGCCATCCACGCCCACAACCTGGCGTTGGCCAACCGCTTCCGCGCCGGCGTCGGCCTCGAGCCGGGGAACAGCGCGATCGTCTGCGCCGATCTCCCCGGCGCGGCCGAGCGACTTGGGCACGCCGGCATCGTCGCGGCTGTCCGCGGCGGGCTGCTGCGCACCTCCTGGCATGTCTACAACAACGAGAGCGATGTCGACCAGGTCCTCGATGTGGTCACCCGGTAGGCCCCCCCGCAGCCGGTTTCGCCGATCGTCGCGACGGGCAGCCCTCAGCAGGTGAGCGCAGACGACGAGATCCCCGACGCCTTCGGCTCGCGCGACCCGTTCACGGTCGGCGTCGAGGAGGAGTTGTTCCTGGTTGATCCAGTGAGCGGGGGTCAGGCGAACGCGTCGGCCGCCGTGCTGGAACGGTTGGGACCCGTGGACGGAACGGTCGAACGTGAGTTGCACGCGTGCCAGATGGAGCTGATCACGGATGTCTGCCACAGCTCCGGCGAAGCCGTGGGTGCGCTCGCCGCGATGCGGCGCGCCGTGTGCGCAACCGGAGCGGGGCTGCTCGGATCAGGCACCCATCCGTCCGCGGCCGAGGGTTCGGCCGAGATCACCGACAAGGAGCGCTACGAGCGCATCCGCCACCTGCTCGGGGACGCAGTCGCCACTCCGGTCGGCGGACTGCACATCCACGTCGGGATGCCCGACGCCGACACCGCGATCCGGGCGTTCAACGGCCTGCGCCGCCATCTGGCGATGCTGCAGGCGCTGGCAGCGAACTCGCCGTTTCGCCACGGCCGCGACACCGGTCTGGCGTCCGCCCGCGAGGTGACGATGCGCGGCTGGCCGCGTTCGGGCGTGCCGCGCGCGATGCATGACTTCGAGGACTTCGCCGCCATGGCGCGACTGCTGGCGCGCGCCGCGGATGTGCCGGACTACACATGGTTCTGGTGGAAGCTGCGCCCACATCCTCGGCTGGGCACGGTCGAAGTACGGGCGCTGGACGCCCAGTCCTCGCTCGATGACACCGCCGGACTGGTCGCGCTCGTGCATTGCCTGGCCCACCACGCCGCCGAAGCGCGCCCCGAGCCGGATCCTCCGACCGAGGTGCTCGAGGAGGGGTCATTCAGGGCGGCACGGTTCGGTGTCAACGCCCGCTTACCGGACGCCGAGGGCCGGCTGCGCCCGGTGGACGAACTGCTCTCGGACGCCCTCGCCCTGGCGCGGGGCTATAGCCGCGAGTTGCATTGCGACGATCAGCTCGAGACCCTTCCCGCACTATTGGCGCAGGGGGGCGGCGCCCGGCGCCAGCGGGCGGCCTACGAGATCGCCGGGATGGACGCGCTGCTGCGCGAGCTCACGGAGGTCACCAGCGCGGGGTGAGATCGTGTCCCCTGCGCGCCGAAGGCTCGACTAAGCGGTCGCCGTCGCAAGTAAGCTCCCGAAGCGAAATCTGACCTCGCAGCCTCTCGCGTGCTGGCCGCACGGACGCTTGTACTGCAACACGAACGAATGGGATGACACATGCCGCTGGCGACGTTTACGTTTGGAGACGCGCTCCTCGAGGCGCTGGAGATTGCGCTGCTGGTGCTTTGGATCTGGGTCGCGATCAGCGTCGTGATCGACATCTTCCGCAGCCACGATCTGTCCGGCTGGGGAAAATCCGCCTGGGTGCTGGTGATCATCATCATGCCGTTCCTGGGTGTGCTGATCTACCTGATCTTCCGCGGCCACAACATGCACGAGCGCTCAGCGAACGCCGCCAAAGCGCAAAACGATGCGTTTCGCGAGTATGTGCGCAGCGCCGCGTCGACTCCGGTCGACGATGTGGCCAAGCTCGAAGACCTCAGGAACCGCAATGTGATTACCGAGGAGGAGTTCCAGCGCGCCAAAGCCAAGGCACTCGCCTAACTCGATCACGCCGGCGCTCCTCAGCGGGGGCGTGGCTGAGACACCTCCCGTGTGGCATGGTTCGCTCGTGAGCGCGCAGCTGCAACGCCATGTCCTGGGGGTCACCTGGTATGAGGAGGGCGGCACGTTCCGCTCGGCGCATGCGCTGGCCAGCGACGGTCGCGTGTGGCTGGTCGACCCGTTCGACGACGCGCCCGGCCTCACCGCGGCGGCAGAGCTGGGCGAAGTGGCCGGAGTGCTGCAGCTGCTCGATCGCCACGGCCGCGACTGCGAGTCACTGGCGCGGCGTTTGGGCGTGCCCCTGCTGCGATTGCCGGATCGGGCGCCCGACACGCCGTTTGCGGTCGTGCCGATGATCTCGCGCCGGCTCTGGAAGGAGATCGCCCTGTGGTGGGCAGCGGAGAACACCCTCATCGTCGCCGAGGCTGTGGGGACCGCCCCTGCGTTCGCGGTGGGCCGCCAGGCCGGAGTCCATCCGCTGCTACGACTGACACCGCCGCGGGCGCAGCTTGCGCCCTGGGCGCCCGAGCGGCTGTTCGTCGGCCACGGCAAGCCGATCGAGTCCGGTGCTTCTGGGGCGATTAGCGAGGCCCTGGCCCGATCTCGCTCAGACATCCCGCGTCTGTTGAAGGCGCTGCCCACGCTGCTGCGCGGGGGCTGAATCAGCGATCTGCCCACCGGCTGGAAGTGGGCATTCAGGTTTGCTGAGGTGGATGCCGACCTGCTCGGGAGGCGGCATTCAGGTTTGCTGAGGTGGGTGCCGAGCTGCTCGGGAGGCGGCATTCATGTTTGCTGACGTGGATGCCGACACTCTCGGTATGTCGTTGGTTGAGCGTGGTCGTCAGATGGTCGGGCCCGATACGGTCGAGGTCGGCCGCAGCGCCTGGATCCGCAACCCACGACGCACTCGAGTGTGGGCGGCCCTCGCCCTCCTGTGGTCGTTGGTGTTTGCCTGCCTGCTGTTCATTCAGGGCAGCATGACGCTGAGCGGGTATCTGGTGTTGGGGGCGTTCTACTTCGGCATCGCGGCCCTGGGCATCGTGTTTGCCCGCCGGGTGGCCAGAGCCGGCGTGTGGATTGGGCCGGACGGCATCATCGTGCGGGGGCCGTTCAGGACGCAGTCGGTGTCGATCGCGGAGGCACAGGGCTTCGTTCCCGGCCTCCAGGGCGGCGCCGGGAACGGAACGCCGTGCCCGACGCTCGAGCGACGGAACGGACGGTCGGTGGGGGTCTGGGCATTGGGTCGGCGCAACTGGGTGTTCCACTACCAACGTTTGTTCGGGGAGATCCAGCCGCTCTGCGATGAGCTCAATGATCTCCTGAAGAGCGTGCAGCCAGGATCGGCTTCGGCGTCACCGGCGTCACCGGCGTCACCGGCGTCACCTCTCTCCTCGGTCTAGCCGTCCGTCACGACCAAGCCGGGGACGCCCGCGAACGATCAGTATTCGGTCGTGAGCTCAGGCCAGCTAGTGATCGTCCTTGGCCTCGCCACGGCCACCTTGCTCGCCGTGGCGGTTCTGCGCCAGGCGGGAGTCCCGGCAGCGGTCGTGCTCGTGGTGGCCGGCCTGATCATCGGTTTCCTGCCGTTCGTGCCCCATGTGTCGCTGCGACCGAATGTGGTGCTGCTCGGCCTGCTTCCGCTGCTCGTCTACGACGCCGCGGTCACATCGTCACCGACCGCGTTCTTCCGCAATGCCCGCTCGATCGGGGTGCTCGCCGTCCTGTTGGTGATCGCGACCGCATTCGCGGTCGCCGCTGCTGCCCACTGGCTGGATCACCTCGCCTGGCCGATGGCGTTCGTGCTCGGCACCGCGGTCGGCCCGACCGACGCCTCGGCGGCGACCAGCATCGGGAGACGGCTCGGCCTCCCACGACGGCTGTTGACGATCCTGGAAGGCGAGGCGCTGTTCAACGATGCCACCGGGCTGGTGCTCTACACGGCCGCGGTGGCCGCCGCCACCACCGGGCACTTCTCGGTGCTCCACACCGCGGGCGACATCGTGTACGCGACGGTGGCAGGCACGGCGATCGGGTTGATGGTCGGATTCGTCGGCCGGTGGCTGCGCAAGCGAATCGACGACCCGCCGATCGAAATCGCCGGCTCGATATTGATGGCCTACGCCGCCTACCTACCGGCCCAGGCGATCCACGCGTCGGGTGTGCTGGCCGCTGTGGCCGCCGGTCTCTATCTCGGTTGGCACAGCAGCGGAGGCGCGTTTTCGGCTCGCAGCCGGCTGCAGTCCGGAGCCTTCTGGGAGACCCTGGTGTTCCTGGTCAATGCCGCGCTGTTCGTGCTGGTGGGACTGTCGTTCCACACGTTCAGCACCCGAGCCAGGGGCCCGGTGGGGCGGCTCGTGCTGGCCGGGGTCGCTGTCGTCCTGACGGTGATCATCGTGCGGCTGCTGTGGATGTGGAGCTTCGGCTGGCTGGGCCGACCGCGGCGTCGCGACCAGGCCATCGCCACCGACCGAGGGTGGCGCGAGCGTTTGATCCTCGGTTGGGCCGGCATGCGCGGCGCGATCACTCTGGCGGCGCTCCTGGCGGTGCCCGTGTCGACCAACGCTGGGCGCCCCTTGGCGGGGCGCGATGACATCATCTACCTGGGGTTCGCGGTGATCATCGCGACGCTGGTGGCGCAGGGCATGACCTTGCCGGCCCTGGTGACGCGGCTGCGTCTCAGCGAGCATCCGTCGGTCGCCGACTCCGAGCGCCAGGCCCGGCTGAAGCTCACCCGAGCCGTGCTGAAGCACATCGGGCAGGCGAGCAACACCGGAGAACTCTCGGAGGAGCTCACCGACGGCCTGCGGGCGCAGTACCTCGCCCGGTTGCGCCGGTTAGAGACGATGGCCGACGACGACGGCAGCGAGAACGGCGCGAGCACGACCGCCGAGGCGGACCTGGCCCTACGTCGCGACCTCATCGCCTTCCAGCGTCGCACCCTGATCGAGATGCGCCACCAGGGTCAGATCGGAGTGTCGACACTGCGGAGCATCGAACACGATCTCGACTTGGAGGAAGCTCGGCTGGCCTCGGCTTGAACGCGTCGGAGCGGTCGCGAACAGCCAGCCGCCCGGGCGGCTAGCGCACGGCGATCAGGTCGACGACGAAGACGAGCGTCTCGTCGGGCCCGATCACCCCTCCGGCGCCGCGTTTGCCGTAGGCCAGCATCGGCGGAATCGTGATCCGGCGCCGTCCGCCGACCTTCATACCGGTCACACCCTGGTCCCAGCCGGCGATGACCTGGCCCTTGCCGAGACCGAACTTGAACGTGTCGCCGCGGTCCCACGATGCGTCGAACTGCTGGCCCGTCTTCCACGAGACACCGACGTAGTGGACCTCCACCACGCGTCCGGACAGCGCCTCATCCCCGTCCCCGACGACGATGTCCTCGAGCTCGAGTTGGTAGGACGGCACTTGGTCCGAGGGAACCGCGACCTCGGGCTTCTCGTTCGTGGCCACACCGGCACGCTACCGGTTACCGCCTGCGGGTGAGTTTGCCGATCAGCAGCTCAACCGAACGCTCGAGGTCCTCGATCGTCGCCTGCTCGACGCCGGTGACGCCGAGCTTATGGTTCAACCACGCGTTGATCTCACGATGGTTTGTGCCCCGCTGGCGCGTGAGCTCAGACACCAGTCGGTGCCGTTCATCTCTGAGCAGGGCGCGCCGCTCGAACGCCGGCGGCTCGCGCGCGTCACCGGCGCGATCGAGATCTGCGTGCGCGACGGCCGGCGGCGCCGTCACAACCGGCACGATGGGCCGCGGGCTCGACGCGGAGCCGAACAGCGTCAGCTGTGGCGCCACATCAGCGCTGAGCGGCACGAACGCGGGAGCGTCGCTGCGATCGTTCTCCCGGCGCTCGGCACGCTCGAACTCGAGTTCCTCGCCGGTCTCCTCACGAGTGCGTCGCGCGTGGCGCAGCTCCTGCTCGACGTTGGCCGCGTGATCACGCAGAATGGGATCAGCGGGCACGTAGAGCCAGCTGGGCTCGACGGGGCGTCCGGGGATCGTGCGCACGAAGCGCCCGACGATCTGGCGAAACACCAGCGGCGTCTTGGCGGCCGTCGCGTACACGCCGACCCTCAGACGGGGGATGTCGACGCCCTCAGAGACCATGTTGACCGCGACGATCCACGCATCCCGGGAGTGGGTAAAGGCCGCGAGCTTCTCGGCCGCACGCGGCTCAGCGTGAAGCACCACGAGCGGGACTCGCCCAGTCGCCTCACGGAGCAGCGTGGCGATCCGACGAGCGTGGCTCGAGTCAGCCGCGATCACGAGTCCACCCGCGTCAGCGTGGCCCTCGCTGCGCACCGCGCGGAGCTTCGCGTCCGCTTCGCGCAGAATCCGCGGCAGGCCATCGGGCAACTCGGTGGAGATCGCGGTTCGATAGCGCCGGCTCGCCTCCCGGGTCGACAGCACGGTCTCGAAGCTCGACTCGATCACGTCGTCGCCGCTTCGCCACGACAGGGTGCCGTCATAGGCCACGAAGCACACCGGTCGGCAGACTCCCTCGAGCACCGCGTCGGCGTACGCGTAGGAAACGTCGGGTTCGGCCAGGCCGTAATCGTCATAACGGACCCCCGGGATCGGCGTGGCGTCTGATCGAAACGGGGTACCGGACAACAGCAGCCAGCGCGCGGAGCCGGCGAAGGCGGCCGCAAAGCCCTCACCCCACGCCAACTCTTCGCCCAGGTGGTGCGCCTCGTCGGCGATCACCAACGTCCGACGCGGCAGAGCCCGGCCCCAGCGCGCCGATGCCTTCGCGATCCGGGCGTAGGTGACCGCCACGCCGTGGAACCCCGTCGGCGGCCGCGGGGAATCTGCGTCCGGGGCCACATCGATCCCCAGCTCGTCGGCGGCGCGAGCCCACTGACGGGTTAGTGGAACCGTCGGGCAGGCAACCACGACCGCGCTCACGGCGCCCGACGTGAGCTCCCGGTGGGCCAGCTCGAGCGCCGGCCGCGTCTTGCCCGCTCCCGGTGCGGCCGAGACCAGGAACGGCCCGGCCTCCCATCGCGCCATTTCCGCCAGCGCCCGGCGCTGCCACGCGCGCAGCGAGGCGGGAGCGGTTGGCAAGCGAGACAGCGACACGGGCCGGGCATGGTGAACCACGCACCGGACGCCAGCGCTCGCCGGCGCAGCACTCAGCCCGTGAAGCGCGGCCCTCGCCTCGCTTCAGGCGAGGCAGACGTAGACGATCTCACCGATCCGCGGGGCAGGGCGCGTTCGCGCTCGAACGTCGTGCGACCCATCAGCGCGGCCTCCTTACCCAGCAGGAACTCCTGAATGCCGTGGCTCCGACCGGAGATGAAAGCCGGATCGGCGAGCTGTGCCGGCCACCCGTCCGGTGTGGTCACATAACCGTCGGCGCTCGTGCTCATTCGGCTGACGATTTGCATCTGCGGGCTCCTTTCGCGAGTCGGTCATTGGAGGCGTTCGCGCACTCGTGCTGCGCACGTTCTATGGTGGTAGGAGAAAGTCGATGAATACCGAAGACCTGACCGAGATCGAACGCGCGGGGCGCCGCTGCGAGGTCTGCCACTCCGGCCGCAACTGGCGCCAATTCGAGATCGTCCGCCCCGCCGACCACGAGCCCGTCGTCCTGTGCCGCAGCTGCAAGGCCCGCTTCGGGGACGACCCCCCCACCGCCCGCAAACCCGAAACCAGCCCAGAACCCACCCCCGCCGCCACACCCGCCGCCCCAGCCACACCACCGGCCGGCGAGCGCCCCAGCTCACCCCGCCCCGACCGCCTGCGCGCCGCGCTGCGCAAACTCCCCAGCTCCTTCTCCACCGCCATGGCCGCCCGCGCCGCCGGCCTCAACAGCGAAAAAACCCTCGCCCGCCTCCAAGACCTCGAACGCCGCGGCGAAGTGCAACGCATCGGCAACCGCTGGTCAACCGAATCACCCCCCAGCGACATCGCCTCCGCGATGGACCGCCTCGAAGCCAGCACCAGCAACCTCCGCATCGTCAGAGACCGCGCCCGCGTCAGCTGACCGGCCGGCCGGCGCGCCGCGCGGCAGCGCGCCCCCCACGCGGCAGCGCGCGATGCGCGCGGCCGGTCCGCGCACGGTGAGGCGAGGGATCCTCATGGTCTGAGGTCCGCCCGGCCCCAAATGCGGGTACGACAGGACCTGAACCCAAATCGAGGAGGCATCGATGGCGACGCTCGGATGGATCATCGGAAAGAAAGCCACCAAGGCAACGGCTCGGCACTCGGTCCGCGGCATGGCGTCGAAGGCACAGCGCAAGCCGCTGCGGAGCGCGAGCCTGCTCGGCATCGGCGCCGTCGTGGGCATGGCCGCCGGCTGGGTCGCTGGACGCTTCACCGCACAGGGTAAGGGCGTCTACGAACCTCGATGAACTGGTGGCGCCGGTGCACGAGGCGGCGGAGCGCATCGCGTCCGCTGTACGTCGGCCGTGTTGACCGCGGGGTGGTATGCGCTGGCAACCTGTACGAGATCCCAAATCCGTCATCTGCCAAGCAATTTGGGCGATCACGCACGCGGGTCATGCGCGATTACCCAAATCTGGGGCGTGCGACGTGATTTGTGCTCTGGTGCAGGTCGCGGGTCCCGGGTCGCGGGTCGCGGGTCAGCTGGTCCGCGCCGCGGCCGGCGACTACGCGCCGGCGGCGGCGAGCGCGTCCTCAGGGTTCGCGTAGTGGACCATCTCGATCACCTTGCCGCCGCGGAACGTGGTCAGGTTGGCGATCGGCGCCGCGGGCTCGCCCCTCTCGGAGCGAGGCTGGATGATCACCACGACCTTGTCGCCGGCGCCGACGACATCGACGAGCTCGCCGACGCGTCGACGGCGGCCCGCCTGACGCATGAACGCCAGCGCTTGATCGCGGTTGTGGCAGGCACCGGCCGCGGACGGGTCGCCGCCGTGCCACCTGACGTCCTCATCGAGGAACTCGCGAATGGCATCGAGGTCCCCGCGCAGCACGGCTTCATAGCCGCGGCGAGCCAGCTCGACGTTGGTCTCACCCATGCCGCCATTGTGGCAGCGCCGCACACGCCAGAGCGGTTGAATGAGTCAACGCTCGTCGGTCGCTGCAGCCCGCCTCACAGCTCGACGCGGCCTCGGTAAGGAAGCTGTGCACTCATATCGCGCACTGCGCGCGCCGTGCCGCGCACGCTGCCGCTGACCTTTGACCGCCCCCCCGACCGAGGCCGATAGGTCACTTCCACCTCGGCGATGCGCCAGCTCTCGGCGGCGGCCCTCAGCACCATCTCCAGTGGCCAGCCCGAGCGACGGTCCTCGAGTCGCAGTCCGAGCAGCGCTTCACGCCGAGCGGCACGCATCGGGCCGAGGTCGGTGAGAGCGGTCCCGGTGCGACGGCGGACCTCGAACGCGACCGCCCGGTTGGCGAGCCGTGCGTGCCAGGGCCATGCTCCAGGCTCGGGCATCCGCGCGCCAAGGCAGAGATCGGCGGCGCCGCGGAGCACGGGGTCCACGACCCGGTGCAGCTCACCCGGATCGAGCGAGCCATCGCAATCCATGAAACAGACGATCTCGGACTCCGCCGCGAGCAAGCCGGCGAAGCAAGCCGCCCCGAAGCCTCGTTGCGGCTCGCGCACCACCCTCGCGCCGCACGACGCCGCCACCTCCGATGATCCGTCACGGGAACCGTTATCGACGACCAGCGGTCGGAAGCCCGCGGGCATGGCGGCAATCACGCCGGGAATCGCCTGGGCCTCGTCCAGCACCGGCAGGATGACCTCGAACACTCACCGCAACCTAGCCGAAAGAACCTTACGGGGACCGAAACACGCGCACAGAGCCGTGGCGATCGACGCCCGATCGCGTAGCGTCCCCGGCATGATCCTCGTCACCGGAGGCGCCGGGTTCATCGGCTCACACGTCGTCGACAATCTGATCGACGCGGGCCATGAGGTCAGGGTGCTTGATTCACTGTTGCCCGCAGCACACGCTGTACGCCCGGAGTACGTGAACCCGAAGGCCGAATTCGTCGAGGCTGACGTCGGGGATCTCGGCGCGATCGCCACCGCGCTCCAGGGAGTCGATGCCGTCTGCCATCAAGCCGCAATGGTCGGCCTGGGCCTGGACATGCTCGATGTGGCCGACTACGTTCGCCACAACGACCTCGGCACCGCGGTGCTGCTGAAACAGCTCGCGGCGAGCCGATTCCGCGGTCGCCTGGTGCTCGCGAGCAGCATGGTGGTGTATGGCGAGGGGGCGTACCTCTGTGCTGAACACGGCCGCGTCGCGCCGCCGCCGCGCGATCCCGCCAGTCTCGCGGCAGCCAGGTTCACTCCGCGGTGCCCGCAGTGCGACGCCCAGCTCAGCCCGATCGCCGTCGAGGAGTCCTCGCCGCTGGACCCGCGCAACGTCTATGCGGCGACCAAGGTGCATCAGGAGCATCTGTGCTTTGCGTTCTCGCGGGAGACGCGAGTTCCCGTGACTGCGCTGCGCTACCACAACGTCTATGGGCCACGGATGCCGCGCGACACGCCGTATGCCGGTGTGGCCGCGATCTTCGCCAGCGCCCTGGCGGCGGGCGCGCCGCCGCGCGTGTTCGAGGATGGTCAGCAGTTGCGGGATTTCGTCCATGTGCGCGATGTCGCACGCGCGAACGCGATCGCCCTGACGCGCGCGGAGCCACCGGTCGGCGCCTTCAACGTCGCCAGCGGGAGACCGCGAACAGTGGGCGAGATGGCCGAGGCGCTGGCGGACGCAGCCGGTCAGGATGCGCCGCGGCCGCTGGTCACCGGTGAGTTCAGGCTCGGTGACGTTCGGCACGTGTTCGCGTCGGCGCAGCGGGCACAGCGGGAGCTCGGCTTCACCGCCACCGAGGACTTTCACCAAGGCATGGCGGAGTTCAGCCGCTCGCCGTTGCGAGCCGTCTAGTCCGGCGGCGACGGTGGCGATGGCGCGACGCCATCGCTCGACGCCGCCGGCTCCGGATCGGGGGTCGCCGACTGCCGACCCGGGACCGCCGGCTTGGCATCCGGGGCCGCCAGCTCAGGACCGGGGGGCGCCGGCGCAGGACCGGGGGTCGCCGGCTCGGCATCCTGGGGCGCCGGCTCTGGCATGGAGATCGCGGGCTCGCGGTCCGAGGGCGCGGGCTCGGGGTCCGAGGGCGCCGGCTCGGGGTCCGAGGGCGTCGGCTCCGGACCGGGATCGCGTGCCGCGCCGGCACGTGACACCGCCACCGCGTAGGCGATCCCCGACACCGCGAACATCACGCCGGTGGTCAGCAGCCACCGCGCCAGATATCCGCTCTCGGGGATCCCGCTGGCGGAGAGCTCGGTCTGGTCCCCGAGCCCGAAGATCACCGGGAAGAAGACGGCGAGCAGCAGGCCGCTGAGGATCGCCGGGATGCGCAGGTACGGTGTGGGGTTGACGAGCCGGCGCAGCGTCGTGCGATGCGCGCGGTCAATTCGCTGCGGCCGCCCCCCGAAGGCGATCCGGTCAAGCAGCGAGTAGAGCGGCAGCAGCACCAGGTCGTGGATGAGGATCGCCGCCACGAACCACTCCAGCACGTTGACCACGTCGCGGGGTCGCTCGAACCAACCGACGACCGCCGCCCCGGCGATGGCGAAGCTCGCGAGTAACGCGAGGAGGTGCAGCGGCCCGGCGCCGTAGAGGGCTCGAAACCGCCTCAGCGGGGTCATTCGGACACCGAGCGGAAGGTCATGTTCGACACCCACTTCGTGCAATGCACACCCGGCACCGCTGGGCTGATCACACGGGCCGGGTAACCATGATCGAGTGAGAGGTCGCGGTCATTGACACGCAGCGCCAGCAGCGAGCGCTCGTCCGCCACCTGCTCGTGACCCAGAGTGGCGTGGCCGAACGTGCCATGTTCGAGCGACCGGCTGGTGACGGTGGCCGGCTCGGTGACGCCACACAACGAGGCGAGGTCGCGCAGCCGCACGCCGCTCCACCGCTGCGTCGTCGACCATCCCTCGACACACGCGATCGGAAGGTCGTAGGTGTGCTGGGGCAAGGCCAGCAGCTGCGCGCGGGACAACGAGACAGTGCGGTCGCCGACCAGCGCAAGACGCCAGCTCACCCCGACCTCCGGAGCCGAGATACCGGCGGCCACCGCTGTCTTGTTGACCGGGAAGCCGAGCGGGCCCGGACGTACCCGCCCACGCGGGAGGAGGAAAGCCAACGGGCGGAACGGGCCGCCGAGCGATTGGCCCGCCCCCTGGAGCAGTAACAGGATCGACCCCGCCCCCACCGTGGCCAGCAGCGCCCGGCGCGACATCGTCGCCGGCGCCGCGGACACCGGCGTCAGCGAGGGTGCCTCGAGTCCCGAGTGCGGACTGACCCCCTCCCCCGAGACTGAGTCGAACAGGTCTGCGCGGGTCGTCAGGGACCGCCGCATGGTGCCGAACTTGAGTGTCACGTGGACGAGAAACGCCCCGATGAATACCCACGCCCCGTAATAGTGGGCCTGGGTGAAGAAGAACTGGAAGGCATACCAGTACTGGATATTGATGATGCCGGTGACGAACTCGAACAACGCGCTGCCGACCAGCAGCGCCAGCGAGAGCCGTTCCAGCGCGTGCGCCGGGCTTCGCACCGGGGGCCATTCGAACAGTCGCGGGATCACCGACCATAGCTTCGTCAGCAGCACCGGGAACAGCGCCAGACCGATCGAGACGTGGAGGCCCTGGGTGAGCGCATACAGCCAGGACGGGTGTGTCGGCCACCCAAACAGATAGAAGTCGAGCGGGCCGCCGATGTGACGTCCGAGCGCGTTCGCCCCCAGCCCGGGCTGATACGCGTCATTTGACAGCAGCCCGGTCACGATCACGATCGGGAGGCCGATCAGGAGCACCAGCCCCAGGACCGCGGTCAGCCACGGCCCCCGCAGCGGACTACGCCAGAATTCCGCCCGGAACGGCCCCGGCGGGGGCTTCGACGGATCGACGCGCAGCAGCCGCACCGAGTGAGACTGACACACGCACAGCGGCCTGATCACGGTCCGAGCGTCGGTTTAAGTCATCGTTCACAGCTGTCGACGCAACCGCGTGCCCAATCGTGGCGGCTTGGGCAGCCGAAACCCTCGATCGGACCCCCAACCCACAGGTCGCGCGACTGTGGGAGCGCGGTCACCGGTTCAGTTTCTTTTTTCGTAATGGGAAACGGATTAGCTTCAGTGGGTGAGATCCGTCGCGTTGCTCGTGATCGCCAAGGAACCGCTGCCTGGCCGCGCGAAGACGCGGCTGACTCCGCCATGCAGCGTCGACGAGGCAGCCGCGTTGGCGCACGCCTCCCTGCTGGACACGATGGACGTGGTCGCCCGCACGCCGGCGGCACGGAAGGTGCTCGTGTTCGACGGCGACCCTCGTCACTGGCGACACCGGGGATTCGAGTTGATACCGCAGCGCGGAACCGGACTCGGTGAGCGCTTGGCGGCGGCGTTCGACGACATCGCGTCGCCGGCGCTGCTCGTCGGCATGGATACCCCGCAGCTGACCCCGCCGCTGTTGCTCGAGGGGATGCGCGCGCTGGCCAACCCCGACGTCGACGCGGTGCTCGGGCCGACCCTCGACGGCGGCTACTGGAGCGTGGGGTTCAGCGCCCGCGCCTCGGGCGCGTTTACGGGCGTACCGATGAGCTGTGAGTCGACCTGGATCCGGCAGCGGGCCCGGCTGGATCAGCTCGGGCTGCGCGTCCACGAGCAGCCGCAACTGCGCGACGTCGACACGATCGAGGACGCGCGCGCGGTCGCGTCAGCGGCTCCGCACACGCGATTCGCACGCGCTCTGTCGGCGATGCGGTGATCAGCGCTCTACGCATGTATGGCGACGGACTGCGCAGCGGCCCTGGCTCCGCCATCCGGCCATACGCGCGACTGATCGACGGCACGGCCATCCCGCTTGCGCTGGAGCGCTATCTGGGACCGGCCGACGCGACCGACGAGCAACTGCTGGACGGCCTCCGCGGCCCGGTGCTCGATGTCGGCTGCGGACCAGGTCGCCATTTGGCCGCGCTCGCCGCCCGTGGAGTGTTCGCGCTCGGGGTTGACCTCTCGCCGGTCGCGGTCGAACTCGCGGTGGGAGGCGGCGGCCGGGCGATCGTGGGCGACATCTTCGACGAGTTACCGGCCGGCGGAACGTGGCGTAGCGCCCTGCTCCTCGACGGCAACATCGGCATCGGGGGCTCTCCGGTGCGGCTGCTCGCGCGCATCGGAGCGTTGCTGGACGACGCCGGCGAGGTGCTGGTGGAGCTCGATCCCCCGGGCACATGGACGGGCTCGACGCAGGCTCGGCTCGAGCGCAACGGCGTGGCCAGCGCGTGGTTCCCATGGGCCCGCGTCGCGGCACCGGCGATCGCGCCCATCGCCCGGGCCGGCGGCTTTCGGGTCACGGAGATCTGGCCCCTCTCCGGTCGGTGGTTCGCGCGCCTGCGCGGCGAAGATCCCCGCGCTGGCCTGGGTCTGCGGCGCCCACGCCGGCGGAGCGCCGCCATCGGCTCGGTACCGTGAACTGGTGCCCGTTCTCGAGGCCCGCGGGATCACGAAGGCAGTCGGCCGCGGCCGGGCTCGGCGTCTGGTGCTCGACGGCGTCGCGCTGGCTGTCGATGCCAACGAGGTGGTGGCTGTGCTCGGGCGCTCGGGGAGCGGAAAGTCGACGCTCCTGCATCTGCTCGGCGGACTCGATCAGCCCGACGCGGGCGAGATCGTGCTGGCGGGCGAGAGGCTCACCGCGCAGGGGCCGCGGGCACTGGCCCGGACGAGGCTTCGTCACGTCGGCTTTGTGTTTCAGTCGTTTCAGCTGGTCGACGAGCTGAGCGGAGCCGAGAATGTCATGCTTCCGGCCCGCCTTCCCGGCGCGCCGGCGGGCGGCGAGCGCCGGGCCACCCAGCTGATCGACGAGCTGGGGTTGGTCGACGTAGCGGACCACCTTCCGCATGAGCTCTCAGGCGGAGAGCAGCAGCGGTTCGCGATCGCCCGGGCGCTCGTCAATGACCCGGAGCTCGTCCTGGCCGACGAGCCGACGGGCAACCTGGACGCCGAGAACGGCGCCGCCGTGCTCGCGCTGTTGCGCAATCTGAATGGACGCGCCGTCGTGATCGTCACCCACGAGCCCGAGGCGGCGGCCATCGCCGACCGCGTGCTCCGGTTGCATGAAGGGAGGCTCGTCGCCGCGGTGGGCGGTGACCTGAGCGGCGCCGCCGGCCCGGCGCCCGCGGCCGACACCATCCGCAGATCCCGCTCGTGAGCGCCGTGCTGGGCGACATCCGCCGCGGGCTGCGACCACGACGGCGCCGGGCGCTCATGACCGCAGTCGGGATCGCACTCGCGGCGGCGATGCTGTCGGCAGCACTGGTGATCGCCGACGGCCTGGGCGACGGCTTTGCCCGTGCGGCGCGGGCCGCCGACCTCCCCGATGTGATTGTTCGCTTCGACCCGCAAGCGCTCTCTCGCGTGGCGAGCCGGATCCGGGCGCTTCCGGACATCGCCGCGTTCTCGACGCGCCAGGAGTTCACGAACGTCAGCATCGCGGCGAACGGCCATAGCAGCGGCCGGGCGTCGGCCGAGGTGGTCAGTGCCGGGCGCCGTGGGTACGCGATCGTCGCCGGTCGGGACGTCTCATCGCGCTACGGGGAGGTCGTGGTCGAGCTGGGATTGGCGCAGGCGTGGAAGATCCGGCTCGGAGGCACGCTCTACGTGCGGGGAGTCGGTCCCCTGCGCGTGGTGGGCTTCGCCGAGGCTCCCGACGACGTTGGCTATCCGCTCGCGGTGCCGCGGTTTTACGCCTCACAAGCCGGCTTCGACGCCCGGTTCGGGCCGGATCCGAACCCTCAGGTCAACGTGGCCGAGATCTGGCTGCGCGACCCCAGATACCTCAACGCCGTGCTGGTGCAGGCGCGGAGCACCAGCTACGGCCTGCGCGGGCTGCGCTTCGTGACTCGGTCCGGGGTCCGCGTGCTGCTTGATCAGGCGGCCGGGATCGTGATCGATCTGCTCGTCGCGCTGTCGGTGTTCGCGCTCGCGACCGCCGGCGTGATGCTCGCTGCGTCCGCGCGCGCCGAGGTGCAACGGCGGTTGAAAGCGATCGGGATCAGCCGCGCGGTGGGGGCGTCCCGCGGCCATCTGGTGATCGTGCAGGCAGTCGAGGCGGCCACGGTGGCGATCCCGGCGGCGACGATCGGGGTGCTCGTGGGGGCGCTGGCCACGGTGGGATCAAGCGACCACCTGCTGACCATGCTCAACGAACCCCCGGCCGGGTCCGGGCTGATCCTGCCACTGGCCGGCGGCTGGGCGGTCAGTGTCTCGATCCCTGTCCTGGCCGCCGCATGGCCGGCGTGGCGCGCCGCGGGACGGCCGCCCGTCGCCCTGCTGCAGGGTGCCGGGCTCGCGGCGGGTCGCGGCTCGCGGCGTCGCTGGGCGCGCCGCTCGCCGCGCGCCGGCCTCGCCGCGCTCGGCGTCCGCCTCGTCGCCGCTCGGCGCGGCCGCCTCGCCGCGACCGTGCTCACGCTGGGCACCTCGGCCGCGTTCGTGCTGCTGCTACTGGCGCTGGCGTCCGCGCTCAGCGCGCTCGAAACCGACCCCGGAGCGCTCGGCAAGCGCTACCAGCTGACCGCGTCATTGCCCGCCGCGAGCGTGGGCAGAGTACGCGCCGTGGCCGGCGTCCAGGCGGCCGCGCCACGATACGAGGTGCAGGCGGTCGACTCGTTCTCCCTCGGCGAGACGATTGACGTGATCGCCTATCCGGGCGATCACACGATCTTCGAGGCGCCCCCGCTCACCGCCGGGC
>Ga0302181_10000570_pt1 | contig 29297 bp, 26 predicted proteins | sample I_Palsa_E3_3_FD_198786 | JGI IMG/M metagenome (GOLD analysis project Ga0302181, IMG submission 198786) | Peat permafrost microbial communities from Stordalen Mire near Abisko, Sweden - I_Palsa_E3_3 | ecosystem: Environmental > Terrestrial > Soil > Palsa > Peat permafrost | place: Sweden...
CACAGCACAAGCCAGCAACCGCGGTGATCACGCGAGGCAGGTGCCAGGACGCGCGGGTGTAGTTCAATGGTAGAACATCAGCTTCCCAAGCTGACAGTGCGGGTTCGATTCCCGTCACCCGCTCCACGCTGAATCTGCAGGTCAGGGCGCTATCCTGCGTCTGGGTCTTGATCGTCCGCAGGTCGTTACCGATCTTCCGTGCCATTAGCGTGCCATTAGCCCGCAGGGGCCAGTGCCCCGGCCGACCCGTCCTCGTCCTGGTCGTCCTTGTGCTTCTGGCCCTGGACGTGCGTGTCGATCGCGCCGGTGATGGTCTTGTCTGCACCTTGAGCCTCATGCTGGTAGATCATGGCGGCCCGCTCGCTGTCGTGACCCATGCGGGCCATCAGGTCCCGGAGTCCGGCGCCGCTGCTCGCCGCGAAGTGGTTTCCAGTGTGGCGGAGATCATGGAAGTGCAGGCCAACCATGCCGATCGACTCGACGGCGTGCGGCCAGGCTGACATCTTGTTGAAGTTGCCTCGCCGCAGCGGTCCGCCCATGGCACCGGGGAACACCAGCGCGCCCGGCTCGTCCTTGACGAACACTGATAGGTGAGCACGCAGCGCCGGAATGATCGCATCGGGGATGCCGACGATGCGCCGACCGGCCTTGGACTTGGGCGGCCCGAGGAGCATTTCTCCGGTCGAGCGTTCCACGTAAGCGGCTCGTACTCTGACTGTGGCCGCTGCCAGGTCGAGATCGCAGCGCCGCAGTGCCGTCGCCTCTCCCCATCGCAGGCTGGTGAAGGTGACGAGCAGCACCAGGACGTAGAACCTCCGGTCATGGGTGCAGTCTGCGCGTCCGTCGCTGGCCATCTTCCACAGTGCCCGATCGGCTTCCGGCCTTGTGCCGTATAGCTCCGGCGACGTACGCATCTCGCCGTTACGCCGGAATCGGAGCCGGTAGCCGCCCGGCACGCTGCGGATGTTGCCCACCGGACGACGCCCGGCCTGCCCGGCCAGCTCGAAGACCTGCGCCACGGTCAGCACAGGTCGTTCACCCGCATCTTCCGTCCCGGCACCGCGAATCCGGCACGGGTTATGGGGAAGGATTTTGTCGTCTTCGACCGCAGTCGTCATGACGGCGCGGAGCAGCCGGTACGCTTTTGCCGCTACCGACACGGACACGCCGTTGGCGAGCAGGGCCGCCCGCCATTCACGGATCAGCCGGGTAGATAGCTTCCCGACCGGCACGCCGCCAATATGCGGTTCGATGTGCTTACTGAGAAGCCACCGGTAGAGGTCCATCGTGCGCGGTCGCAGCCCCGGCCGCTCGACAATCCACGCCGAGGCGTAGTCGCCGAGTAGGACCTTCCCGCGCTCGGGATCGGTCCAATCGCCCGATGTCATCTGGCCCTCGATCAGCACGAGCGCCTTGTCCGCGTCGCTCTTCCGTACATACGTTTCCGGGCCCGTTCGCAGTCGCCCATCTGGTCCCGGGTAGCGGATTTGATACCGGCCAGACGGTAGCTTGCGCACGTTGCCGAAACGCCGATGACCTTCTCTGTTCGGCATTATGCGACTCCTCTCATGTTGTGCCGCAGGCTTGCGGCGGTTAGTGGCGAGACCTTGCCCGCCTCGATGAATTCAGCCAGCGCGCCCTCGCTGATCCGGACGTGTCGGCCAACCTTCACGAACTCGATGCGCCGTTCGGCGATCAGGCGGCGGATAAAGCGCGGGGAAGTACTGAGCCGCTCGGCCGCCGCCTCCACGGTCAGCAGCAGTCCGGCCGATGTTGTCCTTTGGGTCGTCAAGCCGCCCTCCCAGTTGCCGGAAGGTCGGCCTCGGCGGCTCGTCGGCGGGCTTGTGCGAGGGCGGTTTGCCATTGGATGCGGTCGGCGACGACGTGCAGGAGCTTTTGGCCGGGGGGCATGTGGTCGGGGTCGCCGGGTTTGACTGGTTCCCAGGTGTAGCGGCTGTGGTCGGTTGCCGGAAGTCCGAGCATCCCGATCAGCCAGGTCTTGCGGTCGGCGCGGTGGTCGGCGAGGGTCTTGCCGGACCATTTGCGGGAGACCAGGACGCGGCGCCCGGCGTAGCCGAGGTATTCGCGGCGGTGGGCTTTGCCCTTGCAGCAGCCTGGTCGCAAGGCGGGCCGGGGGTTTTTGGGCTGGATGCCATAGCGGAGCCAGTTCGCGCACGTCGGCGAGCACGGCTCGTAGCGCAGGGCGTCGGCGAGCCGTCCGGCGTGGTCGGCCTGGGCGTCGGTGGTGGCCTGGTGGCAGTCGCCGACGTGCTTGGTCAGGTACTTGGTGAGGTAGCCGATGCACCGGCTGGCGTCCTTGGATCCGGCGAGCACGCCCTGGGCGTCGAACCGGTCGCCGAACCGGGCCACGTGCAGCGGCTCGTCCTCCTCGCCGATGGCGTCGAGGGCCTGGTCCCAGGTCGGCAGCACCTCGCCAGTGGCGGGGTCCAGGTAGGTGCCGGTGTGCTCGTCCCAGACCGGCAGGTCCCCGCCGTCGAACTTGACGGCCGCGGTGGAGGGCCACCAGACCTGGTGGTAGGTCGCGGCGATGACCTCGCGGAGTTCGGCACGGGAGATGGTGCCGCGGATCGCGATGTGGACGTGCGGGGCGAGCCGTTTTTGGGGTTCGATGGCGGCGAAGTACTGCAGGTCATAACCGGTGTAGCGGCGCAGGTTCTGAACGAACCGGTCGAACAGCGCGGCGAAGTGCAGCGCGTCCCGCGCCGCCCGCGGGTAGTCGTAGCTGCCGGGGTCGGCGGGTGTGCCGTCGCTGGTGACCTTGCCGTAGGACGGGCAGGTCAAGGTGATGAACAGGGACGGGCGGAACGTCGTGCCGTCCGGTGCCGTGTAGGTCTTGCCGATGGTCCGGGCGCTGACCGGGCGGCGGGGCAGCGGGGCGGTGTCCTGCCTGCGCCTGGTGGACCGGTGGCGGCGCGGCCGGGCGGGGAGCACGTTGCCGCGGACCCCGGCGTCGGTGATCTGCTGGTCCAGCTCGCCGATCCGCTCGTCCAGGTCGGCGGTGTCGAGGCCTTCGTTCGCGAGGGCGTCCCGGTCGGCTTGCACCTCGGCGCGGCCGGTGACCTTGCCTCGCTGTTCCTCAGTCGCCGGGTCTGGCTCGATCACGGGTTCGCGGTCGAGGTGCCAGCCTTCGCGGCATTGCGCGGCCCGGAGCAGCTTGGCCCGTTCGGCGCAGGGCGGGCAGACCGACGCCAGGGTGTGCCCGCACGGGATGAGGACCTGCTCGATGTGGCCGGTGTCGATGCTGGTGCGGCGGAGCTGGACGGGGCGCAGGCAGGCGCCGTGCTCGGCGGCCAGGTCCTTGACCACAGCCCGGGCCAGCGGCATCGCCATCCGCTCCGCCCGCGTCCCCCGGTGTCCTTGCGCCTCGGTCACCAGTCACCGTCCATGTCGTCGGTGTTGAAGGGCCCGGCGTAGCCGCAGAGGCGGCATTCGGCCCGCAGCACCGGCCCGCCGGTATCGACTAGGACCAGCCCGGTTCCGCAGACCGGGCACGGCTCGTCGGTACGCCACGCGGTTTCCCTCATAGGTCACCGCCGGGCAGGTACCCGATGGTGGCGGCCATCGCGCAGATGTCGTCGTCGGTGACGTAGGCGGCCCGGACCCGGACCGGGTCGGGGGTGGCTTCCAGCCGAACGTAGCCGACCCCGGCGCCGATGCGGGGGAGGGGGGAGATCTGGTCGGCGAGCGCACCGCGGTCCCGGGCGCCGTCGCCGAGCACCATGTCCACCTGGTCGGATTCATCCAGGCGCAGCGCGATCCGGGTGGAGAACAGGTTCCGCAGGCTGATGACGTCCTTGCGGGGGTCTTGCAGCGCGCCGACCACGCAGACCCCGACCGACCGGCCCTGGCTGGTCAGGGTGGCGATGGCGGCCTCAGCGCGTTTGCGGAGGTCCCGTTCGGGCTGGTAGGCGGTCAGGAATGCGAGCTCGTCGACCAGGACCACCAGGAACGGGAACTGGTTGGAGAGCGGGAAGGTGCGCGTCCGGCCGCCGAACTGCTCCGCCCGGGCGTGCATCTCAGCGACGACCGCTTCGAGTAGCTCGACCATGGCGGTGGCCTGGCAGGCGTACCGGTGGAACAGGGCCCGGCCGAACGACAGTTCCATCCGCTTGGGGTCCAGGGCCCAGACCTGCACCCACCCGGAGGTGATCGCGGGCAGCAGCGCGCGGATCAGGGACCAGATCACTGAGCCCTTCCCTGACCCGGTGGCCCCTGCGATCAGCACGTGCGTGGCGGCCAGCCGCAGCCGCCATGGCGTGCCGTCCTCGCACCGGCCGACCGGCAGCCCGGCCAGGTCCACCTCGCCGGTGACGGGCAGCGCGGGGATGGGATCGGCGAGAGTGTCCGCGCGGACCAGTTCCAGCACCAGGACACCGGGAGCGATGTCACGGACCCGGCACAGCCGCGCGCCGAACGCGTGCGCCAGGTTCTCCGACCTCTCGGCGAAGTCGGCGGGAGCCTGCCCGGTCACCAGCCCGACCCGCACCAGGTCCACTGCCCCGGCCCAGTGCACCCCGGCCAGCACGGGCAGCATCGGCTGGCCCCGGTAGTCCGGCGCGAGCCCAGCCAGGATCATCGCGGCCTTCCAGCGGCGCCGGTAGAACCACCACCGCCACCAGTCCTGCACCGGCACCGCCACGAACTGGGCGAACCATTCCGGCTGGATCACCCGCAGCCCGGCCAGGCCGGTAACAGCGGCCGCTGCCAGGGCGACGACACCGGGCCAGCCCAGGCCCAGCCACGTCACCACGACCAGAGCGGCCACCGCGGCCACCGCCGGGTGAGTGACGGTGAACCAGAACACCCGCCAGAGGAGGCGGAGCAGTTGGACCAGCCAGATGACCGCTTCGGGGGTCCGGTAGACCGGGGACCGCCAGACGGGGGCGGCGAAGGGGTCCCGGTTGTCGAGCTGGGTGAGGTGCTCGCCGGTCACGACGTTCCTACCCCGCGGCATTAGAATCAGCTCCTCTCCGTTTGCGCCAGCAGGGGGAGACACCGGGGGCGGCAGGAATGCCCGTTCCTGCCGCCCCGCCTGCTGCCATCAGGCGGCCTCGCCCGCCCCGGCCTGGCTGCTCCCGGTGGCCTCTCCGGCGCCAGCGAGGTGCCGGGCGTGCAGCCGCTCGACCTCGGCCGCGAACCTGGCCGCCTGGCTGGCCAGTTCCCGGGCGAACTCCACCGCGGGGGCGCTGACCTCCTGGGAAGCGAGGGACAGCGCCACCATCGCCGACCCCGCCGAGATGTCCAGGATCGGGGCGTGGTCGTCGTAGGTACAGAGGTGCGTGTACCAGTCCTGGCCGACGTACACGCCGATGTGGGCGGTCGAGCCGCCGCCGCTTTTCACGCTGCCTCCCTGATCTCCGGGACGGGGCGCCCGCGGGCGGGAGCGCGGATGCCGGTGGCTTTGAGTGAGTAGGCCAGCCGCCCGGCCTGGTTGACGTAGTAGGTCACGGTCAGGCCGGTGAACTCCACCGGGGTGAACGGCGACCCGTGCTGGGCGGCCGGGACGGCCGGCTGCTCCGGCGCGGCGACTTTCACCTTGACCGCCCGGACCCGGGCGGCCGGGTCGGCGTCGATGACCTCGATCACCCACAGCGGGACGCCGGAGGCCTTGTCGGCGGACTGGACGAACTTCTCCCCGGTGGAAGCCTCGAAGTTCCGGACCGGCTCGAACGCGCTGGCCGCGTACGCCCCGGACGGGAACACCACCGTGAAGTCGACTGGGATCGGACCTTGCAGGGCCATGGGCACTCCTAGTAGATACCGGCTTGCTTGGCCAGTTGACTAAGCAAGTACGTCCAAGATACGACATATCAACTTGCTTAGTCAAGCAGACAGGATCGGGAATCCGGGCCCGGCGCTAGCTGACCTGGTAGACGTCCTCCAGCTCGTGCCGGTCACCGGGCATCACGACCTCCAGTACCAGGACCGGCGTCCCGGCGGCATCACGGGCCGCCACGTACATCGCCAGCACCGGCGCCGACTTGCCGACCCCCAGCAGCTTGGCTTCCCGGGGGGTCGGGTGCCGGGCGGTGACCAGCTCCAGGACGTGATCAACCCGGACCCCCTTGCGGCGGGACAGGTGCCCGCGGACCCCGCCGGTCAGCGGCTCGGCCCCGGCCAGGTCGGTGCCCTCGGCCACCGCGGCGGGAACCCACCAGGTGACCAGTTCGGAGGCCTCGCCGTCCTGCCGGACGACCCGACGCCGGGCCAGCAACTCGCCGGTCCCGGCTTCGCCCAGCAGCGCCGTCACCCGGGCGGGCGGGACGGTGATGCCCGCCTCGATCAGGTCGCCCGGCTCGCGGGACTCATCGCGGTTCAGGGCTTCCTCGCCGGTCCGCTGGGAGTCCAGCCCGGCCAGGGCCGGGCGGCCCCGGACGAAGCTGCCCTTGCCCTGCTGGGTCTCGATCCAGCCGTCCTGCCGCAGCACCCGCAGCGCGCGGACCACGGTCGGGCGGGCGATCTGGAACTCATCGCTGAGCTGGTGCTCACTCGGCAGCAGCGATCCCGGCGGGTACTCCCCGGACTCGATCCGCCGCCGCAGCTCGTCGATGACCTGCGCGTACTTCGGCGGGGTGTACTCATACGGCATGATAGATGCCTTACTTAGGTAACGTGACTACCCAAGCACACTACTGCCTGGGCAGCCCGGCTGTCACCCCTTTCCGGCACAAGCATTTACCCAGCTCAGCCCCCGCTCCCAACCGCAGCCGGGCACGACGTGGACCTCCGCGAGGTTACCGGACCGGCGCGGCTACCTGCTGGCTGCGCAGCCGACGGCGATGACCGCGATCATCTGGGCGGTCTTCTCCAGCGCCGCGTCCCCGTCGATGTCGGCCCACCGCTCCCACGACACCTGGCAGTGACCGCCGGCCTTATCCCGGCCGATGCTGACCGGCTCCCGCAGCGGATCACCAGCGACCACGACCTCGAGCTCCAGCGACCCATCCTCATACGCGACAGCTGAGACCTCGAGCCCGCCCTGCCGGGCCAGTTCCAACGCCAGCGCCCGCAACCGGGCTCCGGCCGGATGCTCAGAGCCTGCCAGCCGCTGGCAGAACTCCTCCAGCCGGCCGCCGTCCTCCGCCGTGCCTGTCAGGATCAGCGTGCGGACGTTCACCGCGCTTCATCCCCGCGCCTGCCCGCAACCGGTCCCGGCCCGCTGCGGCTTCGGTCCAGCTCGTGCCACAGCTCACCGGCATCCCGGGTGATCACGGCGTACAAGCCGTCCCCAGCCTGCTCGCGGAATGCCTCGAACATCGGGCCGCGCCAGCCCGGGCGGATGGTGAACGAGAACGCGGGGAACGCGGCCCGCAGCCGGACCAGCTCAGCCCGCATCCACGGCGGAGCCCCCCGCCTGCCGCGCAGGACAGACCACCCGGCCAGCGACAGCCCGCCGCCCCGCAGGTACTCCTGATCAGCAGCAACCGCATGTTCACCGCCAGCGTGTGCCGCGGCGTTGTCGTCGGCGGTCATCAGTCAGGTCCGCTTCGGGAGCTGCCCAGTGCCCTGGCACTCCAGGCAGGACCGGCGGACGCACTCGGCGTGGCCCCGGGTCAGGGTCCCGACCGTCCAGGCCCGCCGGGAGCGGTGGAACTTCCATCCGTGGCCCCGGCAGGCGGGGCAGCTGTCGTGCTGGGCATCGGTGCTGCGCATGCTGCCACGATCCGCGACATCTCGTTACGAACCCATTACACATGGGGTTCTCACGGTGAGATGAAGCGTAGGCTGCTGCTCGCAACCGGTACAAGTACGCAGAGGGACTGCCATGCGGGCAAGCGCATTCGACCCACCGTCGATACCGCCCGCCTTCTGGGACCGCCCCCAAGTCATCCAGGCCCTCCGCAAACGCGACATGGGCGCGCTGTTCACCCTGCTCCGCGACTACGCCGGACTCAGCCAGACTCGCATCGGCACCGCCACTGAACTCGGCCAGGGCCGCGTCAGCGAAGTCGTCAACGGCATCCGCGACATCGCCGCCACCCACGTCTTCGAACGCATCGCCAACGGCCTCGCCATGCCCGACGAAGCCCGGGCCCAGCTCGGCCTCTCACCACGGCACCCCCCGGCCAGCAAGCCTTCCGGAAGCGCGACGCGTGGCGGGCCCGGGCGGGACTCCGACCTGCTCCGGCAGATCACCGCCGCCCGCAGCATCGACCGCAGCGTGGTCCGCGTCCTGCAAGGCGAGACCGACACCATCCGGCTCCTGGACCGCCGCCTAGGCGCACCCGCCGTCGCAGGCAAGCTAGAAGCCCACATCACCCACATCGAGACCAGCCTGCGCTACTCCCTGCGCCCCGGGAACCGGCAGCAGCTCGCCGCCGTTCTGGCCGATGCCTCGGCCCTGGCCGGATGGCAGGCCATCGACATGGCACGCCTGCCCCACGCCTGGACCCACTTCGAACGCGCCACCGCCGCCGCCCGCGAAGCCGGTGACGCCTGCCTCCTCGCGTTCGCCGCGGGGGAGCAGGCCTACGTCCTGCTGGATCTGCACCGCCCGGCCGAAGCGCTCGCCATGGTCCGCGCCGCATACGACGAGACCCGCGAGGCCATCCCGCCGCAAGTCCGCGGCTGGCTTCGCGCCGCCGAAGCAGAAATGGCAGCCGCAGCCGGACAAGAACCCGCCTGCCGCACCGCCCTGGACCTCGCCGCCCGCGAACTCGGCCACAACCCAGCCGGGGAAGACCTGCCCTACCTCGCCCTCAACGACACCCACCTGGCCCGCTGGCGCGGCAACTGCCTCGTCCTGTTCGGAGACCCCCAGACAGCCGACGAGCTGACCACGGCCCTCGCCGCGATGGACGGGTTCACCCGAGCCGAAGCAGGCCTGCGCTGCGACCTGGCCGCCGCCCTCCACGTCCGCGGCGAGCACACCGAAGCCAAACGTCACCTCAAACAGGCCAGGGACCTCGCCCAGGTCACCGGATCAGCCCGCCAGCGCCGCCGCGTCCGCGAACTATCCCGGCGGATCGCCAAAGCGGCCTAGCCCCCCGGCATCAGCAACCGCAGCAACGCCACCAGCGACCCGGAATTCCAGATCTCACCGGCAGCGATCAGCCCCGGAACCGACGAAAGCGGCACCCACTCCATCCGCTCGACCTCGGTAGTCTCAGTCGGCTCCCCGACCTTCTCCGCATCCCGGCCGGTGAACACCACATGCTCAGAATCCACCATGCCGACCATCGGCTGGAACGTGATCAGATGCTGCACCCGGCCAGCCCAGTACCCCGTCTCCTCCTCCAGTTCCCGCGCCGCCGTCTCCGCAGGCTCCTCACCCTCATCGATCAGGCCGCCGGGCAGCTCCCACCCCCACCGGTCCTGCACGAACCGGTGACGCCACAGCAGCAGCACCCGGTCCTGCTCGTCCAGCAGCACCATCATCGCCGCCCGGTGCAGCCGCACCACGTGATGCCAGAACCGCTCCCCGTCCGGCAGCTCCACATCCACCTGACCGAGCCAAACCCACGGGTTGTCATAGATCACCCGCTCGCCGAACGTCTTCCACCGGCTCCCGCCGCCCGTCGCATCAGTCACAACCCGACGCTAACGCGTCCACGACACCAATCACAGCCATCGACCGGGTTGTTACAACGTTCTCTACGATTTAGGGTCCATCTTTGGCGCGCTGTACCTGACGGCCCCCGACCGACTGTCCTCCTGCGAGGTGGTCTGCATCCAGAAGGCCAGATGACTTGAAGCCTTTTACCAGTGAGCCGCGCTTGGTGCCGACGCTATGCGGCATATTCGCCTTGGTCCACGTTAGAGGACTTGCGATAATACAAGGACTTAATGACATCGCTGCTTCCTTGCCCAACCAAGCGGGTGTAGCGGTCATTTAGGGTGTCGGGATGGTCGGAGGGCCTTGGAGCCGCACGTGGGTGGACGGTAGGGCGCGAACTGGTCGTGTGCTTAGCCGCATGCCCTTTAAGACCAACTTTCCGAATCACGGCTTGTTCGGCCGAGTGCGGAGGGAGCGCTGGGGCACGGCGCCGCCGCGCTTGTACTTAGCTTGACGGGCCACGTCCAGGGCCCAGCGGAGGTCCATCGCCTCGCGGTAGGTGAGATCCGTGAAGATACTCTCCATGTCAAGGGTTTCGAGAGGCTGGTCCGGCGGCACAGCAAGGATCTGCTTCCAGGGGCTATTTGGACTGCTGTCCGTGCCAGCGGATTTGCGCGGATCATGAGAGAATATATTCTTGACGAACTGGCGGTCATCAATTTCTCTCGCAAAGCGGATCAGTAGTAGGAAGTTCCCCCGAGCTTTTTTCGAAGAATATGGGTAGAGGGCAAGTGTGCGCTTGAAAAAAATTTCTAGCTGGCGCCGTGAAATATGGTTGTCGATTCTCAGAGCGTGAATTATAAAGCCTACCGAAGTGCCGAATTCGGCTTGAGTTGCCAGAACTTGAGGATCCCTAATCTCGACATCTTTGCGGATCAACTTTGCGAAGGCTTCGCGTCGGCGTGCAATGTCCGGATCAGCAGACACTAGGAGGTCAGTCAGATCGCTCCATAGCTGCACTGGGATGTCCAGCACACTCCTAGCACCTTCAGTGCAGTCCCGGATGATCAAGTCCAGGATCCGCAAACACAGTGATGCCGTGTTCCCTCGCCACGCAATTATCGCAACCGCGACAGCGGTGTCCACGTCGAACACACTATTGCTGGTCAAAGCCTGATCGATGGCCTCGGCTATAGAAACCAATTTATCTGCGTCGAGCTGATGGAGAAGAGCGCGCAACGCAGGCGCCGCAGCAGGGCCTAGTAGCAGTTCACGCAACTCCTCTACTGAGGAACCGGAATTGTATTTTGGTGAGAAATATGGGCGGAAGAGATCCAGCAACCACGCTGGTTGCCAGGAGAAACGAGAATGGACAGCTACCTCGGACGCGTAACGCGATAGCTGGGCAAATTCGCCCATGTTGCTGGGGCGTCCCACTCTCGCTTTCTCCTTCAGGGTCGGAGAGATTAGCATTCGATCCGCCATGTCGGAGAATTCAAGAGCAAGACCGGGAGGAAGATAACCTGAGGCAACTTCCTCATATGCGTGGCTAGATGTGTAGGCATTCTCGAAGTCAGGGGAGAATACAGGAAGCTCGGCAGCGGGACGTCGCGAGGTGCGGGACGCCGCGATGACCATGGCCGGAAGCAGGTCCTTCGCCTCAGCGTGAACGCTCGCGCGAAGGCCGTCAAGATAGCCCTCGGGTGTTGACTCCAGCAAGCTCAGATGCAGGCCGAAACTGCCTGCGGCAAGGTTGTCGGCGAATGCAAGGCTTACGTTGTACGCGGCAGCCAGGGCCTTCCCGGCAACCATGGCCAGCGGGGAGGCCGTCGGCGTGATGGTGATCTGAGTGTTCTGGCGGACCGCGGTGAAACGAGACGCGAGCGCGGACAGGCTCTCTGGGGGGAACCAGGAACGCCATATGGCCGTCAGGCGATCCCAGGGACGGCAGATGGCGTGTTGTCCGCTGAGGTCGGCCTCATCTAGAACGTAGGGGGCGTCCGACAGGTAGGCCCGAAGCAAGATCAGGTTGAGACTATAGATAGCGAGGTGGCCAAGGACAGGCAGTGGGTCGTAGGGCGTGTTTCGATCTTGGGTAGCCAGGACGGGGAGCGTAGTCGCAGTCAGCAGGCCACGGAGTTGGGTGACGACGATCCTGTCCAATGCGGTCAGCAGGTCGGAGTAAGATTGGGTGGCCGCTGTGAGGTGACCGCCCCACTCCCTGAGCAGGGTCAGAACATTCGGCTGGGTGTGCAGAGGGGTATACACCAGGCAGCCGAACCAGTTCTTCTCAAGCCGTTCCAGGTGCTCGCGCAGCGGATCGGCCAGGCTGCGAACGCTCGCCAATTGAGCAACCGTCTCCGTTTGGACGAGTACCTGGCGGAGGATGAAATCGGCGGTCAGAAACTCGCCGAAGGTCTTGTGCAGGAACTCGAAGGCTGCCGGGCCGACAGTTGGGTCGGCAGCAGCTTCGGCGAGTCGGCTGCGGGACTCATGGACAAAGAAGAAGCTGCCAAGCAGCAGGTCGGCCTGACTAAGCGGCCGTATTCCCGAGTCGGGCCTGAGTTGTTCGGCGCTGAAGTAGCGCAGATCCTTATCGAGTTCATCGCGACGGATGACGAGCGCCTGCCGGTTGAACATGCCGATGGCGGCGACGCCAAGGCGTTCCAGCTCGCGAGTAATCCGTACCTGCTGGTCCGCTGGCGGGAGCTTGCGGAATCCCTCAGTTTCCTTGTCCAGCTCGCGGCGGACGAACCGGGTAAGCAGCTCATAGTACAGGCGGGTCTGATCGATGTCGGGCTGGGTACTCAGCTGGTTGGCGGCGGAGTCGTAGAGCGCGAGCATCAGTAGCAGTAGCGGCTGCCCGGCCAGCTCGACGATCTTCGGGTTGCGGGGAAGCCGGAATGGCTGCATACCCGCATCAGCGAAGTAGCTGCTGTTGTGGTTGTTCCACACGGCGGCCCATGCCTCGCGACGCTGTTCGTCGAACTCCTCGAGCCGGACGATGGTCGTGCCGAGCGGCACGCTCACCTTGTCGATCAATGTGATCCTGCTGGTCACAAGCACTCGGACTGGGCGGCGAAGCTCCGCCTCGCGTTCTTGGAACTGGCGGACCCGGTCCAGGTAATCGGCGTGCAATGACCCGGTGGCCTGAAGCAGCTCGTCATAACCGTCGAGGATCACCACGGGCGGGCTCGGCAGGACTCTGGCGAACCTTGCCCATGAGACCCCTTCCCCGGTGTCCTCGCGGATCTGCGCCTCGATCTGCTCCTGGATGCCCGTCTTGGGATCGGCGTCGCGGAGCTCGACCCGCACCGTGGTGTACGCCGGGTAAGCCAGCCGCGCAGCGAGTACCCGGGTGAGCAGAGACTTTCCCGAGCCGGGGTGGCCAAGAATCAGCAGCGGCTGTTGGGTGCTGTAGGCCGACTCAAGGTAACGCACCAGAAAGCGGCCCAGGTCACCGCCGACCGGACGATCAGTCCAGGCGTCGTCCAGTTCCAGGCGCATGGCCGCGCCGTCGTAGCTGGCCAGCCGGTACGCTTGCGGGACATAGGAGTCGTCCCTGGTCGGGTAACTGAGCTTCGGCCCATGGGCGGGTCTGTAACTGTCGTCGATGACCGGCTTGCCGATCTGGGCCAGGTACCTTACGTGAAGGTCTTCTGCCACTGCGCCGAGATCAGGGTCGGGCGGCTGATCGGTCAACAGAGGGCGCAGACCGGCCAGCATCTGCCGGATCCCGGTCATCTCCTCGGCGAGGCCCTTGAGACCAAGGTCCACAGTGCGGCCTACCAGTTCGAACTGGATCCGATTATCGGCGCCGATCTTCCTGATTAGAGCGTCCTTGGTGTCCTGATCCGTCAGGACCAACCAAATGAGAAACTGCGGAAAGTCGATAGCCAGCCCTACGAGCTCCGCCCTGTACACCGACTCGGCGAGAACCGGAACCTCGTCGGTTAGTATTTTCCGGAGGCGATCACGGTCAGCATCTGGCAGTTGCATCCAAATCGCATCATAACTGGAGAATGCCCGCAGCACATGTTCGCTCATGACCCTATAGAGCTCAAGGCGGACGTCGGACTCGACGCCTTCATTCACGGGATGCGGAACGGAAATGATCTGGTCGGCCAGGCTGGTACTGCTGGATGAGCCAGGTAGACGCTGCTGCCGATGCTTCAGTTGCGTCACATCGACAGCTGGCCGACTGTCGGAGTGCCCCTGGGCGATGCGCCTCTTGTCCTCGTCTGTGAGCTTTACGTCCTTCATCAGACTCGGCAGGCGCTGCTGGAGGCCATCGAAATAAGCGGTGTACGTAAGCAGGCAGTTTGCGGCTGCCAACCGCGTCGCCTGGTCGAGGTAGTCTCCGGGCCTGGGCCTGGCGAACTTCTTTAGCGCATCTTTGGCTAGCTTGATCAAGGCATTCTTCGGCTCGAGCAGGGCAAGCAAACTCATCGCAAATGGCCCTGCTACGACTGGCGACAGCAAGATCGCCACGTCGAGGAGCTTGTCGACGGCGTCCAGTACAGAGTCATCGATCGGCTTTTCTTCGATGAGCTTACGGACGCCGCGGAGGCTGATAGCAGTTATGTGATCGCTCACGAACTGACTGTAGCAACGAGCGGATGGGTGTCAGCGCTTATTCGAAAATGATCCGCTTAAAGGATCGCTAGAACGGCCTGCACGAGTCTCACTTTACGTGCACCACGTGTCTCACGTGTCTCACTTGTCTAGTCCCACCTGATTCTTGACGGATCAGTCCCAGGACATGCTTTACAGGTTGCCTAGGAAACATGGGCAGCCTTGCGGTGCTGCTGGGCTTTGATGCTGCGGACCGGCTGGGTGGTGGTCCGCCGGACGGTGCGGGTGTCCTCGCCGAGGTCGATGGTCATGGTCTCGGCAGCGACGTGGACGGTGACGATCCGGCGGGCGTGGATGCGGCCCAGGGCTATCTTCTGCCCGGCGACCATGATGACGCCGGTGTTGCTTGCCACCCGCTGGACGGTGACCGGCTCAGTTGAGGGGCGCGGCGGCGGCCCGGCCGGGCGGGCACCGCGGAGCAGCCGGGCCTGGTCCCAGCTCAGCGGGCTGGGCCGGGTGCGCAGCAGCACCCGGGTGGCGGGGTCGAAGAACATCAGCGTGTTCTGCTCGATCCGGATGGACACCAGCATCCCGCCGAGGATCTCCGCCGCGATGTAGTAGCGGCCGCCCAGGCTGACGTGGCCGTCCTTGCTGACCACCCGGTCGACCTCGATGGCTGCGCCGGGCTCGGCGGCGGGGATGGGCGGTGGCCCCGCGGGCCGTCCGCCGGTGGCGGCCAGCCGGGCCAGGTCCGCGGCGGACAGGTGCGAGCGGACCGACTTGACGCGGGCTCTGCCGATGGTCAGGTGGATCACCTCGGTGCTGGCCCAGAACGTGACCATCATCCCGGCGCGGCCGGTGCCGAGCCAGAACTGCTTGCCCAGGACCTCCATGTTCCCGCTCGGCGGCACCGGCCGGGCGAACTCCACCGGGCCGCCGCGATACGGGCCAGGCGGGCTGTCCGGGACCGCCGCGCGGGCAGGCTCCGGCGCGGTTTGCGGCGTGTTAGCAGGCGCGGGGGGGACCGGGGCCAGGGCCAGGACGGCGGGCAGCCGCAGCGGCAGCAGCTCCTGCTCGGCCCGGGTCCGGGCGGTGCTGAACCGGTCCGCGGGGACGGCCATCCCGATCGCCTGATGCGGGCGGGTCGTGTTGTACTGGAGCACCCACGCATCGACCGCGGCCTGCGCGGCGGCCAGGTCCGCGAAGGGCACCGCGTCATCGAGCAGCTCCCGGCGCAGGCTGCCGGTAGGGTGGGCCGGGCGGCGAGGTGCCAGCGGTGCTGGTCCTTTTCCGGCCCGGCCTCCCTCCAAACCGGACGTGCCCGCTTTCCGGGCATCCGGCTTTCCAGTGATCTACTGCGTGAGCGGTGGTGCGGGGTGCCCGTGGATCAGGTCGTGGCAGTCGCCGCAGACCACGAGGGACTTGCGGCGGATCTTGGCCATGGTCCTGGCCCATTGGGGCTGCGGCTGTCCGGGCCGGTTGAGGTCGGCGAGCTGGCGGACGTGATGCACCTGGATGCCGTCCGTCCGCCCGCAGAGCTCGCATCTTCCCTTGGTGAGCCTTTTGATCAGCTCCTTGTTCGGGTAGACGGGCCCGGTGTTCAGGCGGTCGGTGAGGAGCGCCGTCTTCTGCCGTTTGAGTGGGATGCCGCCGAACCGTGCGACCAGTGGTTTTCTGCCCTCGCGCTGCACCTCGGCCTGGAAGCACGTTCTCAGCCCGTGCTGGGTCTCGATCTTGGCCTTGAAGCGGGCTGCCATCTTCGTCACGGACGAGTGGTGCTTCCCAGCCAGGGTTTTCAGCATGGAGGTTTCCATGATCCAGCGCAGCCGGTGAAGCCGGAAGACGTCGCTGGCGAGCAGGTAGTACTGGACGATGCCCCGGTACTCGGCCCCGAACCGGCCGACGATGCTGTAGTCGTCCTCATTGACCATCGGGTTCCGGCACGCGGGTTTGCCGCGTGACAAGTACGGGGCGGACTTGGCCCGGACCGCGTCGGCGGGCACGTGCAGGACGATCGTGCCGTTCAGCGACCGCCGGTTGCGGCGGTCGCTGGCGGACGGCTTCCTCGTCCGGCGCGTGCTGGACGCGACCGAGATCTCGTAGCCGAGGAACCTGGCCCGCTGGGTGCGGGCATGGGTGATCAGCGTCTTGGCGGGCGACAGCTCCAGCCTGAGTTCGTCACGCAGGAACCGCCCCAGCCGTCGCTTGATTTCCTCGGCCTCGGCCTTCGGGCCGGCGAACCCGAAAAGGGCGTCGTCGGCATACCGGCAGTACCGCAGCCTGCGGTAGCCCGGATCACGGGGATCCTGGCTGGGCAGGGCGTGCAGCCGCCGGTAGAGCTCCCGCGTTTTCACGTGGTCGCCTTGCCTCCGGGCGCGCGCTATCGCGCGCTCCATGCTGCGGTATTCCGGGTTCCGGTTCCGCAGCGCCCCTCGGGTGTATTCCGGTATCAGCACCTTCTCCACGAAGATGTCCAGCCTGTGCAGGTAGATATTGGACAGGACGGGCGATGCGATCCCGCCTTGCGGAACCCCGCTCAGCGTCGCGTTCCACGTCCAGTCCTCCAGGTATCCGGCTTGCAGCATGTTCCGCATCAGCCTCAGGAACCGGCCGTCGGTGATCTTCTCCGCCAGGGTCGAGAGCATGACCTGGTGGTCGAAGCTCCCGAAGCAGTCGGCGATGTCTGACTCGACGAACCACGTCGTCCCGGTCCAGGTGTTGGCCACTTCCCGCAGCGCGGTATGGCAGCCTTTCCCGGGCCGGAATCCGTGCGACCGGTCAGAGAACTGCGGCTCGTAGTATGCCTCCAGCAGGAGGCGCACCACTTCGCCGACCAGCTTGTCTGACCAGGTGGGCATGCCGAGCGGCCTCATTTTCCCGTTCTTTTTCGGGATGTAGGTCCGCCGGGCGGGAGAGAACCGGTAGCGCTCGTGGCGCATCCCATCGATGATGCGGCCGATCTTCCTCTCCGACATGCCATCTGCGGTTTCCCGGCTGGCTCCCGGCGTCATCGCGCCCTTGTTGGCGTAGATGCGGCCGTAGGCCAGCAGATACAACTGCGGGTTGAACATCTGACGGTAGAGCTCGGTGCACGGCAGGCCGCGCCTGCCGCGTTCACGCAGGACACCCAGCACCGTTTCGGCGCTCTGCATTTCGCATACCTCCCTGTCCGGGGTGTCCGGATCACCTGGCCCCCTTCGCCCTGCGGACGGCTTTCCCGTCCTCCCTGGCCGGTCGTGACTCCGGCGACTACTACGAGGCCTCCGTCGCCCTGGGGCTCGCGCCCGGTAGGCGATCCCACGTTCGTCGTGGTCATACGTCACAGCGTGATTTAGGCGTCCCGTTCGTCTCCTTCAATGCCCTCACTGGGCATCGCTCCTGGCCCCGGAGGTTGCACCGTCCTTTTTCCACTCAGGCGGCAGGGCCGGCGCCGGTTTCAGGCGTCTTTCCGGCGGATGCGAACTTCCATCTTCTGGAGACTGGGATTCAGGCAATCCAGCTTTCGCCATGTCACGCGGGTCCCCCAGAGCACCGTCCCCAACGCCTGGACCCGGCCTCTGGTTAGCTGGCATGCTCTTGTCCCCTAAGCCTTTCGGCATCAGGTAAGCCATCAGACCCAGGAACCTCCCTCCGAGTTCCTCCCGGCTACGCCGGGGATACGACCACGCGCCTCGTGGCGCACTGGAACCGCTCGATCTTCCCCGTGGTCGTCGGGGAGCGCGGCTGGGTCAGCCGGTGGGTGATCCCGTTGTCCCGGCAGATCCGGTCGAACAGCACCTCCCCGCCCTTGCCGAACCGGTCGGTGAACTGCTTGCCATTGTCACTGAGCACTTCGGCGGGCACCCCGAACTGGCGCAGCGCGGCGGCGAACGCCAGGCACACAGCTCTTCTGGTCGCCCGGGCCACCACCGAGGCCATCACGCAGTACCGGGAATGGTCATCGACCCCGGTCACGACCTTCGCCTCGGTCCCATCGGCCAGGAACGCCCCACCGACGATGTCCAGCTGCCACAACGCCATCGGCTCATTCCGCTCCCAGCGCAGGTAGCTGTCCCTGGGCCGCTTCCGCGGTCCCGGCTCGACCAGCCCGTGCCGGACCAGGACCCGGTAGACGCTCATCCGCGACGGCCCCGGGACCATCCCGGCCCCGGCCAGCTCGTGCGCCAGCCGCAGCGGACCCCACTTCGGGTGCTCCCGGCGCATCTCGCACACCGCCGCCTCGACCTCGGCGCTGACCTGGTGCGGACACGACTCCGGACGCCGGGAACGATCGGCCAGCGCGCCCAGGCCACCCTGCTCGTAACGACGAATCCAGGCATGAACGCTCTGCCGCGACACCCCAGCCCGGACCGCGACCTCGGTCACCGGCACCCCGGCCCGCACCTCCAGGACAGCGCGATACCGCTGCTCAACAACGGACACCTCCACCAGTGCCAATCCCGGCCTCCCGCCACCCGACGCCCGCAAACGACGAATGACAGGCAAGCCGAATCAACGGCACCTGTAAACCATGTGGTGGGACTGCAATGTCAAGTATCTACCGGGACAGGACAAGCCAAATACGTCTGTCATTGCCGAAATTAGCCGTTATTGGATCAAGGCGGCTCCGCTGCGCTTCGCCGCGCCCGGCCGCGCCTGGGCCGGGCTGCGGCCCTAGGGGGCCGACCCGGCCCGACGCACCGGGCCACTCAGCGAACGATCCGATTATCAGAAAGGCTCAGCGGCAGCATCATGGCGCTTGGCGTGAGCCGTCTTCCTCGGCGCACCAGTGTCCCAGTCACGGTCGCCGGGTCAAGGGCGCCTTTGGCGTCGCATGCGATCGCTTCGCGACCCTTGACCCGGTGACCGTTCCCAGGGACTCAGCGCCTATGACCCGAGTTGGCTCAAATTAGTGCGCACCATCCGTGCGGTGGATGAGCTGTCGTAGGCTTTGCCATATGGCGGAGCCGGGCGAGGAAGACGCGAAGGCGCGGTCGCTTGGGCTTGCGCTCCTCGACACGAGCCGTATCTATGAGGGCTTCGTGATCCCGAGTTTCGAGGGCGACCTGCGCTTTCCGCCCCATCGCCGCGCGATTATTGGCCTTGCCGGTCGCCAGCGCCGTTTTCTCCGTGCCGCCTACACACTCGCCGACGCCGGGCAGGTGCTGGAAGCGGTCGGGCCACTGCGCTCGATGCTGGAATTCCTCGTTCGCCAGCTCTGGCTCGCACACGATCCAGACCGCAACTGGGCACTCTGGATGGCGAAGGAGCATGTTGCCGCCGACTTGCGGCAAGAGAAGATCCGGCAGCAGGCACCGGCGCTGCACGATGCCGCTGTGGCATCGCGCACGCCTGAGCAGCGCAAGGAAGGCGAGGCGGTTGCCGCAGGCCGCACACAGCTCGCGGCCGAACTCGGAAACGGACGCCCCGGCATGCCCAGCCTCGAACAGCAAGCCCGTGATGTCGGCCTGAGCTTCCTCTACGACGGGCTCTACCGCTACCAGTCAAACGCAGGGCCGCATCCGACGATGCTGGCGGTCGATCTACTTCTGGAGAAACATCCAGAGGGCCTGGTGCTCCGCGGTGAGCCCACGGCGCAATTCGTGGCCCCACCCGTCTACCTGCACGGTGCATGGCTGCTGTACGAGGCGCTCAAGAAAAGCGGCGAGCTAACGCCCGCGCTCAACCTGCGCGAACTCCCCTCGCTCGGCCGCGATATCGAAGCGCTGGTGAAGGAGCGGGCGACCGCGCGGATGCCGCCGAACTGGCGGGAACTGCTGCCACACGAAGTGGTCGATCAGATTTAGTTGCACATGACCTGAGTTGGCTCACGTCATGCGCGGCGCCAGGCCACTTTACGGCCTCGGTTACAGTAGTGCGCATATTCATGTGTCGTAAGCCAAGAACCCGCAGGTCACGACCACGCGTGATCCCAAGATCCGCGATCGTGAGCCAAGTCAGGTTGACCCGGTGACCGTTCCCAGGGACTCAGCGCCTATGAGGAAGACGGGGGGAACTAGTAATGTCAGGCAGTGGCGGATGTCATCAAAATGAGGTCCCTAACTCCCCACTATGAGCCAATGCCCATTGCGATAGATCACGTACCCTGCACGCGAAGCCGAGCACGTATCGGCTGAACTGGCCTCAACGAAGCGAATTGTCTCGCCGCGCGGTCGTACAGGTCCGCTGCACCAGAATTATCGATAACGGTAATAAGCAAAGCGAAGGGCACAGCAGTAGGTGAATTATCGAGCCCGCCAGCGCGGCGGGCAAGGTACGAGACTTCCAAACGAGGTTCCGCTGCGTCGCCAGCCTTCAAGTTGATTCTCGCGTGTCGCAGCGTTTCCCACTTACCGCTATCTCTTAGCTGATTCTCCGGGGTTCTCTCGGCCGTGCCCAGTCCTTTTGTAATTGGTTCCTGTCCAGGCTGCCAGCCAGCGGCTAGAAGATTACGTGCGTCATCTGAGGTGTAATCCAACTCGATGGCGCTACCGCTTTCTCCAGTTGGGGGTCTGAAACGATATCGCTGGTGATGTGGCCGGAAGGCTAGTTCTAGGGATGCGTTTGTATATTCTGTGGGCTGTGTAGGTTCCACCGTTGAGGCATAAGCCAGTGTAACCCTTATTTCGACCGCGCCTGATGAGACAGGTATAGGAACCTGGTAACCGAGTAGATCACCGCGAGTAATCTCATCCACATAGAGTACGTGCACCTCATTTGGCGCACATTCGAGATGATTGGCGAAGGAAAGAGGTAGTCGGCCGTAACCTACCTCCTCTCTTAGCCTCCGGTAAGTTCTGTGCCGCTCAGCAAAATGAACCGCGAAGGCTCGTAGGATATTCGGATTCACTTCAGGAAGCCGAGTTGCAAGTTCCGCGAGTGCGTGCGTAACAAGCGGCGTCGCGAAGCTAGTTCCAGCCGAATCGCGAAACGTTCCGTCGGAGCGTAGGACTGGAAAAGGTCTATCTGCACAGCCGCCAAACTGAACGCCAATGGGCTGGATACGGTTACCGGAACGTCCAGGACCCATTGAAGAATAGGGAGCTCGGGTCCAGGGCATACGGGGCGGTTCGACATCACATGCCCCTACGGTAAGGCCATTTGCCATATCTCCTGGGACTTGTACTCGGTGGAGTCCGGTAGCGCGGTCCTTGTCGCCATCATTTCCGGCTGCGATAACGAAGAGTACATCGTTTTCCCATGCAAGTTGATCGAGTTCGCTGGTCCAACGATTTGGCTCCATTGTGTCCTCTACAGCCTCCGATGGGCCGAGGCTCAGATTTACAATTTTGGCGCCACTCTTGAGTACCGCATCCTTAATCTGATCCAAGATCCAATAAATCTCTAGATCTACCGGAGGAGGAGGAGGAAGTACACGGAAGCTATCGACTGGTAGAGGTGGCTGAACAGCCCGTTCCCCCGGGCCTGCCAACCCACACAGGACAGCGCCTGTCACGCCGGTCCCATGGTCAGTAAGATCGCGTATCGGCGACTGGTCGGTAAGATCCACTGTGCTGCGGGGGAAAAGAACCTGGGGGTCACGTTTCTCGACACCACCATCGAAAACCGCGACAGTCGGGCTAAACGCTCGTGGCGTCGGGTCGGTTGGTGGTTGGAGTTGTGGCGCTGACCGGATAGTAACCCGTGGGGTGGGGCGAATAGTCGGCATCGGGCGAAGTGCGCGCAACGGATTGAAGTGGGCAACTGCGAGAGCGGCCTGGTCGGTCATTGTAATAGGGGTGAATGTCAAACCCCCAGCTCGCCGGATATAGTTCTCATGGACTTGACCATTCTCTTGGCGGATGAGGGTAAACCACTTGCGCAGCGTCTCCTCATCTAGAGGAAGCAGCTGGCTACCTCTCCGACCCATGGGGTGCAGAATTGCCTCCCATGTAATTCTTTCGCTTAGATCTTCTGGGTGGCCGCGTACAATCGAGTCGGCTTCTGGTATTGTGACCTGATCCAACTTGCGGATCTCTTCGAACGCTTGCTGCTCGCTTCTATTATTGCCACGTGTGGTAACTAGACTTGATAGTAGTTCAAGACCACTATCCTCGATCGCTAGAACGACTCGTCGTGTACCTGTCTCAAATTGCCGGGTCCTGGTCTGATACAAAGCTCGATCAGCTCGTGATCCGACTGCGATCGCGCCGATTCCGTTTATCAGCATATCCGGGAACTGGCCTGCCGCCATGTAGTTTGGCAAAAGGCGAGCTTCCATGTAAATTTGTCTTGCAGCCCTGAGTTCTTGCGGCAGGGAATGGACCGTCGTAATTACGCTCTCGATTTGCGGCAGCAGTAGTTGGCGCGCCTCCTCAGGTGATTGAGGCTCGTACTTTTCGCCACCTGCCGAACGAGGAGCGGTCACTTCGATTCTTAAACTTTCGCCGTTGACCAGCAAAGGCCTTCGTGCAGAAGACTGTGGAAATTCAGCGGTCATGCTTCCTCCCTTATCTTGGAACGTTTTATTGCTGCACTTACAGTCGGATGACTTACACCTGCGGTTGCTGCGATCTGTCTAATTGAGATACCCAAATTATTGGACATTAGCAGCCAAAGCCTGTCGCGGGCAGCGCCCTTGGTTCCCGCGTACCGCCCTGCTTCTTTTGCAAGTTCATCGGTAGTCTTATGATCATCAAGAACCGCTCGGCGGCGAGCTGTATTCCAAAGCCGGGCAATATCAGAGCCTGTTAGGCCGTCGGTTACTTCCGCTATCACATCAATAACCGGAGAATTCTCAGCGTCTGAGCCTATAGCTAGGTAAGTCAAGATCTCTAGACGCTGATCTTTTCCGGGAAGTCCGAGTTCGATATGACGGTCGAAACGTCGACCGACGGCGGGATCAAGCAAATGCCTATGGTTAGTTGCAGCAACGAGCAAATTGCTGTCCGGCCAACGGTCAAGCTCTACGAGAATGACGTTCACTACTCTTTTTAGTTCACCTATGTCAGTATCGTCATCGCGACGCTTAGCGATTGCGTCGAATTCATCGAGGAGTAGTACGCAGTCACCTGATTTCCCATAATCAAGAACCGATCGAATATTGCGGCCTGAACTCCCCAAAAAGCTTGATACCACTGCCGAAAGGTCCATCGTTACTAGCGGAACGCCGATGTGTTCTGCTAGCCATCTAGCAGTCATCGTCTTTCCAACTCCAGGGGGCCCATCGAGGAGCACAGTACGTGTGAGGCTCACGCCCGCGCGGATCAGTTCGGGGGCTCGTTGGCGCTCCTGCGTAATCTCATTCAGGGCAGTCATAGTCTCCTTCGCCAGCGCTAGGCCCGAACCGTCAGGCTGTGGATCCACGCGCGCCAGGGCGTGAGTGCTGCCATCATCTGTGGGCAGCTCTCCAGGAGCGAATCGGAGACCTGTCCGGGCGGACGTTTGAGACAGGGCGTCGTACAACGCCGTGCGGAAACGCTCTGGATCCTCCACGCTGGGTGGGACCGTCCGCGCTAGCCTGGTCGCGAGCTGGCGCACGCCGGACCCAAATCCGGTAGATCCGACCCTTACTAGATCGATGACAGCTTGTTCAAGACCGGCATCGAAGTGGTAAGATTCGCGGAATCGTTGTGCCATGCTTACCAACCTAACGCTCTGACGTGCCTTAGGGAAGTCTGATCTGTGGTAAGTCACTGATCGTTTGGAGGAGTTACTTACCGTCACTGTAACTCGTCGTGCCTAGTATGCCAGTCGGCGCATCCTGTAGTTGGAGACGCGCCGAATCACGTCAGATCGTCACCTGCGGTCTGCCAATGAGCACGCGCCCCTGCGCCAACTGGTGCATTGCGTGTTCGCGGCTGGCCTGGTCTACGCGTGGGAAGTCCGAGACAACCGATGACGATCGGTCGATGACGTCAGACATCACCGCGCCGCGCGGCCGAGGCTCACCTGACAGCAACGGTGACAGCAACAATGGCCACCAATGGCAAGCAACGGCGAACGGCCACAGCGCAGGACACTCGCACGATTTATGGCACCTTGGGATATGTTCGGCCTAAAAAAGGGGACGGTCGGAGGCCAGCAGACCTCGGCCGGAGCCAAGATCGTCATGCCATTAGCGTGCCATTAACCCCGGTGACGAGCGGTCTCTCACGGTCACTCGCGGGCACCCCGATCCGCAGGTCAGGCTGCATAACTGCCCGGATGGCACAGATTCCCAAGCTGACAGTGCGGGTTCGATTCCCGTCACCCGCTCCACGGCGAAACACCAGGTCAGCGGCTCACGCTGGTCTCTGGTATCCAGTCCGTTGGTGCGTCGGCGACGACCGCGTGCCACTGGCCCACGGGCACGACGAGGCCGGAGGCGAAGCTCGGGCTCGGGCTGATGATCTTCATGGGTAATAAGGTCGCCCCACAGTGAGGACCAAAGCCCCTGCCCCGGCCATGCATCCGTGGCGGTACGCATAGGGGTGGAGGTGGGAATTGTGATCACCGTGTTTACCGTTGATGAGGCACTCCAGCACATCTGCGCGATCTTCTACGAGCAGGCTGACCGGGGCGATATCACTCCTACCGAACGTGACCTTCTGATAGATGGCGCCATTCTGCTCGCCATGCACGTCGACGACCAGGACCGGGATGACCGCGTCGGTTCGGATTTCGGCTGGCCAGAATGGGCGCTGCCGGAACCGGTTGGGCGCCACGGACGACGACCGGCCGCGGCGGCCGCCTGAACTGACGCACGCATCGTCCGGCTGCTACTCAAGCGGATCGGCCGAGGCGGCGAGGAACCTGGTCGGGTTGGTGTGCGGCTGGTTGGTGTGCGGCTGGTTGCTGTGGGTCTGGCTGCCGAGCGGGCGGGGCAGCTGGAGCAACGGCGGAGATGGTGTCGCTGGACGTGGCTCACCTGCGCCGTCACCGTAGACCGGGTGGTCCTTGTCAGTCCGGGGCGGTGCCGATGAAAATGCCCTTTGCTGGCCATTAACCCCGGTAAAGAAAGGTCTCTCACGGTGACTCACGGACACCCCGCCTCGCAGTTCAGGCCGCACAACAGCCCGGATCGCGCAGATTCCCAAGCTGACAGTGCGGGTTCGATTCCCGTCACCCGCTCCACTTGAGAATGAGCAGCTAGCGCGGTGTTTTTCGAGGTCGGCGACGGGCACGGCGGCGAACGCCGCTGCCGTGGTGACCGCGACCGGAAGGATGTGCTTGGCGGACTGCGCCCGGAGCTGTGCTAGCGGGCACGGGCATCCGCTGGCTTGGCCTCGACGACGTGTCGCGCACTATCACGACGAGGATGTACAGCAGCAGGAGCGTTGCTCCATCGAAGAACAGGCCCGCGACGATCGTCTCGATCGCCGGGCCGTCGCCGCTGGTGAGATTCCGCCCGCTGCCCCAGGCCCAGAGCGAGTCGCGGACACTGAACGGCTGGCCGAGTGGCACCTGGCTGCCCCAGGTGACGTCCGCGCCGCTCTTGGAAAGGTAGCCCTCGGTCACCGTGTGGCAGCCGCCGCCCCGGGGCATGTCGTTGCAGGCCTGACCGTACGACACCGGGTTGAAGGTGTCCTGGTTCTCCGCGCCGACCGCATATGCCCACGAGTTCACTTCAGCGGGCAGGATGAACACGGTGAAACCAGTCATCGCGACGAGCATGACGATGGCGAACACCCAGCTGCCGTGGTGGCGCGGCGGATAGCGATACGCGTGAGCGTACAGCGGGTAATGCGAAACGCTGCCTTTCGCGCTCACCCGGACGGCCGTGTCGGCGCGGTGAATGCGTGATGTGTCGATTATTACCACAACTAGCCCAGCCAGAACCAGAGCGAGCAGCACGAAGACCGGGATCACGCTGAGGGTTTCCGCCGTCCCGGTGAGGTTATCGAACGGGTTTACGACGATCCCCGCGTACACCGCGAGGCCGATTACGCTGCCCGTCGCCACCCAGACCCACCCGCGCCGCCGGTGATGCAGCCTGACGAGCTTGGCAACATCCGATGACTCGCTGGTAGCCCGGCGTGCTGGCGCTTGCGGCACCGGCTTCTCCTCGCCCGAATTACGCGGTCACCCTCGCCCCCCGCCTATGGTACGCATGGCTCCCGACCGGGCAAGGAAACCCCGGGTGAGGTGCCTTCTCCGGGCTCAGGCGGAAAGGCCGAGTGCGGTCGCGAGCTCAGCGAGCACCCTCAGGTGGTCATCGACAGCGGCGAGGCCGGCGCCCATCGTGTTGACCGACACATGCGTCGCGCCCGCGTCGCGCCACCGGCCCACGTGCTCCACCACCTGCTCGGTACCCGCCGCGCGCCAGCTCACCCGGCCCTCCATACCGAGCGACGACGGATCCCGGCCGGCCGCCTTGGCCGCGGCCGCCACGATGTCGACCGCCTCGTCGAGTTTCGGCCCCGGTGCCACCTGGGGGAACCAGCCGTCGGCGAGGCGGCCCACTCGCTCGTAGGCCCGCGGCGACTGCGCCCCGAACCACACCGGGATCGGGCGCTGCACCGGCAGCGGCGCCAGGCCCGCCGCCGTGACCCGCTCGTATTCGCTGTAGAAGGTCACGCTCTGCTCGGTCCACAGCCGGCGCAGCAGCGCGACCTGATCCTCGATGCGGCGGCCCCGGTTCGAGAAGTCCTTGCCGAGCACCTCGTACTCGACCGCGTTCCACCCCAGCCCGACACCCAACCGGAAGTGACCGCCGGTGAGCAGATCCACTTCCGCGGCTTGCTTCGCCACGAGAGCGGTCTGACGCTGCGGCAGGATGATGATCCCGGTGACCAGTTCCAGCGCGGTGATCCCGGCCAGGTAGCCGAACAGAACCAGCGGCTCATGGAACGTCGTGCGCACGTCGTACGGGCCGGTCCACGGCGCATGGGCCTCCGGGTCGGCCCCCACGACATGGTCGTAGGCGAGCACATGACTGAAACCGAGTTCGTCGACCCGCTGCGCGTAGGCCCGAACCCCGCCTACGTCCGCGCCGATCTCCGTCTGGGGGAACACCACACCTATCCGCATGCTGCCTGTTATACCTCGGCGAGTCGGGCGGGCGGCAGTTAGGTCCGGGCCAGGTAAAGCACAACCAGGGGCATCTGGCCTGCAGCGGACGCTCGATGACGAGGTGTTCGGCCGGGCCGGGCACACCGGCCTTTGCAGGTGAAGACGCTCGTGGCGTCATCATCGACGTACGAGTAGGCGTAGGGCTCGGCCTTTTTGAAGACCGCCGCGTAGTCCACCGGCCACTTGGCCGGGTCGCACTCTGACCGAGGTGCCCATTCTCGACGGCAGCAGTACTGGTCGGTGCCGAACCTCGCGCACGCCGATTCGGGAATGAAGAGGGCCATGAGTTGCCACCAACCCGGCAGCGTACGGGTGGAACTGGGGTGTCCTATCCCGAATAGCCGTGGGAGGATCTCACGCCGCCTGCAGCTCGACCCGTTTGTTCCCGTGCAGGAATGCGGTGATCAGCGGGCCGACCTCGTGCGCGCTGTCCAGCAGGACGAGATGCCCCCCGCCTTTGACCGTGTGCAGCCGCGCCGACGGGATCAGTCTCGCCATCACCCGGTGGTTCACGTGCGGTGTCACCGGGTCATCGTCCCCGCACAGGACCAGCGTCTCGTGCCGGATCGACGACAGGCGGTGCAGGCTGGTCCACCCGGCGAGCGCGGACAGGCGGAACGCCGCAGCCCGGAGGCTTCCCGGCTTGGACATCTTCAAGTTCGCGGCCAGTCCCGGCTCGGTCCTCATCCTCCCGCCGAACATGGCACCCGCGCTCCTGGCGAGCCGGTCAGGGTGGTAGCCGCGCGGGTGCATCATCCGCAGCAGTGACGAAAGACGGCCGGGCATGGCTGGCCCGCCGAACGAGGTAGACGCCAGGATCAGCCTGTCTACCCGCTCGGGGTGGGACAGGGCCATCTGCTGGGCGACCGCGCCGCCGAATGACACCCCCAGGACGTGGGCGGAATCCAGGCCCAGGTGATCCAGGATGCCCGCGCCGATGTCGGCCAGGCCCCGCATCGACATCGGGGATGACGGCACCTGGGAGGAGCCGATGCCCGGGGCGTCGTAGGTGATCACCCGGAAGCCGTGCAGGTGCTCAATGAGCGGCCCCCAGTGGTGCATCTCGCTGAAGATGCCGGAGTGGAGGAGGATCGGGGCGCCTTCGCCTGCCGACTGGGCGTGGATACGCAGGCCTCTGATGGTCAGCTGATGGTCACAGACCATGTGGCGGGCTCCATTGCCTCGTCGCTACTCGCGATGACGAGCGCTGCGCGAGGTCTAGGGCAGCCAATACACAATAATCTAACGTATTGACAGATTTAATGAAAGGGACTTACCTCGCACCACACCTTCGGCCAGCGCGGGCGGCATCCTCAACCATCGCGCACGCTGATCCTGAACGCCAGCAAGGTCGATGACAACACCGCTTCCGGCGGCGGCGGTGGCGGCATCCTTACCACGGCGTGATGATCATCAGGCTGACTCGCATGACCGGCGAAACCACCCCCGCCGACAGCTCGGGCGACCAGGTATGGGCGGCGGCATCTTTGCCGGGCAGCCCGGTAACGCTAAACTCCAGGGTGATTGCCAGAACATCCCCGACAGCGGCGGCCACCGCCCTGGGGATGGCAGTTATCGAGGAGGACGGGGAGGAGCAGGGCAACGGGTGATCGATGAAGGTCGGGCCAAGATCGTCGTGCCATTACCGTGCCATTAACCCCGGTAACGAAGGGTCCCTCACGGTCACTCACGGGTAGCCCGTCCCGCAGGTTAGGCCGCACAACAGCCCGGATGGCACAGGTTCCCAAGCTGACAGTGCGGGTTCGATTCCCGTCACCCGCTCCACAGGTAAAGGTGCAGGTCATAGCCTTCAGTGCGAAAGCAAGCCGAGTCGGAGGATCTGTCAGGCGCCATCAAGTGCCTGCGTGGTGCGCTTCCGCTCGCGCCATCAGCTGTTCAAGCTGACAGTGCCGACATGCATCGACGTCTGGCCAGACGGCGGTCTGGATCCGGCTTAGTCCCGTGCGAGGAACAGCACCTGGCCGGACTGGATCTTGGCCGTGTCGCTGAGCAGCGTGGCGAGGGAGGCTGTAATCGCGGAGGGGAAACCGCGGTTCTGCGGGAAGGTCTTAGTTGACACTAGGATCAGGCCCGCGTGAGACTGGTCGGCGGCACGATAGCGACCGTCCAAGGGGACGAAGTCCTTGATGTTGGCGGTGACCAGCGCTCGTCCCTCGGTCGTCGCGTACGCGATGACCTGGTCGTCGGGGAGCCCTATTAGGGCTGAGTCGGC
>Ga0302181_10000574_pt1 | contig 29243 bp, 30 predicted proteins | sample I_Palsa_E3_3_FD_198786 | JGI IMG/M metagenome (GOLD analysis project Ga0302181, IMG submission 198786) | Peat permafrost microbial communities from Stordalen Mire near Abisko, Sweden - I_Palsa_E3_3 | ecosystem: Environmental > Terrestrial > Soil > Palsa > Peat permafrost | place: Sweden...
GAACGGTCGACGAGTATGCGGGTCAGTCTGGCGTACGAATAGCAGCCACTCAGTTGGGAAACCAGTACACGGCCCATCGTGCCAAGAAGATTGTCGATGAGTGGTGCGAGTTTTTCTCTGCTGGGCCCAGCCCCATAACCGATTTATCGTTCACCTCGAGGACGCCTAGACGTCTGTTCGAAAGCCTGGCGGCCCAGGTGCAGCTGAACATGCTCAGGGTGAAGTGGGGAAACTATGAGAGCCTCGACGCCCTTGAAGAAATGCACGAGCTCACAACGTTGAGGCTGGGGGGTGCATCGAGCCTGCGCTCTCTTGCGCCGCTAGCGAGATTACCGCAGCTTCGCGTACTCGGGGTGGAGTCCCTCCGATATGTTCATGACCTGACGCCGCTTGGCTCGCTGCTCGAACTTCGGGACCTCGGGGTTGGAGGGGATTGGAAGAGCCCGCGGATCGCGCACGTGGACTCTTTCGGATTCTTGCGCAATCTCAAGAAGCTTGAGCGACTCATCCTCCACACGATCATCGTCGATGATCTGGACTACTCGCCGCTACTAAGCCTCGACAGCTTGACTGAGGTGCGTGTTATGGCGGCGCGAGGTATGCGACCGACGCACGATGAACTGAGTGCGGCAATCCCCGCGTTGAAATCGAGGGCCCGTTGAATGTACCGAGGTTGACGGTGATCAGCGGTCCTCAGGCACGTCCTCGAAGAGGTGGGAACAGCGCATGTAGGCCGGCCCAGGGGTCCGGCCTTTTCTATCGTTTCCGAGACACCCGACCGGTGCGTCAAGGGTCGCTGCGGGACTTCGCTGCGCTTCGTGTCCTCGCTCGGCCCGAGGCCGTCCCATGACCCACCTGGTGGTCAGAAAGTCGAGGTCCCGCATCCCCGCTGATCGATATTTCTCGAGCCTTGAACGGACTCGTTTGGCGCAGGTTCTCAGCCCATTCACAGCGTTTGTTTCCCTCAGATCACCACTTTTTGAATTTCTATTGGGCACGTAGTGGGCACTGAAATTTCGGCTACACAAAATGCCTGATCCAAAAAGTGCCTCTGAACTGGACGTTCAGAGTGGTCGGGACTGACGTCGATCCGGTACCCTCACGCTTTTCAGGCGCGGAAACACTCGTTCTTAGAGAAGACCGAATGCAACACATCGAAGCAACCGTCGGCAGTGTCACTCGAGTCGCCGCCGACCCAGGCCAAAGACACGAGCCAGTTGATCCAAGGTCAAACGACCTCGACGCTGTCCGCCGTCTACTGCGACCTGGATGGTGACTCACAGTTCTTGTGTCTTTTTTGTGTCTTTTGAGCTAGCGAAGCGAGCCAGGAGCCATAAAAGTCCTGGTCAGCAGCATGGCATCGTGGTGGAGGTGGCGGGAATCGAACCCGCGTCCTCCGGAGTATCAATAGGCCTTCTCCGAGCGCAGCCGGCATAGGATTGTCGGGGGCGGCATCACTGCCGGCGGCTGTGCCGCCCCGTAGCCAGCAAAGTTGTCCTTGGCGGTCAGCTGGTGTGGTCCGCTAAGTAAGCCCCACTAGATGGCGCCCACATTCCGATCCGTAGGGCTGAGACCGGGTGGACGTCGCTACCTAAGCAGCGAGCGCGAGCTGAGGCTCGGCGTTTGTTTTTGGTTCCGGCTCTTTAACGTGGCTCCGGAGACCACGGCTCGCTTCTCCTATATCAACGACCGAAGTCGAAGCCAATCACCCCCATGTGGGTTCTCCAGCTGACCGTTCGGCCAGTCGCCCCAGTCTAGGGGGGTTTTGTTCGGGACCCCTCACGCCCCGTTACGTCCCTCCCCACCGGTTGATCTCCTTGGTCGCCCGGGCCACCTCCCTCTCGGCGTCGCGGGACATGATGAGGTTGCGCTTGTCGTAGAGCCGGCGCCCTTTGGCCAAGGCGAGCTGCACCTTGGCCCGGCCGTTCTTGAAGTAGAGCGAGGCGGGGATCAGGGTCAGGGACTGCTGCTGGGTCTTGCCTACCAGCTCGTCGATCTGGTCCCGGTGCAGGAGCAGCTTGCGCCGGCGATCGGGGTCGTGGGCGCCGAACCCGGTGGCGAACTGCCAGGGGGGGATGTGCATCTGGAACAGCCACAGCTCGCCGTCGTCGACCCGGGCGTAGGCCTCGCTCAGCTGGGCCTTGCCTTCGCGCAGCGACTTCACTTCCGAGCCCTGAAGGACGATGCCGGCCTCGAGCGTCTCGAGGAACTCGTACTCGCGCCGGGCGCGTCGGTTGGTGGCGACCGTGCGGTCGCCACCACGTTCCTCGCGGGCCGCTGCCCGCTTGGCGATCTGTTTCTTCGCCCTGGCCATAGGGGTCGAGGGTAGCGTGACCACGTGCTGCGTCTGTCCCGGGAGATCTACATGGAGATGATCGGGCACTGCCTGGGCGGTCTGCCCGACGAAGCGTGCGGCCTCCTGGTGGGTTCCTACGGGGGGGAGGAGGCCGACCAGATCTTCCCCACGAAGAACGCGGCGGCGTCCGCCCTGATTTACGAGATCGACCCCAAGGAGATGCTCGCAGTGGACCGGCAGGCGCAGGCGTCGGGGTCCGACATCATGGGGGTGTTCCACTCGCACACCCACACCGACGCCTACCCCTCGCCGACCGACGTGGCCCAGGCGCAGGACCCGGGGTGGCACTACGTCCTGGTCTCGTTGCGAGACACCCATCCGGTCGTGCGCAGCTACGCCATCGTCGACGGCGTCATCACCGAGGAACCCGTCGTCGTACCGGGCCTCGGGGAGGAGCCCGGTGACGAGGGGCCCGGTGACGGGGGGCAGGCGCTGGGAGAGCCCCGAGTGGGGGAGCCCGGACACTCCCGTTAGAATCTGGACCCGATCAGTCAACAATCACCCGACCTGCCCCCGGGCCCCAGGTGATGACCTTACGAGGAGGCCCCGTGGCCGTCGAAGTCCGCCTACCTACCGTCCTGCGCACCTATGCCGGAGGGGCTCCCGTGGTGACCCTCGACGGCGCGACCGTCGGCGAGGTCCTGGGCAAACTGGTGGCCGAGTATCCAGGCATGGCGGGCCAGGTGGTCCAGGCCGATGGCTCCCTGCACAAGTTCGTCAACATCTACCTCGACGACGACGACGTGCGCTATCTGGACGGAGTGGACACCCCGGTCCCCGACGGTGCCGAGATGTCGATCCTGCCCGCCGTGGCCGGAGGCTGAGTGCCGCTGTACCCGTCGGTGCTGGAGCTGATCGGCAACACGCCCCTGGTCGAGATCAGCTCGTTGAGCCCCAACCCCTCGGCCCGACTGTTCATAAAGCTCGAGGGACAGAACCCCGGCGGATCGGTCAAGGACCGTGTCGCCCTCTCCATGGTCGAGCAGGCCGAGCGGGACGGTCTGCTCGTCCCGGGCGGCCCCGCTCAGGCCCTCATGGAGCCGTCATCGGGGAACACGGGCATCGGCCTGGCGATGGTGTGCCGGATCAAGGGCTACCACCTCAAGGTGGTGATGCCGACCAACGTCTCCATCGAGCGCCGCCAGCTCCTCGAACTGTGGGGCGCCGAGATCATTGAGTCCCCCGGCTCCGAAGGGTCCAACGGCGCCGTGCGGATGGCCCAGGGACTCGCTGCGCAACACCCCGAGTGGGTCTTCTTGTACCAGTACGGCAATCCGGCCAACCCCATGGCGCACTACGGAGGGACCGGTCCCGAGATCCTGCGCGACTGCCCCGGCGTGACGCACTTCGTCGCCGGGCTCGGCACCTCGGGGACCCTTTTGGGGGTGGGGCGGTTCTTGAAGGAGAAGCTGGGCGAGGCCGTCCAGATCTGGGCGGTCGAACCACCATCGGGCGAGATGGTCGATGGCCTGCGCAATCTCGACGACGGCTACATCCCCCCGATCTTCGAGGAGTTGGGGGGCGCCGAGCTCCTGGACCGCAAGACGGTGGTACGTCCCCGCGAGTCGATCGAGTGGACCAGGCGGTTGACCGAGGTGGGGATCTTCGCCGGCATATCGACGGGCGCGGCCGTCGCGGGCGCGGTCAGATGTGCGACCTCGCTCGGACCGGGGGTCGAGGCGTCCATCGTGGTCGTGTCGGCCGACGGCGGGTGGAAGTACCTGTCCACGGGAGCTTGGACCGGCGATCTCGACGAGGTCACCGAGCGGGCCGGTTCGATCATCTACTTCTGATCGTCCCGGGGGCACTGACGCCGATCCGATCGGCGATCCACCCGGCCAGCTCCCCGATGAGCCGCTCGCTGAGAGGGGCCGCCGCCAGGTCGAGGAAGACGTTGGCGGTGGCTTCCCCCTCCTCGTCGCCCGGGGGCGGGGACCAGTGGAATCCGTTCCGTTCGCAGAACTCAATGGTGGCCACGAGCGCCACCTGGACGTTGCCGTCGCGCAGCGGATGGTTCTTGACCAGGTGCGCGCCGAGCACGGCGGCCTTGGTCGGGAAGTCCGGATAGAAGTCCTCGCCGACGAAGCGTGCCCGTGGGGCGTGGAGGGCCGAATCGGCGAGATTGAGACTGGAGTCCCGCGCGATCTCCCGGGCCGGCGTCTGCAGGATCGCCTCGGCGATCAGGAGGAAGTCGGCCAGTTCGAGGTAGGCGATGGTCACGTGCCCAGTCGCTCCAGCGCCTTGTGGTTCTGCTGGATGGTGTCTCGCAGCCGGAGGAAGAACGCTTGATCGGTCCGCCGCCGCCGGACCGCGGTGGTGAGGCTCGGGCGCCCACGGTCTCCCTCCGCCGCCCCCGGCGTCGCCGCTCCGCCCGCCGCCGTCGGCCCGTCGGGCGTCCCTTCTCCGCCGTCGATCACGGTGCGATTTTAGGGGGGCGCCAGAAGTCGCCCTCAAGGCGGCCGACCGGGTCGGTGGCTCGTGGGAGCGCCGCCAGGTCGGCCCGGTGGTCGTGCATCACCAATGCCGAGATGGCGGCATCGAAGGCATCCTCCGAATCGATGATGGAGGCGGCGAACGGCGGGGCGACCGACCAGGGCGCGGCCGCCAGGTAGTCGGCCCGGCGGGCCCGGCTGCTCTTGTGCACCGGCCCGGTGAGCAGGCGGGGGTAGATCTCGATCACCATTGAGGGGGAGGGCTCATCGAAGGGCCAGATCGAGAACCCCGCGTCACGCAGCCGCGCCAGGTGGGGCATGCCGCGCACCGAGCCGGTCCCGACCGAGCCGGCGCCGCCGATCTGGAACACGCTCTTGGGGCTGATGCCCCCCACCATGACCTGCCCCTCGGCCCGCCGCAGGTGGGCCGCCAGCTCGGGCCTCGGACGTCCCGGCCGCCCCCAGAAGGGGGTCCTGCATTCGGCCAGCCAACCCTCACCCTCTCGCCCGACCAACGACCAGAGCTCGCCGACGGTGGTGGAACCGAGGTCGCGCACGAACCACGCCGGGAAGGAGAACGAGAAGTCGAGCCCCACCACCAGCGCCCGGCGGCCGGCCCGCAAGGCGATGAGGTGATCGACCATCTCCCCCCGGCTGCGGCCGTTGGCCAGCGTGACGAGCTCGCCACCGGCGACGTGCGCCATCCAGATGTGCGCCGAAGCGCCTTGGGCCGCGCCCGACCAGTCGACCGCCACGACGTCCAGGGCGGCTCAGCCCCCGGCGAGCTCGTTGAGCTTCACGACCGTGTTCCAGTTCCTGGTCGTGCTCAGGACGCCGAGCCGGCGTTCCAACAGCGCACCGGTCAGCTTGGAACCGGCGTAGCCGTCCGGTGTGTGCACGTACAGCTCCAGGCCGTCCATGACCAGCTCGTCCCGTCCGCTCGGTGGGACGGTGAAGGCCGCCAGCCGTTCGTCGCTCGGGCGCTCGGCCAGAAACGTCACGTGATGTCTGGAGGGATCGGCCCCCCGCCGGGCGAAGGGGCTCGTGGCGACGGTGCGTGACAGATCGGCCACGGTGCGCAGGATCACCGCCGGGCTGCTCCCGAAATCCCGCTCCAGTTGGCGCTCGATCTCCGTCGCCAGGGTGGCCATGCTCGTGCGCCGGGTGCGAAAGAGCACGTTGCCGGTCTGGATGTACGTCGACACGTCGGTGTGGCCGAGCGAGAGGAAGGAGCGTCGCACCTCGGCCATGGAGAGCCGCCCGTGGCCGGAGACGTTGACGCTGCGCAGGAGGGCGACGTAGGTGGCCATGGCAACCGAGAGCATAGGAATCTCCGCCGCGACAGGTCGCCGGGGTGTGTCGCGGCCCTGCCTAGTGTGGGGGGTCGTGACGACGGGGCGCAGGCTGACCGTGCTCGGATGCGACGGGAGCTGGCCCGGCCCGGGCGGCGCGGGCAGCGGGTATCTCGTCGAAGCCGGGGACACGGCAGTCCTACTCGACTCGGGATCGGGCACCTTCGCCCGGCTCCAGGCCTGGGGGGACCCGGGTCGTGTCGCCGCGGTGATCCTGACCCACGCGCACCCCGACCACTGGACGGACCTCGAGGCCTTCGCCACCTGGGCCGGGTTCGGTCCCGGCCGGGAGCGATTTCGGGGGGAGGGGGGGCACCCGCTCGCGGTGTATGCCCCCCCGGGGCTGCGGGAGAGGTCGCACTACTCGTCGGCGGAGTGGGTCGACTGGCAGGAGCTGGCCCCCTCCATGGTGCTCACGATCGGATCGATGGAGGCCCGGTTCGGAGCGACCGACCACGGCACGCCGACCCTGGCCGTCGGCCTGGCTCACGGCGGTGCCACGCTGGCCTACTCGGCCGACTCCGGGCCGAGCTGGTCCGTCCAGGAGTTGGGCTCGGACATCGGCACGTTCCTCTGCGAGGCCACCTACACCAGCGAGCGCGAGGGGTCGTTTCTCCATCTGAGCGGGCGAGAGGCGGGCACCATGGCGCGCGCCGCCGGGGTCCGCCGCCTGATCCTCACCCACCGGTGGCCTACGGTGGCGGCCGACGACGTGCGCCGGGAGGCCGAGCTCGCCTTCGGGCAGCCGGTGGAGCAGGCCAGCAGCGGCGCGGTCTTCGACTGGTAGTCACCACCGCGCCAGCGCGAGGAGAGGAGTGCGATGTCCGATCACGACCGAGCAACGGAGACCGGCGGGGATCTTCGCACCGCCCGCGGCGACGGGCGCGCCCTCGACGAGCTGCGCCCGGTGAGCTTCGTGCGGGACTTCACCGTCATGGCCCCCGGCTCGGCTCTGGCCTCCTTCGGCCAGACCAAGGTGCTCTGTACGGCGTCGGTCGAGGAGCGCGTCCCCCCGTGGATGCGCGGCAGCGGCAAGGGATGGGTCACGGCGGAGTACTCCATGCTGCCCGGGTCGACACCCGAGCGGGCGTCCCGCGAGGCGGCCAAGGGGAAGCAGTCGGGCCGGACCCAGGAGATCCAGCGCCTCATCGCGCGGTCTCTGCGGGCCGTGTGTGACCTCGTGGCGCTGGGCGAGATCCAAGTGACGGTCGACTGCGACGTCCTGCAGGCGGACGGCGGCACCCGCACCGCGTCGATCTGCGGCGCCTATGTGGCACTGCACGACGCCTTCACCCGCCTGCAGCAGCGAGGCGCCCTGCGCGTCAACCCGCTGACCGACTCGGTGGCCGCCGTCTCGGTGGGGATCATCGACGGCGTGCCCATGCTCGACCTGCCCTACGCCGAGGACTCCCGCGCCGAGGTGGACATGAACGTCGTCATGACGGGCGCCGGCCGGTTCGTCGAGGTGCAGGGGACAGCCGAGGGCATGGCATTTAGCCGCGGCGAGCTCGAGAGCCTGCTGGGTCTGGCCGAGGGCGGCATAAAGGAGCTGTCGACGCTGCAGGCGGCCGTCCTGGCCGAGCCACCGCCGGCGCGATGAGCGGCGGTGCCCGGTTGCGGCTCGTGCTGGCGTCGGCCAATCCGGACAAGGTGGCGGAGATCGCCGCCGTGCTGGACGACGTGCTCGACGTCGAGCTCGTGCCCCGCCCGGCCGCCGTGCCCGACGTCGTGGAGGACGGCGCGACGTTGCTCGACAACGCCCGGCTCAAGGCCCGGGCCCTGGTGGCGGCCACCGGTCTGGCCGCCGTCGCCGACGACACGGGGTTGGAGGTCGACGCGCTGGGGGGCGCCCCCGGCGTGTACTCGGCCCGCTACGCGGGCGAGGGCGTCACCTACGCCGACAACGTGGCCAAGCTGCTCGTCGACCTCGACGCGCTGCCCGACGCCGGCGCAGCGCGGACGGCCCGGTTCCGCACGATCGCCCTGGCTGCATTCCCCGACGGGGCGGAGCTCTCAGCCGAAGGGGTGGTCGAGGGGACCATTTCGCCACGGGCCCGGGGGAACGGCGGCTTCGGCTACGACCCGGTGTTCGTGCCCCTCGAAGGTGGCGGACGCACCTTCGCCGAGATGGCCCCGACCGAGAAGCACGCCATCTCGCACCGTGGACGAGCCTTCCGATCGCTGGCGGCTGCCCTCGCTGAACGGCCCGACCGCTCCGAGGGTTGAGCGTGTCGAGCTCGTCGCGCTCATGAAGGGTCCGGCGATCCCGCCGCCCGCGCCGCCCGCATCATCTGCACCCCGTTGGTGAGCGACTCGCGGATCAGGCGATCGTTGTCCTTGGAGATGAAGTCGTGCACACGCTTCTCGAGCAGCAGGCGCATGATCGGATTGAAGGCGCGGTAGGTCTCGGAGAAGTGGACGCGGGTCTGACCGTCGCCCAGGTCCTCCAGGCGGGTGCGGCCCTCGGCCTCCGACCAGAGCGGCTTGCCCACGGCGTTGTACTTCCACGACACCTTGGGCGTGACCTCGGTCAGCCACTCCCACGACTGGCCCCGGCCCCCCGAGAGCAGGTAGCGCGGCACACGGAAGGTGCAGTGGCGCACCAGGCCCTCGCCGATCGCATCCCCCCGGTGGAGGATCTCGATGGTCACGTCGCCGGACTGCGTCAGGGCGCGCCGTAGCCAGAAGAGCTCCCACAGCTCGTCCGGCGTGGCGGCGATGTCGACGAAGAACTGGTGCTCTTGCATTCGATGCACCATATCGCTGCCCCCCGTGGGTGCGACGGAGCAGTCCGCCGGAGTCGGGCCGTTATCGTTTCGCCATGGTCACCGCCCTCCGCGAGCCAGTGGGGCCCGTGTGAACCGCCGACCGGTGGCGACAGCCCTCGGGTCGTGAAGGTCGCCTATGTAGTGCCCCGCTACGGTCTCGAGATCCGCGGTGGAGCGGAGACCGGGGCCCGCATGCTGGCCGAGCACCTGGTCGCCGATCGCGGCGACCAGGTGGAGGTCTTCACCTCGGCGTCGCTGGACGCCCTGACGTGGCGCGACGAGCTGCCGCCGGGCTCCGAGGAGATCAACGGGGTCACGGTGCACCGCATCGCCTCGGAGGCGGGACGCAGCGAGGCGTTCCACCCCCTGTCACAGATGCTCCTGGCCTATCCCGAGCGCGCGGCCCTGGAGGACACCGAGCGCTGGGTCGACCTGCAGGGCCCCCTCTCTCCGGCACTCCTCGATGCGGTCGAGTCCAGCGACGCCGACGTGGTGGCCTTCTACCCCTACCTCTACTACCCGACGATCCGCGGCCTGCCCCGCGTCAGGGAGAGGGCCATCCTCCATCCGGCTGCCCACGAGGAGCCGGCCCTCCACCTGCCCATCTTTGACGCCGTGTTCGCCCAGTGCCGCGGATTCGCCTTCCACACACGCAGCGAGCGACGGCTGGTGGTCGGGCGCTTCGGCGTGGCGGCCACGCCGCAGGTGGTCATCGGCCTGGGGGTCGAGGAGGTCGACGGATCGGCCGAGGGCGCCCGGGCACTCTTCGGGCTGGGGGAGGCGCCCTACCTGCTGTGCATCGGGAGGGTGGACGACAAGAAGGGCACGGGGATCCTCTGGCGCTACTTCCGCTCCTACAAGGAACGCCACCCGGGGGCGCTGCGGCTCGTCCTGGTGGGACAGGTCGTCGATCCGCCCGACGAGGGACCCGACATCGTGGTGACCGGACTGATCGACGATGCGTCGAAGTGGGGCCTGCTGCGCGGCGCGCACGCACTGGTGGCCCCGTCACCCTTCGAGTCGTTCTCCCTCACGGTGGTCGAGGGGATGACGGCGGGCGCCCCGGCCGTCGTCAATGCGGTCTGCGGTGCGACCCGGGAGCACTGCGAGCAGTCCGGGGCGGGACTCTGGTTCGAGGGCTTCGCCGAGTTCGAGGCCGTGATCGGGCGATTGACCGGAGACACCGCGCTCCACGAGACCATGCGGCAGAACGGATTCCGCTATGTGGAGCGCACCTATCGCTGGCCGGTGGTCATGGCGCGCTACGGCGCGTTTCTGGAGGAGTTCGTGGGTCGCCGCCGGCGTGAGCCGACGCGCACGCGGCGTGAGCAGCGTCACGGCGACGAGGTTGAGGGGTAGGTTCGCGTCATGACAGTGATCAAGATCAACGCCATCACGGTGCCCGAGGAGGCCGGAGACGAGTTGGCCAAGCGCTTTGCCGCCCGGGCCGGTGCGGTGGACGACCAGGAGGGGTTCGAGGGGTTCGAGCTGTTGCGACCGACCGACGACCGACGACAGTGGCTCGTGGTCACCCGGTGGAGGGACGAAGCGTCGTTCGCCGGCTGGGTGAGCTCTCCGGCCTTCGCCCACGGGCATGCCGGCGCCGACCGGCCATCGCCCCACGGCGGTCCGGTGTCGATCTCCTCCGAGCTGTGGTCCTACGAGGTGGCCGGCGGTTCGACCCACGGGTGAGCGCCGGAGGCGGAGGAAGGCCGCACGCGCCGGATCCGTGACCAGGTTGTTTGCGAATGGCCAGTTCGCGTGGGGTTCACACGGGCCACGGGAGGGCAGATACTGGACGCAGTGAGGTAGCGGATCGCTCCGTTGCCCCGAGTGGAAAGGAGCTGCCGATGACGTCGACACGCTCGACCGAGGAAGGCGATCCACCGGGTTGAACCCGCGCCACTGACTTGGTGTCGGTGGCGCCGCAGAGCAGCTCGAGGGCAGTCAACCTTGCACAGAGCCAGGTCGAGCCCGAGCCGGCGCGTGTGCCGGCCGGCCGACGATGTGGCCCCCACCAACGTCGCAAACGGTTGGTCCCGAAGGCTGCGAACAGGACACTGAACGAGTACAGGACCGACCTCAGCGTCGGTCCTGCTCGCGTCGGGGGGCGGGAGTCCCGAAGAACCTCTGCCACCTTCCCGCCGGACCCCCGCCGGCTTCGACCCCGTGAGAGTTTTCCCAGCTCATCTGTTTCGTGACAGTGTGGTGACGATGACAGCAGTGCCACCGGAAGCACCATCGGAGCAGTCGCAGCTCCGGCGCTTGGGGATGTTCCCCCTCTCGGCCGTCCTCTATCCCCACGCGCAGATACCCCTTCACGTCTTCGAGCCCCGCTACCGCGAGCTCACCCGCGAATGCCTGGCGGGTGACTCCCGCTTCGGTGTGGTCCTCATCGAGCGGGGGAGGGAGGTCGGCGGCGGTGACCAACGCATGGCGGTCGGCACGTGTGCCGCCATCACCAAGGCGGCGGCACTCTCCGATGGGCGCTGGCTGCTGGTCGTCCAGGGGGAGGCGAGGATCCGGGTGGGCGAGTGGTTGGTGGACGACCCCTACCCGCTGGCGCTGGTGGAGGAGTGGTCACCCCGCATCGACGCCGTGGCGCCCTCATTGGTGCGCCGAGCCGAACTGAGCGTGCGCCGCACCCGCGGCCTGCTGTCGGAGAGTGGAAGGTCGTCGGCGCTCCCCGCCGAGGCACGGTTCGACGACGACCCGGACGTGGCGTCGTGGCAGCTGTGCAGCGAGGCGCCACTCAACATGATGGATGCCCAACGCCTGCTCTCGGCCAGCGGCACGTCGGACCGCCTGGAACTCCTCGTTGAGCTGACCGATGCGATGGAGCGGGATCTGCACCGCATGCTGGCCTCGGGGTGAGCGCGGCCGGGCGGCGCGCGACGTCACCCAGCGTCGTCCACCGGCCCGCGCCGAGCGACGGCCTCCCTCATCACCACCTCGGCGATCAGGCCGGTGGTCTCCCGCCGCGACCGGGCCGCGCCGAACCGCGCCGTCAGGCTGACAATCTCCATGCCGGGGGGCGGCGATCGGAGGAGCTCCTGGTCGGCGTCGCCGACGACGCAGAGCACGGGGCAGTGCCCGCGGGCCAGCCGGAGCACGCCGCCGGGCACCTTGCCCTCGAAGGACGGGGGGTCGAGGTGCCCCTCGCCGGTGACCACCAGATCGGCTGCGGCGATGCGCCGGGCCAGCCCGGTCACGCCGGCCACCAGGTCGAATCCGGGCACGATGCGCCCCCCCAGTGCGGCCAGCCCCCCGGCCAGGCCGCCGGCGGCTCCGGCGCCGGGCAGGGCGTCGACCGCTACGCCGAACTCGTGCCGGTAGCGGTCGGCCAGGAGGTGGAGGCGGTGCGTCAGCCGCTGTACCTGCTCGGCGGACGCCCCCTTCTGCGGTCCGAAGACGATGGCTGCCTGGCCGAAGGGCGTGGTGACGTCGCAGGCCACCTCCAGGTCGATGCCGGCCAGGGCCTGGGGCGATCCGAGGACCCGCACCGCACCCCACCCCCCGTCGGTGGTGGCCGAGCCTCCGCAGCCGACCACGATCCGGCTGGCCCCGGCATCCCGGGCGCCGAGGAGGAGATGGCCCACCCCGGCGGTGTCGGCCACCATTGGGTCTTCGCCGAGGGGGTGGGGGAGCAGGGCCCGCCCGGCGGCGCGGGACATCTCGATGACCGCCGTCGGGCCGCCCGCGCCGGTCTCCGGCAGGAGGCGCCATTCGGCCAGCGTCGGGGTGCCGAGCGGACCGGGCACCGTGGTGAAGTGCGGCGTGCCGCCGACTGCCTCCAAGAGGCCCTCGCCGCCGTCGGACAGTGGGACCTCGTCGGCTGTCCACCCGGCCCTCCGGGCCGCGGCCGCCACGGCGGAGGCAACCTCGGCCGCCGACGCGATACCGCGGAACTTGTCGGGAGCGGCCGTCATGTGGGGCACGGGAGTCGAAGCTAACCGGCCGCGGCGGGTACCTTGAGGGGAATGCCAACGGTGAAGGGCGCACTGCGCCGCGTGCGCGGAGCACCCGCCCCGACGCCCGGGGGTCAGGGGTGGCGTGGCCTGTCGCCGCTCTCGGCCCAACAGGTGCTCGACGTGGTCTACGAGCTCATCCTGGGTCGGGAGCCGGACCCGACGGGGACGGCCAGCTACCTCTCGGGACTGGCGAACGGCTCGCTGACCCCCCAGCAGGTGGCCAACTGGGCCGTGGCCTCGGGCGAGTGGTGGTCGGTCACGCCCTTTCCCGGCCTGGGCCAGTCGCTGCACTTCAGCCGCATGATGTTCGTCCGCTCCCTGCCGGCGGGGAAACGGATCCTGGACCTCGGGGGCACGGCCCTGGGCAATCCCACCGGCGCCCTGGTGCTCATGGGCTACCCGTACCGCTTCGACGACCTGGTGGTGATCGACCTCCCCTCGGAGGAACGCAACGAGCTCTACCGGGAGGACACGGCCCACGCCGTGACCACGACCGCCCTGGGGCCGGTGCGCTACCGCTACCACTCCATGGTCGACCTGTCCGACTTCCCCGACGATTCGGTGGACCTCGTCTACAGCGGCCAGAGCATCGAGCACGTGCCCCTCGAGGTGGCCGACGTGGTGCTCTCCGAGGTGCACCGTGTGCTCAAGCCCGGGGGCCATCTGGGCCTCGACACCCCCAACGCCCGGGTCACCCGCCTGCAGCAGGCCGACTTCATCGACCCCGATCACGAGTACGAGTACACCCACACCGAGCTGAGCGGGAAGTTGGAGCGTGCCGGCTTCGAGATCGTCGAGGCCAAGGGCCTCAACTACGCCGGCCCGAGCGTGGCGGCCGGTCGCTTCGACGCCGAGGCCGTCGCCAGCGCCCGGGGCATCTTCAGCGACCTCGAGGACTGCTACCTGCTGGCCTACCTCTGCCGGGTGCCCCCCGAGCGCCGACCCTGATGCGGCGCTCGTGCCTGCCTCGGTGACCCGCCGGATCCCGGCGATGTGGTGCGGGCGAGAGGATTCGAACCTCCACCCCCAGTGGGGACCGGGACCTAAACCCGGCGCGTCTGCCTGTTCCGCCACGCCCGCAGCGCCCCGCAGTGCGGGTGAACAGGGAGTGTACGGCCCCTTGACCATGGGCGCCCGGCGCGGGAAGTAGCCTCGTGCCATGGCTCTTTCATCCCGTATCCCCACGATCGTCGGCGCCGGAGGGGGACCCGACCCCACTCCGGACATCTACCAGCGACTGCTCAAGGAGCGGATCGTCTTCATCGGCAGCGCCATCGACCAGCTCACGGCCAATCTGGTCTGTGCCCAGCTCATCCTGCTGGAGGCCGAAGACCCCGACAAGGACATCTCGCTCTACATCAACTCACCGGGGGGCTCGGTGACCGACGGGCTGGCGATCTACGACACCATGCAGTACGTCCGTCCCGATGTGTCGACCATCTGCGTCGGCCTGGCGGCCAGCATGGGCCAGTTCCTGCTGTGCGCCGGATCCCCGGGTAAGCGGTTCGCCCTGCCCCACTCCCGGATCCTGATGCACCAGCCCTCGGGCGCCATGCAAGGGCAGGCGGCCGACATCGCCATCCAGGCGGAGCAGATCATCTACCTGAAGCGGATGATGGCCGAGCGCATCGCCTTCCATACGGGGCAGCCGCTGGAGAGGATCGAGCTGGACTCGGACCGTGACCGCTGGTTCACCGCCGAGGAGGCCCAGGAGTACGGGTTCATCGACCAGGTCATCGACCGTTCCGTGGCCGCGGCAGGGAGCGTATAGACGTGGCATTGGACGTCCCGGCCTCGGCGTCGGGCGCCAATTCCCCGACAGATGGCGGCGGGCATGACGGGTTCGGGTTGCCGCGCCCGGTGGCCGACGACTCTCCGATGGCGGCCCAGGCCGCCGGGTTCAGCGCGCGAGAAGCCCGAGGCCACAAGGCCACCCGCGTCGTCTCGCCGAAGATAAGCCTGTGGCAACGCCTCCGCGAGATCTGGCTCTCGCGCGAACTCCTGGTCTACCTGGTACGCACCGAGATCAAGGTGAAGTACAAGAACTCGGTGCTCGGGCTGGTCTGGTCCATGATCGCGCCAGCCATGACGCTGGCCATCTACTTCATCGTCTTCCAGTTCATCGCCAAGAACGGCATCCCGCACTTCGTCATCTTCCTCTTCGCCGGGCTCCTTTTGTGGAACCTGTTCCAGGTCGGTGTCCAAACGGCCACCGGGGTGGTGGTGAACAACGCCGGCATCGTGAAGAAGGTGTCGTTCCCCCGCGAGATCCTGGCCCTGGCCTCCATCGGATCGGCCCTGGTCTTCTTCTTCTTCCAGGCGATCGTCATGGCGATCTTCCTGATCGTCTTCCGGGCGCCACCCGACTGGAGCTACTTCCCCCTCCTGCCGCTCGCCCTGCTCGCCGCCCTGGTGCTGGGATCGGGCCTGGCCATCTTCCTGTCGGCCATCAACGTCTACCTCCGTGACACGCAACACCTGATAGAGGTGGTGATGACGGCGTGGTTCTGGGCCTGCCCGATCGTCTACTCGTTCCAGAGCCAGGTCGCCCTCAGGCTGTCCCAGCACGGGCTGACGTGGTTGTACTTCATGAACCCGATGACCCCGCTCGTGCTCAGCTTTCAGCGGGTCCTCTACGCCCAGGTCATCGTCCGCCAGACGGTCCCACCCCATCGCCTCGTGGCCGAGCTGCCCCCCCACGGCATCGGCTGGTACGCCGGGCTCGACCTGGGTGTGCTCGCCGCCGGTGTGGTGCTCTTCCTGCTCGCCCTGGTCGTGTTCGGGCGCCTGGAAGGCAACTTTGCCGAGGAGCTCTAGGCCGTGAGCGCGGTGGCGGTCGACGTCCAGGGCGTGTCCAAGCGGTTCCGGCTGTCCCATGGCAAGTACAACTCGCTCAAGGAGCGGGTCATCCATGGCGGGCGCACCCCGCACGAGGAGTTCTGGGCGCTGAAGAACGTCTCGCTCCAGGTGAGCGAGGGGCAGACGGTCGGCATCCTGGGGCGTAACGGCTCGGGCAAGTCGACGCTGCTCAAGTGCATCTGCGGTGTGCTCCAGCCGACGGAGGGCCAGGTGGTGGTGAGAGGAAAGCTGGCCGGGCTGCTCGAGCTCGGGGCCGGCTTCCAGCAGGACCTGACCGGGCGGGAGAACATCTACCTCAACGGGTCGCTGCTGGGCATGTCCAAGAAGGAGGTCGACAAGGTCTTCGACGACATCGTGGACTTCTCGGAGCTCGAGGAGTTCATCGACGGGCAGGTGAAGTTCTACTCGTCGGGCATGTACGTCCGCCTGGGCTTCGCGGTGGCCGTCAACGTCGATCCCGACATCCTGGTGATCGACGAGGTGCTGGCCGTCGGCGACGAGCGCTTCCAGCGCAAGTGCATCGACCGGGTGAAGCTGTTCCAGCGCGAGGGCCGCACCATCCTCCTGGTCACCCACTCGCCCGACCAGGTGCGCTCCATCTGCGACAGTGCCCTGGTGTTGAGCCACGGTGACGTCGTGGCCGAGGGTGTCCCCGGCGAGGCGGTGCGGATCTTCCGCGAGGGGCTTCTCGAAGAGGACGGCATCTTGACGGTGCCCGACGACGAGCCCGAGGAGGTCCACCGGATCCCGGTGGACCTGGGGAAGCCGGACGCCGAGCACCCGGTCCGGATCACCTACACCGCCCACACCTACCCGAGATTCGAAGAGGTCCCCTACCTGTCCACCGGAGACAATCTCACCATCGGGGTCGGGTACCACGCCTCCATCGCCACCGAGGACGTCGTGTTCTCACTGGAGCTGCGGGACCGCGAGGACGCCTGTTTCCTGCGCACCGACACCGAAATTCTCGGGCTGCGGTTCGACCTGCCCGTCGGGCCCGGTCTGGTCAACTTCTTGGTGAAGGAGATCCCCCTGCTCGACGGCGAGTTCACCTACTGCATCGGGATCCTGAGCAAGGGGGGTGTGCTCTACGACTGGCGCGAGCCGGCCGGGTCGTTCTCGGTGATGAGCCCGGGCAAGGCGACCGGCTTCATCACCTTGCCGGTCCAGGCCATCCTGGCGCCACCCGAGCCCGACGCCATCGCCCGCATGGCCCCGGACGAGATGACCCATTTCGAGACGCGGGCGTGACCGAGATGGGAAAGGCTGACCAGGCGCAAAGCGCCGTGGCCGATCCGGCGGCCGAGGCCGACGCTCGGGCCTACGTGGCCCGGGTCATGGCCGAGATCGAAGAGGAGGTCCGTCTCCATCGCTCCTCGGGTGATCTGCCGCCCAAACTCGAGCGCGAGCTCGACGAGCTGTTCCTGGCCCATTCCCCGGTGGCCGGACGCGGGGGGGATCTCACCGAGGCCCTGCGCATGGTCGATGCCGCGACGTTCGTGGACCCGGTGGTCCCGATCGCATCCGAGAGGGCCGCCGGCATGGTGGTGAAGAAGGGGATGCGCACCCTTCTGCTCTGGTACGTGGGATGGATCACCCACCAGGTGAGCCAGTTCGCCTCGGCGGTCAGCCGGACCTTGCACATCGTCGACGGCCGCCTCCAGCAGCTCGAGCGCCAGGTGGACGCCCAGCGTGTGGCGAGCGCCGGGGTGGTGGAGTTCCCCGGGGTGCACCAGGCCGATGCCTGGTGGGTCGGGCCGGCGGTCGAGGCGGTGAGGTCGGTCCCCGGTCGCATCGTGCACGCCGCCAGCGGCGACGGGTGGTTGGTGCGGAAGATCATCGCCGCCGGCGGCGACGCCTACGGCGTCGACCCGCGGAGCGAGCCGGTCGATCAGGGGGTGCTCACCGTCTCCGACCTGCGGGGCGAGGAGCTGGCGGATCATCTGCGCGCTGTCGTCCCGGCCGGCCTGGGTGCCATCGTGCTCAGTGGGGTCGTCGACGGTATGTCCAGCGGGGAACGGGCACAGCTCCTCCGGCTGATCGGCACCACACTGGCGCCGGACGGCGTCCTGGTGGTGCACTCGCTGTCCCGGTCGGCGTGGGAGTCGGCCGACGCCCCGTCCGAGGCCGATCTGGCTCCCGGCCGGCCCCTGCGGGCGGAGACCTGGCGGCACCTCCTCGCGCAGGGCGGCTACAAGGCCACGGTGGCACACGGTCCCGGCGACACCGACTATCTGGTGAGCGCCGTCAGGGCCACCGTCTCCCCGGCCGAGCCGACCCTGCCTCAGTGAGCGCCGCCGGGCCGCACGGCCCGTCGGCAGCCGTCCACCAGTTCATTCCCACCCTCAATCCGAGGGATGCCACCGGGACGCACGCCCTGCTGCTGCGCGACATCCTGCGCGCCGCGGGGTGGCGGTCGGAGATCTTCGCCGAGGCGATACACGACGATCTGGCGGCGGAGGCCCACAAACATTGGAGGTACCCCGAGTACGCCGCCCGAGGGGACGTGCACATCTACCAGTTCTCCACGTCCTCGGCGGTGGCCGGCTACCTGGCCGACCGGGCGGAACCCCTCATCGTCAACTTCCACAATTTCACCGGGCCCGAGCACTTCGCCGGGTGGGAGCCCCACACCGAGCAACGGGCGCTCCGGGCCCGAGCCGAACTGGCCCGGCTTGCCCCCCGGACGTCGTTGGGCCTGGCCGACAGCCACTACAACGAGCGGGCCCTGCGCCAGGCGGGGTACCGGCGGACGACGGTGGCGCCGGTGCTGGTGGACTACGCGAGGGTGAGGGCGGCGCCCGACCGCCGTGTGGCGGCCGAGCTCGCCCGCGCCAAGGGTCGGGGAGGGTCCGACATCCTCTTCGTCGGGCGGATCGTGCCCTCCAAGCGGCAGCACGACCTGGTCAAGGCCCTCTGGGCCTACCGGCGACTGTACGATCCCGACGCCCGGCTCCACCTCGTCGGGGGCACGTCGAGTTTTGCGTACCTCAAGGCACTCCGTGGTTTCGTCGGTGAGCTGGGGCTCACCGACTCGGTGCGGATCACCGGCGACGTGTCCGACGCCGCACTGTCCGCCTACTTCGCCGCGGCGGATGTCTACCTCTCGCTCTCGGCCCACGAGGGGTTCGGGGTGCCGCTGGTCGAGTCGATGGTCGCCGGTGTGCCGGTGGTGACCCGGGCCGCGGGCGCGGTGGTGGAGACGGTCGGCGATGCGGCGCTGCGGTTGGCCGGGACCGATCCCCTCTACGTCGCCGCCACGCTCCGACGCGTGTGCACCGATGCCACGCTGCGCCGGTGGTTGGTCGAGGCGGGACGGCGTCGCGTGCCGGCGCTGTCCCTCGACGCCGTGGGCCCGCAGTTCGTGAGGGCGGTGGCGACGGTCGCCGGCTCGGCCCGATGAAGGTCATCTTCGTGACGCCGCGGTACGGCCCGCAGGTGATGGGCGGTGCCGAGACGGCGGCGCGCAAGCTGGCCGAGCATCTGGTGGCGGAGACCGGGTGGGAGGCCGAGGCGTACTCGACCTGCGCGCTCGACCCGCACACCTGGGCCGACGAACTCGATCCCGGCGACACGGAGATCAACGGCGTACCGGTGCACCGGTTCGCCTCCGAGCACGGGCGGGTACCGGGCTTCTACGCTCTCGACGGGCGGCTCCGCCTGGCCCCGCAGAAGGCCACCCGGGCAGAGGGGCGACGGTGGGTCGACTACAACGGTCCCGTCTCGCCCGATCTGATTGAGGCCGTCTGCACCACGGACGCCGATGTGGTGGCCTTCTATCCCTACCTCTACCACCCCACCGTGGCGGCGATCGGGCGCGTGCGCGTGCCGGCCGTCCTCCATCCGGCGGCGCACGACGAGCCGTGCCTGTACCTGCCGGTCTTCCGCGGGACCTTCGGCGACGCCGACGCCTTCTGCTTCCACACGGCGGCCGAGCGCTTGCTGGTGGAACGCACCTATACGGTGGCCGAAAAGCCGCAGATCGTGCTGGGCCTGGGCGTGGGCGAGTCGGCCGGGGCCGGGCGGCCCGGAGGCGTCGTCCTGGGCCTCGGTGACCGCCCCTACGTGGTCAGCGTCGGTCGGGTGGACGAGCACAAGGGGTCCAAGATGCTGGCGTCCTACTTCGCCACCTACAAGGAGCGGCACCCCGGCCCGTTGGCCCTGGCGCTGGTCGGCCCGGTGTCGTTCACCCTCGATCCGCACCCCGACATCGTCGTCACCGGGCCGGTCGACGAAGCCGACAAGTGGGACATCACCCGTGACGCGCTGGTGGCCGTGTCGCCCTCGGCACTCGAGTCCTTCTCGCTCGTCGTGCTCGAGGCGTGGGTGGACCGCGTGCCGGTCGTGGTCAACGGGACCTGCGGGCCGACGCGCGAGCACTGCGAACGATCGGGCGGGGGCCTGTGGTTCACCTCCTACCCGGAGTTCGAAGGCGCCCTGGACCGCCTTCTCGCCGACCCCTCCCTGCGGGCCACGCTCGGTGCCAACGGTCGGGCCTACGTCGATCGCCACTATCAGTGGCCGGTGCTCATAGAGCGCTACGCCGGGTTTCTGGCCTCCGTCGTGGCGCGGGGCCGCGGCACGCCCGGCGTCCTGTGATGCGTCGGGCGTCGAGGTCGACGGCCTCTCGAAGGCCAGGGAGGGACCCCAGGTAGCATCGGCGGCGTGTCCGTTCCCTCTCCGCCTCAGCGCAGTTCCCGCCGTGACAGTGGTGGGTCGGAGGACCACGACGCCGACGCCGTCGCTGCGCTGCGCGCTGCGTTCGCTCGCCTGCAACCACAGGGGAGTGGCGCCTGGAACTTCCTTGCCGCCCTCACACATCTGAGCGATCGTTACAGCGAGTACCGGCCCGGCGCCTCGGAGCTGTCCAAACTGGTGGCCAGCGGCCAGGCGGTGCCGGGAGGCGCCGGCCCACGACGACGGCGGTCACGCCTCTCGGCGGCCGACCGGGCCGCCAACAGCGGACCGGTCGCGACGCCGGAGCTCGAGTGGGCGATGAAACAGGTGGTCGAGGCCTTCCGGTTCCTCTCGGCCCGGGTGGCCATCCTCGAAGAGCGGGCGGCCCTCGAGGATGTGCCCGTCTCGGGCACGCCGTGGTTGATGCCGGCGCAGGAGCTGGGGCGGTGGGTCGAACCGGTGGTGGCCCACCTCGTGGCGTCGGACCCCCGGGGCGAGGTGGTGCACGGCGACTGCGGCGAGGGAGCGCTGCTCGACGCGCTCGAGAGTGCCGGGATCGCGGCGCACGGCGCCGAGCCCCGGGGCACGGTGGCGCTGGGGGCGCTGGAGCGCGGCCACTCGGTGTCCGTCTGTGAGACGGCGGACGAGCTTTCGGCCCGATCGCCGGCATCGTTGGGCGGCGTAGTGCTCAGCGGGGTGGTCGACCGCCTTCCTCTCCCCGCCCTCATCACCTTGTTGGCCCGGGTGCAGCGCACGTTGACGCCGGGTGCACCGCTGGTGGTGGTGGTGCGCACACCGCAGGTGGCCGACGACGAACCCCTCGGGGTGGTCGCCCGCGACCTTCTCGGCCCACGCGCCCTGCACGCGCGGACCTGGGCCCTGCTACTGGAGAGAGCCGGCTTCGTCAGTGGCGCGCCGCTCGTCGCCGATCCCGCCAGCGACGACAGGCGCCTTGTCCTCTCCTCGGTGCGCCGGTGAGCGGTGTCCATCAGTTCGTACCCTTGCTGCATCGCGGGGACGCGGTCGGTCGTCACACGCTCCGACTGCGCGATCTCTTCGTGGCCCGGGGGGTCCCTTCCCGGATTTATGTCGAACTGGTCGATCCCGAGACGGTGACAGAGACCGAGCTGGCGACGGCGTACCCCGGGCACAGCGAGCCGGGTGACGTACTCCTCTACCAGTTCGCCACGGCGTCGGCCATGGCGCCGTGGTTGGCCGCCCGCGCCGAGACGCTGGTGGTCAACTACCACAACATCACGCCGCCGGAGCTCCTGGCCGCATGGGACAACCAGGTGGCGCTGGGCCAACTGCGCGCCGGGGCCGAGCTGCGCACGCTGGCCCCGCGCACGGCCCTGGCCATCGCCGACTCGGCGTACAACAACGAGCATCTGGTTGCCGCCGGGTTCGTCAACAGCGTGGTCGTCCCGCCGTCGGCCGCACTGGGCGACGACATCCTCGGCGCAGCGGAGCGGGTGCAACGAGGAGGTACGGGGCGAGGCGCGCGCTGGCTCAGTGTGGGGCGGGTGGCACCGAACAAGGCCCTTCACGAGACGGTCATCGCCCTGATGGTGGCCCGGGCCCACCGAGATCCCGAGGCGACCCTGCTTGTCGTGGGCAAGGCGGCCATCGCATCGTACGACGCCGCCCTTCGTCGCTTCGTGGCCGAGATGGGTCTGGACGACGCCGTCACCTTCGCGGGACATGCCAGCGATGCCGCGGTGGCGGCCGCCTACGCGCAAGCCGACGTGCTGGTGGTGACGTCCCAGCACGAGGGGTTCTGCGTCCCAGTCACCGAGGCCATGGCCGTCGGGCTCCCCGTGGTGGCCTATGCCCAGGGTGCCCTCCCCGAGGTCCTCGGTGCGGCCGGCGTCCTGGTCGATGCCGTCGATCCCTACGGGTTGGCGTCCACCATCGCCGACCTGCTTGAGGACCCCGCCCGTTGCCGGGAGCTGGCGGCCGCCGGTCGGAGGCAGTTGGCCGCTCTCGACCTCGCTGGGGCGGGCGATCGGCTGGTCGACCTGGTGTGCGCGCTGCGCTGAGATGCCCGCTCGGCAGGGTCAGGGCGAGCCGGGGCGGCTAGCGCAGGGGGGCGGGGGAGCCGATGGCCTCTTGGAGCAGGGACACGAAGTGGCGTTGTGAGTCGGACAGGCTGAACCCGTCGGCCCGGGCGCGGCCGGCGGAGGCGAGATGTCGGCGCAGTGCCTCGTCGGACAGGATCCGCCCCACCGCGGCGGCGAACGAGGCAGGTGACTTGTCGGGCAGCACCAGTCCCGCGCCCCCCACCGTCTCGGGTACCGCAGCCACCCCGTAGGCCACGATCGGGATCCCGTGACCCATGGCTTCGGCCAACGGCACGCAGAAGCCCTCGTGCTCCGAGGCGCAGACGAACACGTCTGCCGCCTGCAGGTAGGCCTCGAGCTCCGCCTCGCTGACCGATCCCGCCAGGTTGACGGCGTCGTCGAGACCGAGCTCGGAGATGAAGGCGCGCAGTGCGGGCTCGTAGGTCTCCCCCAGCGGCGATCCCACCAGGTGCAGGCGCGCCGAGGGATCGTAGAGCCGGCGCAGCACGGCCAACATCTTGACCAGGTCGTGCGGCGCCTTGTGCGGGGAGATCTTGCCCACGAAGAGCAGGTCGGCTCCCCCGGCCCCCACCTTTTGCCGGGCCAGGCGCTCCGCCAGGGCCGGATCGGGGGCCTCGCCCTTGCGATGCATGTCGATCAGGAGGGGGACCACGGCCGTGTCCTCGTAGCCCAGGGCCCGTAGCTCCGACTCGTTGAACGCCGAGTCGGCCACGGCAAACCGGCTCTGGGGTGCCAGTCGCGCCAGCTGCGTGCGGCCGAGTGCGACCTCGTAGGCCACGTCGGGCTCCCAGTCGCGCAACAGGTGTGCGGGTGTGATGTTGTGATAGTTCACCAGCTTGGGCTCGGTGCGCGCCGCGAAGATGTCGTAGACCGGGCTGCCGATGGAGGACTGGTAGAGCAACCACCGATCGCGCCCGGCACGACCGAGCTCGGTGACGGCCCGCCCCTCGCCTCGCACGTCGGGCGTGAAGCTCCCGTAGAAGATGTCCGAGTCGATTCCGACAGCGCGCAGTCCGTCGCGCAGGTTGATGGTGTGCACACCGATGGCGTCGCGGCTGGCCAACGAGGGAATGACCTGGTCGACGCGCACGGGCGTGCAGTGTACCGGCGGCACCCGTTCGGCACCCGTTCGGCACCCGTCCGGCACCGTGCCACCGGTAGCGTTTTCCCTAGTGAATCGGGTGATGCTGTGAATCGGGTCATGCGTGGGCGGCGCGCACGGGCGGAGTGCCGAGAGCGCACCGGGGACACCGAGCGCACCAGGGGTACCCGCGGCTGGCAGGGCCATCGTCGCGTGACGGGTCATGGGGGGCGCGTCTCCGTCCTCGGCGCACTGATCGTCGTCCTGGCCGGGGGAGTGCCGCTCGCCCTCTCGCTGACGTCGGGACCCGCGGCGGCGTCCACGAGCACCAGCGTGGTCCTCGTGGGCCACGGGTACGGGCACGGCATCGGCATGGGACAGTGGGGCTCGTTGGGCTACGCGCTCGGCGACGACGGCGGCGCCGGGAACTTCACCTACGGCCAGATCCTCAGCCACTACTACGGCGGCACCACGCTGGAGGCGCTGGGCACGGCGCCCGCCCCGGCATCAATCCACGGCGGATATGTCAGCGTGGCCATGACGGAGAACAACGGCGACGACCTGATCGCCACTGCGGCCTCGGGCGATCTCAGCGTCCCGGGCGTGACGAGCTCGGCCACCTCCGTCCTCTTCCGGCTGACCGGCTCGACCTACACCGTGTTCACCAGTGGCGGCTGCGCCGGCGAGGGCGGATGGACGCAGGTCGCGACCACGGTCACGGACCCGAGCGCGTCCGCAGTCAACGACGGGCCGGTCGAGCTGTGCCAGGCGGGACCCAGCATCGAGCTGCACGGAGCCCTTACGGCGGTGCCCTCCGGGGGGCAGGCCAGGACGGTCAACGTCCTCCCCCTCGAGCAGTACGTGGCCGACGTTGCGCCGGCCGAGTCCCCCTCGAGCTGGGCCTCACTGGGCGGTCTCGGACCGCAGGGCCAAGACTGGGGCTTTCAGCAGTCAGAGGCCCAGTCGGTGGCCGCCCGTTCCTACGTCGAGGCGGCACCGTTCGGCTACGGCGGCTACGCCGACACCTGTGACCAGACGTGCCAGTCCTATCCTGGCATGAAGGATGAGACTCCGGCGTCCCTGTTGGCCGCCCAGGACACGGCCGGTCAGGTGATGGTGACCAACGGTACCTCCACGGTGGCCACGACCGAGTACTCCTCCTCGTCGGGGGGCTACTCGGCGGGCGCTCAGTTCCCCGTTGTCGCCGACGCGGGCGACGCCGTCTGCATCAGCGCGTCGGTGTGCAACCCGAACCACGACTGGACGGTGACGTTGTCGGCCAACTCGATCGATACGGCGTACCCGTCCATCGGCGCATTCACCTCGTTGGAGGTGACGGCGCGCAACGGCGACGGTGACGAAGGTGGCCGGGTCGACGAGATGACCGTGAGCGGCACCGGTGGCTCCGTGTCGGTCACCGGATCCGCCTTCGCCGCCGCCATGAACTTGAAGTCGGACTGGTTCTCCCTGGCCAATCCGGGCTACTGGCTGGCGTCCTCAAATGGCGGGGTCTTCAGCTTCGGGGGTGCCCAGTTCTTCGGCAGCGCCGGCAACATCGCGCTCAACAAGCCCATCGTGGGCATGGCCGCGGCGCCCGACGGCGGCGGGTACTGGCTCGTTGCCTCCGACGGCGGGATCTTCACCTACGGCGACGCCCGGTTCTACGGCAGCGCCGGGAACATCGTGCTCAACAAGCCGATCGTGGGGATGGCCGTCACGCCCGACGGGGGCGGCTACTGGCTGGTGGCCTCCGACGGCGGCATCTTCACCTACGGCGACGCCCGGTTCTACGGCAGCACCGGCAGCCTCATGCTCAACAAGCCCATCGTCGGCATGGCCACCACCCCCGACGGCGGCGGGTACTGGCTGGTGGCCTCCGACGGCGGGGTCTTCACCTTCGGCGACGCCCGGTTCTACGGATCGATGGGCGCGACACCACCGGCGTCGCCTGTCGTCGACGTGGCGCCCGCCACCGGTGGGGGCGGCTACTGGATGCTCGAAGCCAACGGCACCGTGCAGGGCTTCGGTGACGCGCTGGCGGTCGGCACAGGGAGCGGGTCGCCGGGGGTCTCCTCAGCCCACAGCGCGATGACCTCAATGGCTCCGAGCGCGGATGGGCAGGGCTACATACTCGCCGACCTCTCGGGTCAGGCATTCACCTTCGGCGACGAGGTGTATGCCGGCGACGTGGCCTCCGCCGTACCCGGCTACTCCGGCCGGATCGTCGGCAGCGCCGCCAGTCCGGGCTGAGACGTGCCCGCCTCCCGGTTCACGTCGGCCAGGCGGGGAAACTTCCGCAGCCGCCCCAAGGGACCCAACAGGCTGGCGTCGACGCCGTGGTCCGCGGCGTTGAGGAGTCGCAGGTCGCCCCGGCTGTTGCCGTAGGCCCACAGCTCCACCTGGTCGCCGCCGCCAGCGAGAAGGCCATGGGTGCGCAGGTGGCTGAGCAGCCGGGCGTACTTCTCCGTCCCCCGGCAGTTCACGCCCTCGTAGGCGCCGGTGAGGATCCCTCCGCTCACCGCCAGCCGGGTGGCAACGACGCCGTCGAACCCCAGCAGCGCACCGGCGGGGCGCACGTAGCACTCCGGAGAGGCGGAGACGATGACCACGTAGTGCCCCTGTCGCCGGTGCCACTCCAGGCGGAGCCGCGCATCCTGGCGGAGATGGCGGGTCAGGTGCCGTCGGGCGAAGGTGGCCGCCCGGTCGTCCACCACCTCGACCGGCAGCCCACCGACGAGGCGGGTGAGGAATCGCTCCTTGACGTCGTCCGCCGCCGGCCCGCCGACCAGCGCCGCCAGCAGGAATCTGGGCCACAGCCTGCTCATGGCGCGCAGCACGGGCCAGATGCCCCGCAGGTCGATCAGGAAGGGGAGCATGCTCCCCCCGCTGGTCAGCGTTCCGTCGAAGTCGAAGGCGGCCACTGTCGTCGGGCGCACGGGGTCAGGGTGCCGCACCGGAGGGTCCATTACCGGGCCATTGTCGCACGGTCGTGGCCGGGCGAACCTAAAGGTGACCTACGGGGTCGACAATTGCCGGGCGAGCCGGTAAGGTCATGCAGCTACAACCCCGCGCCACATCTACAGGAGGCTCACATGGCAGTTCGACTGGGGGACACCGCTCCCGACTTCACGGCCGACACCACCGACGGCACCATCAATTTCCACGAATGGCTGGGCGACAGCTGGGGGATTCTCTTCTCGCACCCCAAGGATTTCACCCCGGTGTGCACCACCGAGCTGGGAGCCTTTTCCAAGGCCAAGCCGGAGTTCGACAAGCGCAACACCAAGCTGATCGGCATCTCCGTCGACTCCGTCCAATCGCACAAGGGCTGGGCGGGCGATATCGAGGAGACCCAGGGCTCGGCCCTGGCCTTCCCCCTGATCGGTGACGAGGACAGGCAGGTTGCCGACCTCTACGACATGATCCACCCCAACGCCAGCGACACCCTCACCGTGCGCTCCGTCTTCATCATCGGGCCGGACAAGAAGGTCAAGCTCACCCTGACCTACCCGGCGTCGACCGGTCGCAACATCGAGGAGATCCTCCGGGTGCTCGACTCGCTGCAGCTGACGGCCGACTACAAGGTGGCCACGCCGGTCAACTGGACGGACGGCGAGGACGTGATCATCGTCCCCGCGGTGAGCGACGACGAGGCGAAGGACCGGTTCCCCAAGGGCTGGAAGGCCGTGAAGCCGTACCTCCGGGTGACCCCGCAGCCCAACCGCTGAGCGAGCGGGGGCGGCTGCCCCCTCAGGACGGCAACGCCCGAGGACGGAGAGGTGGAACGTGACGCTCCCGCTCAGCGGAGTCACCGTGGTGTCATTCGAGCAGGCCGTGGCGGCGCCGTTCTGCAGTCGGCACCTGGGCGATCTCGGTGCACGAGTCATCAAGGTGGAGCAGCGCGCCGGGGGTGACTTCACCCGGCACTACGACGACGCCGTGCGCGGCATGGCCTCCCACTTCGTGTGGCTCAACCGGAACAAGGAGTCTCTGACCCTCGACGCGAAGCATCCTGGCGCGCAGCAGGTGCTCGAACGGCTCCTGGCCCGGGCCGACGTCGTGATGCAGAACCTGGCACCGGGAGCAGCGCACCGCATGGGAATCGGCGCCTCGGACATCGTCGCCCGATTCCCGAGAGCGATCGCCGTGGACATCTCCGGCTACGGCACGGGCGGTCCCTACGACGAGAAACGGGCCTACGACCTCCTCATTCAGGCCGAGGGCGGCGTGTGCTCCATCACCGGCCTTCCGGGCTCTCCGGCCAAGGCGGGGCCGCCGGTCGTCGACATCGGCTCAGGCCTCTACTCGTTGTCCGGGATACTGGCCGCCCTCTACGCACGCGAGCGGACCGGGCAAGGTGCGGCGATACAGATCAGCATGTTCGACGTCGTGGGCGAGTTCATGGGCTTCGCCCTGCAGTTCACCCGGCATACCGGAGAGGAGCGGCAACCCAATGGCATGAGCACTCCCATGGTTGCCCCCTATGGTGCGTACCCGACGAGCGACGGGCAGACGGTCGTGCTCGGGACGACCAACGATCGCGAGTGGCAACGGCTGGCCACCTCCATGCTCGATCGGCCCGACCTGGCCGCCGATCCCAGATTCGCCACCAACATGGCCCGCTGCGAAGAGAGGGCCGTATTGGACGAGGTGATCGGCGAGTGGACGGGCCGGCACCCGCTCGCCACTATCCAGGCGGCCGCCGACGCCGCCGGGATCGGGAACGCGCGCTACAACACGGTGAAGGACGTCCTGGCCCACCCTCAGCTCCAGGCCCGCCGCCGCTGGCACGATGTCGACTCGCCCGTCGGCTCGCTTCCCACCTTGGTGGTCGCCGCGGAGTCCGAAGACTGGCCGCCGCGGCTCGATCCCATCCCCGCGTTGGGCGAGCATACGGATGCCATCCTGGCCGAGCTGGGCTACTCTTCGGATGAAATTGCGAAGCTGCGGGGTGACGCCGCGGTCTGAGCAGTGACCTATCGGCCTGGCCCACTGCCGGAGCCGGGACCGATCACAGGGGTGCTGCACATGGGTTTGTTGGACGGCAAAGCCGCGGTCGTGACGGGAGGTGCCCAAGGAATCGGCCGAGCAATGGCCGAGACGTTCGGCCGTGAGGGAGCTGCCGTAGTGATCGCCGACGTGAACGAGCCCGCCGCCCGAACGACGGCCGACCAGCTGGCTGCCGGGGGATCGAGCGTGGTGGCGGTGCGCTGCGACGTCACATCGGAGGCCGACGTCGAGGCGGTGGTGGCCCGCTGCGTGGCGGAGCTCGGCGCACTCGACATCATGGTCAACAATGCGGGCGTGACGCGCGACGCCACCCTGCGGCGCATGACCCTCGAAGAGTTCCGCACGGTCATTGACGTGCACCTCCAAGGTGCCTGGCTCGGGACCCGGGCGGCGGCCGCCGTCATGCGGGAGCAGAAGAGCGGGTCCATCATCAACATGTCGTCGATCTCGGGGAAGGTGGGCAACATCGGCCAGACGAACTACAGCACGGCCAAGGCGGGCCTGGTCGGCCTGACCAAGGCCTCGGCCAAGGAGCTGGCGCACCTCGGCGTGCGGGTCAACGCCATTCAGCCCGGTCTCATACGGACGGCGATGACCGAGGCCATGCGGGCCGACGTCTGGGAACAGAAACTGGCGGAGATCCCGATGGCCCGAGC
>Ga0302181_10000575_pt1 | contig 29175 bp, 29 predicted proteins | sample I_Palsa_E3_3_FD_198786 | JGI IMG/M metagenome (GOLD analysis project Ga0302181, IMG submission 198786) | Peat permafrost microbial communities from Stordalen Mire near Abisko, Sweden - I_Palsa_E3_3 | ecosystem: Environmental > Terrestrial > Soil > Palsa > Peat permafrost | place: Sweden...
GGCCCACCCAAGGACGACCCGGTTAGGGCTGGGGGCCGCCCGCTGCCCGCGGAACAGGGGGCACTACCCGCGGGCTGATGGACATCCGTGTCGCGGGCAGCATATCGCTCGGCACCGAAGCCCGGAGCCGCGCGTTCTGGCCTGCGTTTCAGCGCACTGTGGGCCGGCGCCGCAACTTGGAGGCCAATCTCTCGTTCCAGCACGTAACGTTTGCCCACGCCATGGCCCGCATCAAGAAAGGAATCCAAACGATCCATGCGCCCTGAGGGCTCCCTTGAACCAGACACCTGCCCCGCCCGACCACCGGACAGCGTCGACGTGCTGGGTGTCCCGCTCAATCTGACCGACTATGAGAGCATGCTGGACTGGATCGACGGGACCGTGGCCCAGGGCGAACGCGGCTACGTGTGCGTGTGCAATGTCCACACCGTGATGGCATCGGCTGAGGACAGCGAACTGCGCTCGGCGCTGCTGGGATCGTCGATGAACGTCCCGGATGGACAGCCTCTGGTGTGGGCGATCAACGCACTCGGACACGCGTTGGCGGGCCGCGTCTACGGACCCGAGCTGATGGCGCGAGCGTGCGCCCGCGGCGTGGAGAGCGGCCAGCGTTTTTACCTCTACGGCGGCCGTAACCAGGGGGCCCTGGTGCAGCTCGCGCTCAATCTGCGCCAGCGCTATCCGGGGGTGAAGATCGTGGGCGGATTCTCACCCCCGCACCGTCCCCTGACCGACGAGGAGCAGGATTCGGTCGTCGAGGAGATCAACGCCTCGCGGGCCGACGTGGTCTGGATCGGAATCGGAGTCCCGAAGCAGGAGAAGTGGATGGCGCGGATGCGCTCCCACCTCGAGGCACCGGTGCTGATCGGCGTCGGGGCTGCGTTCGACTTCCATGCCGGGCTGGTGCCGCAAGCGCCCAACTGGATCCAGGATTCCGGGCTGGAATGGGCGTATCGCCTGGCTCACGAGCCGCGCCGGCTGGGTCGACGCTACATCCGGTACAACCCGCGCTTCGTGTATGCGTTCGCGCGGCAACTCTTCCAGCACCGCCGCTCAGCGCGGGCCGTCTAAGGGTCCTACGGACCTTCAGCCCATCCGAACGGACCGTTCAGTCGTGCTGGCGCCGCGTGGGGCCGCATCGGGCGGGCCGTTGCTGGTGCGCCAGGCGCTCAGAGCACAATTCGCGGGATGACTCGCAGCCCGGCAGCATCGATCGTGATCCCGACCCGGGGGCGTCCGGACTACCTGGACGTGACCCTGGCGTCGATCGCACCGCAAGCGCACCGCGCCGGTGCCGAGGTGATCGTCGTCAGCGACGGTGGCGATCCCGCCACGGCGGCCGTGGCGGCTCGCCACCAGGCGCGTGTGATCACGCTGCCGCGGCCGGCGGGCGCCAACGCCGCCCGCAACGAGGCCGTGAGAGCGGCTTCCGGCGATCCGATCGTGTTCATCGACGACGACGTGGATGCGCCACCGGGGTGGCTTGACGCGCTCCTGGTGGGGGTGGCCGCGGCACCCGACCACGACGTGTTCGGAGGCCCGATCCGGGCGCGACTGGAGGGGGGTGGGCCGCGAGCCTGCGGTCGCGAGTCCGCACCGATCACGACCCTCGACCTGGGCTCGGAGGACCGGGACGTCACGCTGGTGTGGAGCGCCAACCTGGCCATCCGCCGGCGCGCGCTGGATGAGATCGGACGCTTTGACGAGACGATCTCGATCCGTGGCGACGAAGAGGACTGGCAGCGCCGCTACGCGGCTCGCGGAGGGCGCGTCCGCTACGTCGCGGACGCGGGCCTCGATCACCGGCGCAGTGCCGCAGACGCCACCATTCGCAAACTCGCCGTATCGGCCTACGGGCACGGGCGCGCCTCGCGGCGCTATGACGTGCGTAAAGGCACCGCCCCGGCGTTCTCAGCGGAACTGCGCACGCTCCTGGGTTGCGCCTGGCACATCGTCAGGCGGCGCTGTGCCAACGGCATCGTGCTCGCCGCACAGGCAGCCGGGCGAGTCCAGGAAACCCTCGCCGAGCGCCGCACGGAGCGCCGGGCGTTGGCGCGACACGATCGTCTCGCGCCACCCGCGCCGGGCGCTGACGACTTCCTCTCCGGCACCAGCGGCCACGTGTTCGGCCTCAAGCCGACCACTCAGGCGATCGTCACGGACGCATTCTGCGACGCCGTCAGCCTGGCTCGCTGGCAGCCGTGGGCACTGCGCAGGGCCGCTCGCGCATGGCCCCGCCGCAGCGTGCTGGTCTTGGGGATCGAGCGGACCGACATGCCCAACCTGCTCGCATCGACACGCTCGGAACTCCTGCGTTCCCACCACGATGTCCGGTTCGCGAGTACCGCGGCGGCAGACCGCGGCAAGTTCGAGAACCTGAACCTGCTCCTGGAGGCCAATCCGGCCCAGGGCCACGATTGGCTGGTGGTCGTCGATGACGACGTCGAACTTCCGGCCGGGTTCCTCGACGCGTTCATCTTCCTGGCCGAGCGCTTCGGGTTGCGCCTGGCCCAACCCGCGCACCGCCGGCGCTCACACGCCGCGTTCGAGATCACCCGACGCCGCGCCACCAGCGTCGTGCGGGAAACCGCGTTCGTGGAGATCGGCCCGGTGTTCGCCTTCTCAGCCGTGACGTTCGACGTGCTGCTGCCGTTTCCGCCGCTGCGCGTCGGTTGGGGCCTCGATACCCACTGGTCTGCGGTGGCCCAGGAGCATGGTTGGCCGATCGGCGTGATCGACGCGACCCCGGTTCGCCATGGCCTGCGGCGGATCGCGGCCTCCTACGACCGTCAGGCCGCTGTCGCCGAGGCGCGGGAGTTCCTCGCCGGGCGCCCGTATACCGCAGCGCGCGAGGCCCAGCGCACGCTGGCCGCCCACCGATCCTGGCGATGAAGGTCCTGGTGGTCACCGAGTACTACCCCCGCGCCGAGGATCCGGTGCTCGGCGTCTGGGCCCACCGGCAGACGCTCGCGGCGCGCGACGCGGGCGCGGACGTGCGCGTGCTGGTGCTCTACCGACCGCTGCCGCCGCTCGCCACGGTGCGCAAGCTTGACCTGGGGGGCCTGCGACAGGCGGTCAGCCAGCCGCGCACGGTCACGCTTGACGGTGTGCGGGTCGACTATCTCCGTTACCTCTCTCCGCCGCGGCCGTGGAGCTACAGCTCGTGGGGCGCCTGGGCGGCACCGGTCTTGCGCCGCGCCGTCACCAGGCTGCGCGCGACGTTTCCATTCGACCTGGTGCATGCCCATTACGCCGTGCCGGCAGGCGATGCGGTGAGGCGAGCGGCGCGCCGGGTTCCGCTCGTCGTCTCGGTGCACGGCGGGGATCTCTACGGCGACCATGCTGGGGCCGGGACGATCCGGGCCACGCTCGCTCACGCGTCGCTCGTCCTCGCCAACAGCTCCGGTACCGCGCGGCGATGCGCGGCGCGTGGCGCTCGCACAACGCGCGTCATCCACCTCGGGGCTGATCTCCCCGCCGAGCCATCGCGGCGACCGCAGCGACCCGTGCTGGTCACCGTCGGCCACCTGGTGGCGCGCAAGCGCCACGCCGATGTGCTGCAAGCCGTGGCCCAATTGCGCGATCGTCATCCCGAGCTTGAATACGTGATCGTCGGTGATGGACCGGAGAGGGACCGGCTGCAGGCCCTGGCGGCGTCACTCGGGATCGAGCGTCTGGTGACGTGGCGCGGCTCGCTGGCCCACTCCGATGCGGTCGCCGCCGCCCGAGCCGGCAGCCTGTTCGTGCTGCCCAGCGTCGAGGAGGCATTCGGTGTCGCCTACGTCGAGGCCATGGGTGGCGGCGTACCGGCGATCGGTTGCCGGGGCGAGGACGGTCCCGAGGAGATCGCGGCCGCAGGGGGCGGGATTGCGCTGGTGGCGTCCCGGGACCCCAGCGCGCTCGCGGCGCTGATCGAGCGGCTCCTGAGCGATCCCTCCCAACTCGAGGCGATGGGACGCCAGGCGCGCCTGACGATCGAGCGGGGGTTCACCTGGCCGCAGTGTGGACGAGAGACAGTCGACGCGTATCGCGCGGTGGTGCGTGGCTAGCCACCAATCAACGGCCGGGTGCGAGCCCTATCAGCCGCGTAACTTCCTCGATCGGCTCAGCCGGCGATCGACGCTCGAGGTCAACTACCGCCAGATGATGCGGCGGGAGGCAGAGCTGGTCAGGCGCCGCGTGGGGCTGAGCGGCGGAGACGTGCTCTCGGTCGGATGCGGATGGCACCCGGGTCGACACCTGTTTCCCGCACCGGCGTTTCGTCTCGTGGCTGTCGATGCCGATCCCGATCGCGTGGCCGGGGTTGCCGCGAGCGGCGCAGCAGACGAAGCGCTGGTGGGATACGCGGGCAGGCTCGACCTCCCCGCGGCCTCCTTCGACGTGGTGCTGTATCGGCTCGTCCTGCATCACCTTGCCTTCCAGGGCCCGCTTCAGCCCTGCTTCGCCGAGGCGGCGCGGCTTGTGCGCCCGGGCGGAGCGCTGGTGGCGATCGAGCCGGGGTCCTGGCATCCGGTCGGTTTCGGTCTCACGCTCGCCAATCGCGCCGGCGCCGCCACGGCCCTGCATGGAACGCCCGATGACATTCCGCTCTCGCCCCGTCGACTGGCCGCCGAAGCGCGCGCCGCCGGCCTACAGCCCGAGCTGCACGCGGTCACCTACACCTGGCGGAGGCTGCCGGCGAGAGTGCAACAGTCCTTGCAGCCGCTCGACAGGCTCGGCTCCCGGCCCCGAGCCGCGGTTTTTGGTCACACCTTGATGCTGATCGCCCGCAGCCTCGGTTCATCCGGGCTCGATTGCTAGGCTCGGCGCCGTGTCGTCTCTCGTCACGGCGCCAGAGCGCGACGCGCCCGGACCGGACCCGGCAGCAGCTCGCCGGCGCGCTGCCGGCATTCGCCCCAGCCGCGATGCGGTGCTGGGGCTGGGCCTCGCCGCGGGCTTTGTGCTCCTGGCGTTCACCACCACCGGCGGAGTCGATCTGGCTCCCAACACGTGGGCGGAGATCGCGCTCCTGCTCCTGGGCGCTGCGCTGTGCGCCGCGGTCGTGCTGTCCGGCGCACCGGGACGGGCCTGGGGCGCGGTAACCGTCTGCCTGTTCGCGGCGCTGGCCGTGCTCACGGCCGTCTCGATCACCTGGTCGGTGCAGCCCGATGATTCCTGGCAGGGGGCCAACCAGACGCTCGCGTATCTGGCGGCGTTCGCCGGCGCGGTTGCGCTGGCCCGCCTGGCGCCTGGGCGCTGGCGCGCGCTCGTCGGCGCGCTGGCGGTGTTGACCACCGTGCTCAGCGGCTACGCGCTGCTGGTCAAGGTGTTCCCCGGCACGCTCGACGCCGGTGACACGCTGGGCCGCTTGCAAGCCCCGTTCGGCTACTGGAACGTGACCGGCCTGATGGCCGCGCTCGGCCTGCCCGCGTGCCTGTGGGCCGGCGCGCGGCGAGATCGCGGCCGGGTGCTGCGGGCACTGACGGTCCCCGCGCTCGGGCTGCTGATCAGCGTGATCGTGCTGTCCTATTCGCGCTCGGCGCTGCTGGTGGCCGTGATCGGGGTGGGAATCTGGCTCGCGATCGTGCCGCTGCGCCTCCGGGCCGTGCTGATGCTGGCGCTGGGAGCGGTGGGCAGCGCCGTGATCGCCGGGTGGGCCCTGGCCACGCACCCGCTCACCGATGACAACGTCCCGCTCGCGGCGCGGACGACAGCCGGGCATGAGTTCGGCTGGGTGCTCGTCTTGACCCTGGCGCTGCTGACCCTCGCCGGGTTCGCCGCGGCGTTTGCCATGGAGCGCGTCGCCGTGCCGGCGCAGATCCGACACCGGGTGGGAACCGCGCTGGTGATCCTGGTGGCGCTGGTTCCGGTAGGAGGCGTGGTCGCGATCGCGGCCTCGTCACGCGGGCTCACCGGCGAGGTGTCTCATGTCTGGCACAGACTGACCAACCCCAACGTCACGGTGGGCGACACCTCCGCCCGCCTGGTCCAGCTTGGCAACAGCCGTGTCCGCTATTGGCGCGAGGGCCTGACGGTGGGCGAGCACGCGCTGCTGAAGGGGGTCGGCGCGCTCGGCTATGGCACCGCGCGGACCCGCTATACGACCGATCCCTGGATCGTCCAGCATGCCCACAGCTACGAAATCGAGACGTTCGCTGACTTCGGCCTGATCGGAGTCGCGCTCAGCCTCGCTTTGCTCATCGCCTGGTGCGTCGCCGCCGGCCGCGCGGTCGGGGTCCGGACGAGGTGGGCGTCCCTGGAGCCTGAGCAAGCCGCGGAGCGCTGTGGGCTGATGACGCTCCTGGTCGTCGTGATCATGTTCGGTCTGCAGTCCTCGACCGACTGGACCTGGTTCATCCCCGCCGTGGCCATCCCGCCGCTCGTGTGCGCCGGGTGGCTGGCCGGCCGCGGCCCGCTGGCCTCCCCGGTCGGTCACACCCGGCACCGAAAGCGCCTCACCCAACGACCGGGCGCCGGTGCCCTGGTCACCGGCCTGGCAACGCTCGCGCTGCTCGGCGCGTGGGTGATCTGGCAGCCGCTGCGCTCCGCCGACGCCGACGCCAACGCGACCACGGCATTGATACACGGGGACACACACGCGGCGCTCGTGGATGCGCACACCGCGGCGGCCGCCGATCCGCTATCAGTGGAGCCGTTGTTCGAGCTCTCAGCGCTGTACACCACGATCGACCCCGCGCAGGCCTATCAGGAGCTCGTGCGCGCCGTCCGCCTGCAGCCCGAGAACAGTCACGCGTGGCTGCAGATCGGCGACTACGATGTCCAGCGGCACCATCCGCACGACGCGATCGCCGCGCTCACCAAGGCCCGTCAATTCGATCTCAGCTCACCGGCCGTGATGATCGCGCTGACCCAAGCCGAGAGCGAGCTGTCCCCCACCCAATAGGGCGCCCGTGCAGTTCCCGTGGGCCATGATGCGGGGGGTGGGGGGTCGTCTTGGGGTGGTGGCGCGGCCGGTCGTCGGCCTGTCGCCAGCGACGGCGGCTGGAGCGGGTTCGGGGCGAGGTAGCACGGTCGGTCGTCGGCAGTCAAGTAGCCATGACGCCACGCATGTGCGCCGCGCGAAGTGGGACAAATCACGCCCACGTCCCCGATTCGCGGGGGGTTCGTGCGTCAGGGCCCGCTGAGCGGCACATATCCTGAGCACCCCTCCGATTCAAGGGGGGTGGGTTAACTTTTGTTCGCGCCCGCGCCGCGCCACGCCACGCCCACATCCATCCGCGCGCTTAGCGCCGGACACCCATCGCCCACGTCCGCGCGCTTACCGCCAGAACCCATCACAGGCGGACGACCGACCGGGCTACCGGGCCACGAACTCCTCCCCGACCCACGCAGACGTCAGGAAGCCCCAAACAAATAGGGTCTCACCCGCTCCTGATGGCGCGGGCCAGCAGCAACCGTCGCAGGAGCGGCAGTCCGCCCGCGCCCCGAATCTGGACCGGCCGAAAGCCGAACTCGGTCAGCACGGAGGGCAACGACCGCCGCGTGTACAGGTGCAGATGGTCGCCGAGCGGTTCGGCAAACCGCTCAAGCCCGCCCAGCGCGATCAGCAGCCGTCCGTGGTTCGGCGTCGTGACCAGAAATCGCCCCCCGGGAACGAGCACCCGCCTGACCTCCAAGAGCCATCGGGCGGTGTCCGCGACGTGCTCGATGACCTCGCTCGCCCACACCACATCGACCGAGTGCTCCGGGAGCGGAAGTGGCCCGTCGATGGGCGCGAGGCGGAAGTCCAGCGACGGATGCTGCGCACGCGCACGCCGGAGTGCGGCCTGGGCGACCTCAACCCCGAGCGCCGTGGCGCCGGCCTGCTCCAGCAGCGCGGTGAAGCTACCAGTCCCGCAGCCAAGGTCCAACGCACGATCGCCGACGCGAATCTCGGCCTGCAGGAAGCGTTGGCGGACCTCGAGATCCGGCGGCGTGAGATCCTCCGGCAGGCGCTCCCACAGGTCCTCGTAGTAGTCCTTCACCGCGATCAACGTAGCGCCCTGCGAACCCGCACGACATTGGCGCCCGCGCGGGGTTACAGTGACTCGTCAGGCGATCGTCGTCTTCGCGAGAGAGAGATGTCAGGCGCAATGCTTTGCTTACCGGGTCCGCCATCGCCACGCCGCTCCGACCCGCGGTGACCGGCCCGCTGCTGCCGTGAAGGTTGCCTTCGATAGCCGCCCCGTCAAGGACATTCGCGGAGTCGGCCGCTACTCGCGCTGCCTGCTGGAGACGCTGCGCGAGTCAGATCGCGGCGAGATCGTCGAGACTCATGATCCCAAGCGCTGCGATGTTTACCACTCGCCGTGGATGGAAGGCGCGCTGCTTCGCTCGCCGGTGCCGATGGTCGTGACGGTGCACGACCTGGCGGCGCTCAAGCGCCGGGGCGAGTACCTCCGCTCGGGCCTGCGCTCCAAGCTTCGCTACCTCGCCGTTCAGCGAGCGGTCCGCGTGATCGTGCCGACGAATGCGGTCGCCGACGATGTGATCGAGGTGCTCCAGATCCCACCGGATCGAATCGCGGTCATTCCCGAGGCCGCGGCGGCGGCGTTCTGGCCCCGATCAGAGGCTGAGGTCCGCGCGGTCCGCGGACGCTTCTCGCTTCCGGATCAATACCTGCTGTGGGTCGGCGCCCTGCGCACGCCTGACCCGCGCAAGCGGGTGGCGGCACTCGCGAGGGCGACCCGCACGATGCCGCTCGTGCTCGTCGGCGCAACCGGTCGCTGGTCACGCGAGCTTCCCGACGTTCAGCTCACCGGCGAGGTGAGCGATGATGACCTCGCGGCGATCTATACCGGCGCGCACGCGTTGGTCTTTCCCAGCGACGACGAGGGCTTTGGCCTCCCCCCCGTCGAGGCCCTCGCGTGTGGAACGCCGGTGGCCGCGAGCGACGTTCCCGCGCTACGCGAGGTGCTCGATGGGCGAGTCACGTTTCGCGACATCGACGACCTCGACGGACTCCTCCAGGCCGCCGAGTCCTTGCCACGGCCGGCTCCCGCTCCTCCGGCGTGGAGCTGGAGCGACGCCGCGTCGGTGACCTGGGAGGTCTATGCCGAGGCCGTCACCGCGCCCGTGACCTGGCGGGGTGCGCAACGGCGCCGTCGGACGCGCTCGGTTCCCGAACGCCCAGGGTCGGTCACCTAAGTCTAATCTAACCGGCCCCGGCCTCGCGGGCGGGGGCGAGTGAGTGACTCTCGAGTAGCAGCGTGACCGGCCCGTCGTTGACGAGCTCGACCGCCATCGACCGGCCGAACTCGCCGCGCTGCGCGCCGAGGCGCTCGCAGAAGCGCTCGTACAGTGGCTCGGCGATCTCGGCCGACGCGGCCGCCGTGTAGCTCGGGCGGTTTCCGCGGCGGGCATCGCCGTAGAGCGTGAACTGGCTCACGCAGAGCACCTCACGGCTCCCGAGCGGCTCGTTCATGCTGCCGTGCTGGTCCGGGAACACCCGCAGCGCTCGTGCCTTGTCCGCCAGCCAGTCGGCGTCGCGCTCGGTGTCAGCTGTCGCGATCCCGAGCAATACGAGCAACCCCGGCCCGATCGCCGCCACCGGGCGCCCCTCGACGGTGACCGAAGCGCGGCTGACCCGCTGGAGCAGAGCGCGCATCCCTAGTGGTCGCGGAGCTCGGCGGCAGCCTGCTCCGGCGCGACGATGTTGAGGTGGACCCCGGCACCGAGTTCGAGCCCGGCCAGATGAGTCAGTCGCGGGAGGATGTCGATCCGCCAACAGAACTGCTCGGCGCCCCGCGGCGCGGTCCGCACCCACAGATTCAATGGCGGATTCGCGCCCAGGCGCCGCGCCAGGCGGCCGAGCGCGTTGTGCAGCATCGCGGCCCCGGTCGGGCCGTCGTCCTCGAAGCGCATCCGCGGTGTGCGGGGCGCGATCAGCAGCTGGTACGGCACGCTCGAGGCGTACGGCGCCATCAGCACCGTCTCCTCGTCGATGGCGACGACCCGCTCGCGTTGGCGGACCTCCGCCTGCACCAGATCCGCGAGCAGGTTGCCTCCCATCGTGCGGGTGGCGTAGGCGCCGAACCGCTCGCGCTCACGCGCGATGGCCGCCGGCACGAAGTCCAGCGCGTACAACTGGGCATGAGTGTGGGGTAGCGAGGCGCCCGCCTCGGTGCGCTCGTTGACGATCACGTGAACGCAGGCCGAGTCGCGGTGAAAGCGCATGCGATCACGCCACACCTCAACCGCGCCGGCGACCTGCTCGACCGAGAGCTGCCCGAGCGATACCACCGGCTCGGGTGAGTTGATGACCACCTCGTGGAAGCCGCGAGCCGGACCGGCCCAGAACAGATCTGGATTGGCGTGGGGCGGAGGCTCAGCCGACGCGGGGCTGAGCGCCGGGTACAGGTTCGGCACCACCCGTACCGTCCACCCTCGCGTGTCCGGGCCACCGCCACCTGGTCGCACCGCGTAGAGCTCGGGTGGTGTCCGGTCCTCGTGGCCATCTGCGAACGGATCGCTCTCGGGGTCAACCGCAGACGCCGGCGTCGAGCTGAGCTGACCACCGGGACGGTCGGCCCGCGCGCCCGCGACGATCGCCCGCTGCCCGGTCAGCGGGTCGATCCTGATCTCCGGCATCAACGCTCCCGCGCCGGATCAGGGACCGCTTTGGTGATCCCGGTCAGGGTCACTTACAGCTGCTTCTCCATCGCGACATGCTCGATTCCCGCCTCCATGAACTCGCGCCCGCGAGGCACATATCCGGCCCGTTCGTAGAGCTCGCGTGCGTAGGTCTGGGCGTGGAGCACGAGCCGCCGCGCGCCGCCGGCACGAGTCTCCACGTCGGCGAGCTCGAGCAGCGCGGTCGCGATCCCCCGCCGGCGGGCCCGAGTGTGGACGGCCAGGCGACTGAACTGGACCGTGGGACCGACGAACAGAAGCCGGCACGTTCCCAGCAGCTCGTCTCCTGACACGGCAACCAGGTGCAGGGCCTCATGGTCGCGGCCGTCGAGCTCCTCGCGCTCGGGCACGCCCTGTTCGCGACAGAAGACATCGCGGCGAAGCTCGAGCGCGGCCGTCATCTCGTCCCCGCCACGAACGCGGCGGACTTCGTAGAGCAGGGTTTCGGTCATCGCAGCACGTAGCGTCTGATGTCTTGCTCCAAGGCAGCCGCAGTCTCGTAGGGTCCGGCGTGGTCAAACACCATCTTCCCTTGGCGGTCGAAATACACCGTCTGGGGGTAATAGATTGCGGCTTGGATGGTCCGCGCGATGCTCTCGTCGGGGTCCACATAGCTCGGGTAGGTCACCGGGAACCTGCGCAGGAACGCCTGCGCGGAGGGGTCGCTGTCCTTGCCGTCGATGCCGATGAACGCCACCTGCCGACCGTACTTGACCGACGCACGCTGGAAGGCGGGGAATTCCGTCTGACAGGGCCCGCACCAGGAGGCCCATTTGTTGACCACGACGGGATACCCGCGCAGGCCCTCGAGGCGCAGATGGAATGCGTTCGGCCCACCCGCCAGCAGCTGGTTGGCCTGGGCATGAAGCGAGGCCAGGGCGGGAGGAGATCCCTTGAATGCTGCCGCGATGGTTGCGGTCGGCGGCGCCGCGCTGCGAGCCTGGGTGCCGCATCCGGCGAGCACCAGACCGGCCAAGAGTAGTGCTGCCGAGACGAACCGTGGAGCCACCGCCAAAGCTTGCCACACGACGGAGCGCGCACATCTGCTTAAATACCCGCTATCCTCCACGTCAGTATGTGGCGGGGGGAGGGCATTTTGAGGAACTCTCGTAGTGCTCGGCGCCCCGCCGAGATTGCCTGAGCCGCTTCGACGTAACGCCGCGGCTCGCACGTCCAGACGCGACCCCAATCACTGATGGGTGTTACCACCCCTTTTCCGAATCCTGACGCAATTGCGCGCGCGGAATTATTTACGCGGGAGCGATTCGTGTACGACGGCGAAACTCTCGAAGATGCCCTGGCGGCAGGGTCCGCGCGTCGGCGGGCGCTTGACGCCGCGCTGACCGAAGTCGAGGCAGGACACCTCGAGCCCTCGGTCGAGTGGCGGCGACGGTTCTCGCTGTTGCTGGGGCTTGAACGGTTGCTCTCAGAAGAGGAACCGCACCTGGCGGATGGAACCGTCCTGTCCGCCCACCAGGTGGACGCGCTGTCCGGCACGCTGACCGCCCTCCTGGCCGAAGCGCAGCGCAACGGGAACGGAAACGGAAACGCGATCGCTGAGCCGCCGCCACTCGCGTCCGCGGCGATCCCGGGCGAGGAGAACGCCGAGCTTGAGATCGAGCGCCAGCTCGAACTCGCCCACGCCGTGAACGGCACCGGGGCCGAAGACGAGGCCCAGGCTGACGACGAACCCGAACCCGACGACGAACCCGAGGCCGACGAGGAACCCGAAGCCGACGAGATCGTGGACGAGGCCGATTCGGTCGACGAGGACGACTCCGACGAGGGGGACGAGGACGAGGACGAGCCCGACGACGATGGCGGGGCAGAGGAGCCAGCGGATTGGCCCGAGGAGGAAGAAGTCGAGGAGGAGGAGGAAGAAGAGGAGGAGGAGCAGCCGGAGGGTCAGCTCGACGAGCAACCGGAGGATCCCAACGCCGCCCGGCGATTCTGGTTCGAGCATGCCACCGGCGCGGGCAAGACCGTCGCGGCACTCGGGTTCGTCGAGGGCTCGCGCACCGGCGGCGTGCTGATCCTCACGCACCGTCGCAACCTGGTCGACCAGTTCAACGGCGAGTTGCGCGACCGCGGCTACGCCGGCCGGATCAGCCCGCCGCTGCTCGACGGCAACGACAACGCCAACGGACCCGTCACGGTTGAGACCTATCAATGGTTCGTCCGCAACTCGACCCGGATTTCCGATTCGTACGCGATCGTGATCTGCGACGAAGCGCACACCGCGCTCGGGGAGAAGACCTCGGCGGCGATTCGCAACTGGTCCGGTCCCGTCTTCGTCGGCATGACGGCCACCGGCGCGTTGATCGCCCGCCACGTCACCGACCTGTTCCCCACCCAAACGTCGCGCTTCGACCTCGCGCAGGCGGCCCGGCGCGGGGTGATCTCACCGCTTCGGTGCATCCGTATCCCACCCGGACCAGGGGTGCGAACGATCGCCAAGGTGCCGCTGCGCCGCGGCGAGGTGGATACCGAGTTCGACCAGGAGATGCTGGCCGAACTGCTTGACCAGACGCCGTTCAACGTCGCGATCGCCGACCTGTACAAGACCCGCTTCAACGGCGTGCCAGGCGTCGTCTACGCCGCCGGCGTACGCCACGCCTACAACGTCGCGCAGGCGTTTCGAGACCTGGGGATGAAGGCGCAGGGAGTCTCCGGCGAGACCCCGAAGCGCCAACTGGCGCGGATCTTGGCCGACTACGAGTCCGGCAAGATCGACGTGCTCGTCAACGCGCAACTGCTCGCCGAAGGCTGGAACAGCCCGCGCGCGACGATCTGCATGCACCTGGCGCCAACCGCCTCCAAGCGCGTCTATCAGCAGCGCGTTGGCCGCGTGACGCGCCGCCATCCCGGTAAGGAGGCCGGGATCGTGATCGACTTCGTCCACCCCGCGACCAAGCACGACGACCCGGTGGTGACGCTCCACTCCCTGCTTGACCGCGACGTCTACCGGGGCGGCGCGATCGTGGTCGGTCCCGTCCGCCGCGGCCGCGGCCGGCGGGTTCGGGTCGAGCGCCGGGTGCTGCCGGTGACGCCGGATCCCGAGCGTCGCGCCGAGGTGTTCGAGCGCGAGCTGTGGCGGATTGCGGTCGAGCATCTCGACTACGGCGAGCAGCACGTGTGGGCGGCCCTGGCGGGAGCGCGCGTCGCTCCAAACGGCTGGCGGCGCGCCAAGGCGATGCTTCACTTCGACCGCGGCGGAGAGCTCAAGCGTCGCTTCCTCCTGACCGCCGTCCAACGCAACCGCAATGCCCAGCTGCGCCTGCGTGCGCTGGGAGAGATCGCGGCCAGCCGCGACGCCGAGGCCTTCGACACCGCCATCGACATCATGGCCGGCTGGCCCCGCGAGGAGCGTCGCGAGGGCGTGAAAATCATGCTGCAGTCGCTCGCCGAGCGCCGCATCGGGCGTCGCGACCAGGCCAACGCGTGGATCTGGCGGATGGCCGAGTACACGCGCGAGGTGCACGAGGAGTACGCCGTGCAGCGCTGGCCAGAGACCAAGCGACTGCTCGGATTGCTGGTGAACTCCAGCGGCGCGGCGCACGCCAGAAACGCGCGCCGGCTCGTGCACGCCTCGCGCAAGGAGGATCGCCGGCTGTCGGCGGCGCTGCTTGCCGCCGCGCTGGCGCACACGCCTGAGGCGGAGGAAGCGCTACGCGGCGCCCGGACCCGGATGGCGCGGAAGCCCGCCGCACTCGCTCGCGAGCTTCTGCGCAACTTCCCGAAAGGCAGGCGCGGCAAGAACCGCCGGCGGCGCCGGACCAACGGCGCGGCGCCGGGCACCGGGACGGATGACGCCGTCGCCACTGCGGCGCTCGGCTCCGAGGCGGTACAGGAGCTGGGGACCGCGGCCCAGACCGAGCCGAAGGCTGAGCCGGACAGTGAAGCGCAGGCTGCACGGAACACCGAACCGAAGACCGCGGGGGGTCGGCGCAAAGCCGCCGAGGACAACGGTAACGTGGTCGAGGAAATTCAGCGTGCGGGCCAGTCGTTGGAGAAGCCGACGGCGCGGTCGCGTCGCAGAAGCGCGGCGTAGCTGCTGACGGCCGCAGCGGTTACCCCGATTATCAAACGAGGGAGGGTTAACTGCATGTCTCGCTTTACCACCATTGCCGTGTTTGTCGTGCTGGCAATCGGAGCACCAGTCGCGATGGCAGCCACCACGTCGAAGGCCAGTTTTTGGCGGAACAAGGCTGACACGGTCACCTGCGGCGTCGAGATCCACGCGAGCAACAAACCGGCCTCGCGGATCCTCTGCGATGCTGCGGGCGTCCCTGCCCCGCCGCACTCGAACCCCAACTCGGGTGACCCTGGATTCGTCGATATCGCCGCGACCGGCTCGCCCGTGCTCCTGCGCCTGAGCCAGAACTCGTGGGTCGGGACCAGGATGGTGACCCTGGCCACCGGAACGCTGTGGAGCTCACTCGGTGTCATATGTCATGTCGGCCCAAGCACCGTCCTGTGCTTCAACACCGCCAATCACGGGTTCGTGATCGGTAACGGCAAGTACAGGTCTTTCTAGGGCCCTTCGCCGGCGCGGGTGGCGAGGTGCACTTCGCCCGCCTGGAGCGCCACCACCCCGTCGGCGGTCTCCACCAGCAGGTGCCCGTCGGCGTCGATTCCGGCTGCGCGCCCTCCGCCGCCCGTCCAGAGCACTGATTGATGCAGCAGGGCATCTCGTGCCCGCACGGCTTCAAGCACGGCGGACGGGGCGGCGGCGATCCAGTGCTCGAGCGAGCGCAACAGCCGCTCGAGCGTCGGCTCGATCGACTCCGGCCCCCACCCGAGCGTCCCCGCCCGTGCGCGCAGCTCGGGCGGGAAATCCTGCTCACCCAGCGCCACGTTGAGGCCGATGCCGAGCACCGCCCAGCGCTCTTGGGGACGGCCTTCAACCAGGATGCCGGCGACCTTGCGCCCGGCGAGGAGGACGTCGTTCGGCCACTTGACCGCCGCCGGCGATCCGACCAGCTCGGCGACCCCGACCCCCGCCGCCAGCGTCAGCAGCGGTGGCGGATCGCGAATCACCAGCGAGCACAAGAGCGCCTTCCCGGGCGGCGCGGTCCAGTGCCTGCCCTGCCGGCCGCGCCCGGCGGTCTGCTCGCGCGCGGTCACCAGCGTCCCGCTGGGTGCGCCGCGCAGCGCGAGCTCCCGCGCGCGGGTGTTGGTCGAGTCGGTCCGGCGCAGGTGAAGCCGGGGAGTGCCGAGCCAGCCCGGCCGTTCGCGTCCGGTGCTCACTTCGGTGTGATCCGCAGCTCATCGTCAACCGTGAGACTGAGCCGCGCCGCGGCGTCGCCGTAGTTGACCGCCAGCGAGAGCCGCCGATGGGCGTCCTCGTAGAGGAGCAGCTCGCCGGAGCCGACGTCAGCAAACGTCCGGCCAAAGTGAGCCCGATGGGTTCCGCGGGGGCCGAGCTCGAGCTCGACCGGGCGGCCCAGCTTGAGTCCTGAGTCGACCAGATCGTCGTGCCCAGCGTCAAGCTGGACGTTCCCGAACCGATCGACGTAGCGCACGTGCGCGATCAGCACGCCGTCCTCGCGTCGGGCCCGCGGCAGCTCCAGCGTGATCAGCTGCTCGGGCTCGCAGGGTTCGCCCACCTCGGCCAGCGGGACCCCGCTCGCCAACGCGGCGGCCACCGGCGCGAACACGTCGCGCCCGTGGAAGGTGGCCGAGACGGGCTCGAGCCGGAACCGGGAGCGGGCGATGTCGACCGCCTGCACCACCCCGCCACCGAACTCCGCCGCCAGCCAGAGCAGTCCGTTGTCGGGGCCGACGAGGATCCGGCCATCGGCCGCTCGCAGTGCCACGGCGCGACGCTGCGCGCCGACATCGGGGTCGACCACCGCCAGGTGCACGCCAACGGGCGTGAACGGCAGTGCTTCCCGCAGGATCACGGCGCCCGCTCTGACGTCGTGACGGCGGATGCCGTGGGTCAGGTCGATGACGCGCGCGTGCGGGCAAATTGTCGCGATCACGCCGTGGCACACCCCAACGAAGTCATCCTCCAAGCCATAGTCCGACAGGAAGGTGAGCACCGGTGCGTTCACGTCACAGGGAACCGTATCCGCACGGGCCCGCGGCTCAGATCGAGGCGTCGTCTGCCACCACGTCGGCCAGCAACGCCTGCACCAGGCCATCGATGTCGTGGCGGCTGGCTTCGGCATGCGGCTCGAGTCCTCGCTCACGCAGCGCCGCGCTCGTGATCGGGCCGATGCTGACCAGGCGCGCCCGGGCAGGCAATCGGTCGCCAATTCCGGCCAAGAAGAAGCGCACGGTCGAAGCCGAGGTGAACGTGACGTAATCCGCGTCCCCCACGTCGGTCAGCTGCGAGGGGCTCAGCGGCTCGGCGACCGTCTCGTACAGGGCGACGACGTCGACCTCGGCCCCGCGCTGGCGCAGCGCATCCGGCAGCACGTCGCGGGCCTGGGCGGCGCGGGCGACCAGGGCGCGGGTGACCGGGACGTCGGCGAGCGCCTCGATGAGTCCTTCGGCCACGAACCGCTCGGGCACCACGTCAGCGATCACGCCGTGCTCGCTCAGGGCCGCCGCGGTTCCCGGGCCGATCGCCGCCACACGCACACCGGCGAGCGCGCGCGCGTCGCGACCGGCCGCGGCCAGGCGGTCAAACAGAGCTCGGACGCCATTCGGGCTGGTCAGGCACAGGAGGTCGTAGCCCTCGAGCGAGGGCGGCGGGCCGTCGAGGGCCTGAATCCTGATCACCGGCGCCTGCACCACCTTCGCCCCCAGCTCGCGCAGGCGGGCGGCCAGACCGCTGACCTGCGCCCGGGCGCGGGTCACCGCCACCGTGACGCCGGCCAGCGGGCGTTCCTCGGATCCGCGGCTGTGAGGGTCAGAGGCCTTAGGCGCAGGCCACCAGCCCAACCGCTCGTGCAGAGCCGCGACCGGCCCGAAGACGGCGATCGCCGGCGCCTGGATCGCCGCTGAAGCGGCCACCGGGGCGATCGTGGCGAGCGTGGCGGTGACCACCCGCTGGTCGGGCAAGGTGCCCCGCTCGATCACCGCTGCCGACTCGGAGGGAGCCCGTCCGGCCGCCATCAGCCGCTGCGCGATGGCGGCCAGCTGGCGGACCCCCATATAGATCACCAGCGTGCCCGGGAACGCTGCCAGCGCCCCCCAGTCGAGCACCGATTCGGGTTTCGTCGGGCCCTCGTGGCCGGTGACGAACGCGACGGCACTGGCGGCGTCTCGGTGGGTGACCGGGATCCCGGCATAGGCCGGCGCCGCCACCCCGGCCGTGACGCCCGGCACAATCTCGAACGGCACCCCGGCCGCCCGGAGCACCTCGGCTTCCTCGCCGCCGCGGCCGAACACGAACGGATCGCCGCCCTTCAGGCGCACGACCGCACGTCCGGCGAGCCCGTGCTCGACCAGCAACCGTTCGGTCTCCGACTGCGCGATCGAGGGGCCCCCGCCCTCCTTGCCGGCGTACAGAAGCTCAGCGTCTGCGCGCGCGCCGTCCAGCGCCGAGTCGGGAATCAACCGGTCGTAGATGACCACGTCGGCCGCCGCGATCAGCTCGAGCGCCCGGGCGGTGAGCAGACCAGGGTCTCCAGGGCCGGCCCCGACCAGGAACACCGTCACGCTGCGAACCTCCGTTCGGCCTCTTGCAGCAGCTCGCCGGCGCCGGCAGCGAGCATTCGCCGTGCACATTCCGGGCCGACGCGGTGCGCATCCTCACGCACGCGATCCTGCAGCCAGGCCGAGCCGTCAGGCAGCCCGACCCAGGCGACCAGCTCGAGCCGCCCGTCGACCAGCCACCGGGCATGGGCGCCAACCGGGGTGTTGCAGGACGCACCGAGTGCGTGCACGAGGTCCCGCTCGGCCGTCACGCACGCCGTCGCGCCGGCGTCGGTGAGCCGGGCCAGGGCCTCGGGCGCGAGGGTTCCGGGCCGCGCCTGGAGCGCCAGCGCCCCCTGCCCGGCTGCGGGCACCAGGCCAGCCAACACACCGCCGGCCTCGGCGGCACGTCCGAGCCGCTGGAGGCCCGCGAACGCGAGCACGAGCGCATCGAACGAACCGGCGGCGAGCTTGCCCAAGCGAGTGTCGACGTTGCCGCGGACGGGCACCACCTCCACGTCGTCGCGTGAGGCCCGCAGCTGCGCCGCGCGACGCAGGCTGCTGGTGCCGATCCGCGATCCGGGCGCCAGGTCCTCCAGCGACGGCGCGCCGCAGATTGCGTCGCGTGGATCGGCGCGTTCTGGGATCGCGACCAACTCGAGGCCGTCGGCGAGCTCGGCCGGGACGTCCTTGGCCGAGTGCACGGCCACGTCGATGCGTCCCTCCAGCAGCGCCTGCTCCAGCTCGGAGACCCAGCGCGACTTGTCGGCCACGGTGGCTCCGCGATCGCCCGCGGTGGTGATCGTCACCAGCTCAGCACCGTTCCCGACGCGCTGCGCGACCCAGCGCGCCTGGGCGAGCGCGAGCGCGCTGGCGCGCGTGCCGATCCGCATCAACTGCGCCGGTTGCCGCGCGCGAAGCCTCGGGCGGGAAGCTCCCGGACCTCCGCCATCTGCTGTTCGAGCTCCGTCTCTGACGCGGCCGGCCGCGAATCGCCCGCAACGCTCTCGTCCGCCAGGCCGAACAGGTCGCGGACGAGCGCCATGCGGGCATGGACCCGGTCATCGCGCATCTCCCTGATTCGCGCGGTCGGATCGTGCATCAGCCGGTTGACCACTGCTTGAGCCACTGCCTCGACACGCTCGAGATCACGCGGTGAGGCCGATTCCCATTTGCCGGCGTTGTCGCGCACGACCTGATCCGCGATCCGGGTCGCATGGGCGCGTAGCGCCGCCAGCGTCGGCAGTACCTCAAGCGACCCGAGCCACACTGCGAATTGCTGAATCTCCTCCTCGATGATTCCCTCTGCCTTGCGCGCCTCGGCCTGGCGTACCTTGCGGTTACCGGCGATGACCGCCTGAAGGTCGTCGATGTCGTACAGCGACACGCCGGCGATCCCGGCGCAGGCCGCATCGATGTCGCGGGGAACCGCGAGGTCGATCAGCAGCATCGGCCGCCCGCCCCGCTGCACCATCACCTCGGTGAGCTCGCGCGCTTCGAGCAACAGATGCGGCGAGGCCGTGGCCGCGACCACGATGTCGGCCCGGCTGAGCGCTTGGGGCAGCTCGTCAAAGCTGAGGCTCTGGCCACCGTAGCGGCGGGCGAGCGCGATCGCCCGATCACGCCGCCGGCTGGCCACGAAGACGGCCCGGGCGCCACTGTCGGCCAGCGCTCGCGCTGTCAGCTCGCTCGTCTCGCCCGTGCCGACGATCACCACCTCCCGGCCGTCGAGGGACGGCCGACCCCCGCGAGCCGCAGACGCGCGCGCCCCTGTCGGCGCCAGCAGCTCACGGGCCAGCGCCACCGCCACGGCCGGGAGACTCAACTGCCGCTCGCCGATCGCCGTCTCGCTGCGCACGCGCTTGCCCGTCGCCAGTGCAGCCTTGAACAGCCGGTTGGTGAACGGTCCGACCGTCTCTCGGGCCAGCGCGGAGTCATACGCACGCTTGACCTGCCCCTGGATCTCCGCCTCGCCGACGATCATCGACTCGAGCCCCGAGACCACGCGATAGAGGTGGCGCGCGGCGTCGCAATTACGATGCGAGTAGATCGCGGTCGCCAAACCGGTGGGCCGGATCCCGGCCTGTCTGGCCAGCATCGCCAGCGCGGTGCTCTCGGCCTCGACCGGGTCACCGACGACCAGGTACAGCTCGGTGCGGTTGCAGGTCGAGATCGCCACCGCCTCGTGGACATCGGCGGCGCCCCGCAGGTCACGCATGAAGTCGGCGGCCCGCGCCTCGGGGAGGGCCAAGCGCTCGCGGACCTCCAACGGGGCCGTCTTGTGCGACACGCCGATGGCGAGCAGCTCACTCACGCGACGGACTCCAGGTCGCGGTCCTGATCCTCAGCCGCAGCCTCGACGTCGTGCCTCAGCTCGGTCAACTCCCGCTCGGTCCGCTGCAGGCGGCTGGCCATGATTCCCACGTATACGAGCAGGAGCACGACGAACACGATGTAGGCGCCGGCGACATACTTTCCGGCGGCGTGCAGCGGTAGCGCCGGGGCGAGAGCGAGGACGCCGGTCATGAGGGCGCCGCGCTTCGTCCCACCGGCCGGATCCCGTCATCTCCCAGCAGCCTGCGGCGCAATGCGCGCACCTGCATGCGCGCATTCTTGGCCGCCATCTCGTATTTCCACAGAGTCACGTAGAGCAGCAGGAGGCCCAGGAAAGAGACCAAGAACGTGAGCCGCATCGGACCGGGCAGGTTGCCGCCGCTGAGGGTCAGCACCCGCGGATGCACGTACTCCTGTGCCAGGCGCACGGCGATGAAGTTCAACGGCACAAACGCTCCGGCCACGATCGCGAACACGCTCGCGTACCGCGACTGGCGCTCAGGGTCGTCGATCGAGAAGCGAAGCGGCTGATAGGTCGCGAACAGCAGGAGCACGATCATGAACGAGACGAGCGTCGGCTCGTTCCAGACCCACCAGTGGCCCCACGACGCCTTGGCCCAGATCGATCCGGTGATCAGCCCCCCGATGCCGAAGATCAGGGCCAGGTGGATCGCGACGTAGGAGCGCATGTCCCAGCGCTTATCACCCGTACGCAGGTACCCAACCGCCAGCGCTCCGCCGAAGATGAACCCGCATAACGAGATGATCGCCAACGGCACGTGGACGTAGAAGATCTTCTGCACGAAGCCTTGATTCGCGTCGAGCGGCGCATAGAAGAAGATCAGCGTCAAGGCGACGCCGAGGGTGGCGATGGTGGCAAGGGAGAGGCCCCGGAGGCCCTTCCCGTAAATGGTCACGCGCTCAGTCCTCCAGCAGGAAGTCGAACACCGCGTAGGCAATCAGTGCGAACACGACATCATAAAGAGCCAGGACCGCGAGCCACTTACCCGGCGGCGAGCTCGATCCGTGCACCGCCAGCAACGGCCCGATGGCGCGGGCGGTGGCGATCAGGGCGGGAATCAGCAGCGGCAGTCCGATCACCGGGCCGATCAGATCCCGCGCCCGCGTGTGGATCGCGATCGCCGAGACCAGCGTGCCGATCACGGCGATACCGAGGTCGGCGAGCGCGAGCACGGCGATCAGGCCGGGGAGCGACCGCCCCAGCGAGGGCCCGAGCAGCAGCAGGCCGAACGCGGGCACCGCGATGACCTCGAGCACGGTGAGAAAGGTGAACAGCGCGGCCGCCTTCGCGACCAACATCGCCGTCCGGTCGACGGGCGCGAGCAGGAAGGCATCGAACCCGCCCTGCTCGCGCTCGGCCACGAACAGCCGGTTGACGCCGAGCATCCCCGCCAACAGCAGCGTGGTGGTCAGGACACTCGCAGCGAGCTGGCCGTCGATCGTGGCGCGATTCAGTCCGAAATGGAAGATCACGAACGTCGTCACTGCGAACAGGGTCATCGCGGGCACGGTCTCGAGCGTCCTGAGCTCGAGGCGCAGATCCTTGCGCAGGACCGTCAGCGTCGTTTTCACGCGTACAACTCCGCGAGCTTCGCGGCGCTCAGCTGCTCGGGGGCGCCGACGAACGACGCCCGCCCGTCTTTGAGTCCCAGCACGAGGTCGGCCTCCGCGAGCGCCGCCTGAGGGTCGTGGCTCGTCAGCACCCGAGTGCATCCCGCGCCGCGGCCGATCAACGGCTCCACCAGCTCACTCGCGGCGGGGTCGAGGTTCGCCCGGGGCTCGTCGAGCAGGAGCAGCCTGGGCTGGTGCAGCACCGCGCGGCACACTGCCAGCCGCTGCACCATGCCGCGTGACAACAGCCGCACCGGATCCTCGGCGCGGCGCTCCATGCCGACCGCCTCCAGTAGCTGCTCGACGCGTTCCTCGCCGACGTTGTGCAGCCGCGCGTGGTAGACGAGATTCTCGCGGCCGGTCAAGTCGTTGTAGAGCAGCGGCTCGTGGGAGAGCAGCCCCAGCTGACCTCGAACCGCAAACGCGCGCCGCGGTAGCGGCTCGCCGAACACCGAGACCTCGCCGGCGTGCGGGCGCAACAGAGTCGAGAGGATACGCAGGAGCGTCGACTTTCCGGCTCCGTTGCGGCCGAGGACCGCGAGCGTCGTCCCGGCCGGGACACGCACCGAGACCCGCCGCAACGCGGTTCGCTCGCCGAAGTGGCGCGTGAGACCGCGCAGCTCAATGGCCGGGGGTTCTTCCACCCTCGCGTTGAAGCGTCGCCACGACGTGTCCGAGCGTCGGGGCGATCACCGGGAACAGCTGGCCGATCGCCTTCGGATTGCCGGGGAAGTTGATGACCAGCGTGCGGCCGACGATGCCGGAAACGCCTCGCGTGAGGATCCCCATCGGCGTGTATTTCAGCGACTCCGCCCGCATTGCCTCCGCGAAGCCGGGAGCGTCGCGGTCGATCACCGCCCGGGTGGCCTCGGGCGTGACGTCGTCGTGAGTGAGGCCGGTGCCACCGGTCGTGAAGATCAGCGACACGCCGTCATCGGCGTGGCGTCTGAGCCACTGCTCGATCGAGGCTCGGTCATCCGGGAGCACGTCACGGGCGACGATCTCGGCCCCGGCCGCCGCGGCGAGCTCGGCCAGGGCAGCGCCCGATCGATCCTCTGTGTGGCCGGCGGCGACGGAGGTCGAGATCGTGAGGATCGCGGTCTTCATGGGCACGCGAGCTTACGGAGCGGTGGCCCGCTCAGCCGCGCCGCCAGTTCCCCGAGCGCCCGCCCGACTTCTCGATCAGAGCCACTTCGGCGATCTCCGCGCCCCGTTCGATTCCCTTGACCATGTCGTAGACGGTCAGCGCGGCAACGCTGGCGGCGGTCAGGGCCTCCATCTCCACTCCGGTCGGTCCGGTGGTCCGCGCCTCGGCGATCAGCGCGATCTGACCGTCGGCGACGTCGATCGATCCCTCCACGCCCACGAACGACAGCGCCAGCGGGTGACAGAGCGGAATCAACTCCGAAGTCCGCTTGGCCGCCTGGATCCCGGCGATCCGGGCCACCCCGATGACGTCTCCCTTGGGCGCGTCACCGGCCAGCACGACCTGGGCGGTGTGAGGGGTCACGCGCACGATCGCCCGGGCGATCGCGCGACGCTCGGTCGCGGGCTTCGCGCCGACGTCGACCATCCGAGCCCGCCCGGAGCCGTCGAGATGGGTCAGCTCGCTCACTGCACCAGCAGGTCAGCCCGCTGCCGGGGCCCACGGCGGGCTGGAGGCGCGGCGCGCTCGCTCGATCAGGTCACGGACCTGTTCGACGTCGCCGGCGCGCAGCATCTCGATCGGGTCAGGTTCGCCGTTGACGATCGACTCGAAGAACTCCTTGCGATCCTGGTAGGTGGGCAGCGTCGCCTTGGCCCAGCCGCGCGCGTCGTTGAGCAGAATCGCCAGCAGCGCGTACGGCTCGCCGAACAGTTCGCCGATCTCGCGCTTCATCCGTTTGGCCAGCGCCGGTGACGCGCCTGCGGTCGAGATCGCGACGGCCAGCGGGCCGGTACGGACGATCGCCGGGAGGATGAAGTTGCACAACGGCGGCACGTCGACGACGTTGACGAGCATCGCGCGCGACTCGGCGTCCTCGAATACGCGAATGTTGATGTCGGTGTCATCGGTGGCGGCGATCGCGATCAAGCATCCCTCGAGGTCGGCCGATTCGTATTCCCGGCTCTCCCATCGGATCGAGCCCTCGAGGGCGAGTTGGACCAGCGCCGGGTGGGCCGAGGGCGCCACCAACGTCACGTCAGCGTCGCAGGCGAGCAGACCCTCGACCTTTTCGAGGCCCACCTCGCCACCCCCCACGACCAGGCAGCGGCGCCCCCGCAGACGCAAACACGCGATGTAGAACGGCGTCTCGAGCATCCCCTGGACACAGGATTGGTCGCAGATGCCCTGGCGCAGCTGGCAGACACACTCTTTTCCGGCGTAGGCCTGGGCGGGCATCGCTTAAGCCTAGTGCACTAGCCAGGGCCCCCATTCGTCGTTCCGGCGGCGCCCGCTCGTTCGCGCTTGAGCACTCGCAGCAGCTCCTCATAGGGCCCGGCGAGGTACGCGTCGTCTCCGGCCTGCAGCCGGGTTCCCCGCCGCGGCGGATGCTCCAGCGCACCCCGGTCGTCGGCTCGATCGATCGCCACCACGCGCATGCTTGCGGACAGCTCGCGCATCGCGAGTCCTTCGAGACCTCCGCCGGCCCGGATGCGCAGCCGCGCGAGCAGAAACGGGTGGCTGCCGACGTAGAAGCTGTACAGGACCTCGAGCCCGAGCGCCGCGCCGACGAACCAGGGCGCAGCGATGGCGACCGTCGACCACACGTGCCGGAAGGCAAAGCTCTGCTCCAGCCGCCGGCCGAGCTCGCGATCGAAGACGCGCAGGACCACCGGCACCTCGGTCCAGCGGTCACCCAGCCGATCGCGCACCGCGACGCCGGTCTCGATGTTGGTGAGGTCGTCGGAGGTCAGGATCGCCACCGAGGCCGCGCGCGACAGATTGACGGACTCCAGCGTCTGACCGAGCGTCGAGTCGCCGAGCACGAGCGGTACACCGCGCTGGCGGACCTGGTTGAGATAGCGATTGCTCTCGTCGCGCTCGACCACCACCACCTCTCGACCGCGGGCGAGCAGGCCGTCGAGTACCTGCATCCCGACCGAGCCGAGCCCGATCATGACGACGTGGCCCCGCATCCCTGGAATCCGAGCCTGGCCGAGCGATTGCGCGATCCGCCGGCTCACCAGCGCGTTGGTCAGCAACGCGAAGATCGTGGTCACCATCGTCGTTCCAGCCAGGATTAGAAAGATCCCGAATAGCTCCATCCACTGCGGCTGGGTCGCGAACGAGAAGTCGCCGAACCCGACCGTCGCGATCGTCTCGACCGTGAAGTAGACCGAGCTGACCAGGCTGAGATGCCGGCCGGGGGGGCCCAGTCGGTAGCCGAAATGCAGCACCAGTGTCGAGGCGATGAGCAGCCCAAAGAACAGTCCAGCGGCGATCCTCAGCGAGCGGCCCGAGTCGCTCATGATGTTGGCGACCAGCCTGCGCAGCGCACTGAGCACGCGCTGGCCCGCCTGCTGGACGTCGGCGCCCGCGACCGGCCCCGAGCGCAGGCCCGCAGAGGCAAGCTCCTCAGGCGTACCCAGCAGCGTCACCCGGTCCCCTTCGCGGACAGCCTCGTCGCGTCCCGGGCAGACGATCGGTGCCAATTCGTCGTCACTGGTGACTCCGAGCGGGACGAGGCTTCCGTATAGCTCGCGGAGGGTGCCGGCGCGCGGAGCGTCCACCTCGGTGGTGACGAACAGGGTCCCACCGAGCTTGATGTCATGAGCGCGTCGGCCCAAGCATGCCTCGACCACCGACGGCGCAAACAGCGCCGCGACATCGAGCACGGTGGCAGCGCCGGTGACCTCCTCGACGGCCCGCGCCACGGCAGGATTGTCGAGGTGCGCGACCACCCGCACGTCGGACCGCAGGTCTCGCACGAGCAGCACCGTCTCCAGCGTCTTGAGGTCGCTGGACTCGATGCACACGACCGCGGCCGCGCCCGCGATCCCGGCTTCGTGCAAGGGCTCGGTCAGGTGCGCATCACGCGCGAGCAGCGGGATGCCCCAGCCGCGAACGATCCTGGCGAAGCGCTCGTCCCCTTCGTCGTCGAGGACCACCACGATGGCTCCCGCCAGGTGCAACTGCTCCACCGTGCGCAGGCCGACCTCGTGGAGACCGCACACGATCACGTGTCCGATCCAGCCCCGGCAGCCGATCTGCTCGCTGTCCAGCGCCTGAGCGTGCGCCCCGGCCAACCGTTCGCGGACGTGCTCCTGCTGCCCAGCGCGAGCCATCGTAGAAAGCCTGCGCGAGCGGCGCTCCGATGACCATGGCCAAGCGGCGCACATATCGGGCGCCTGAGCCTCCAAACCGGAGGCCAACGGTCCACCGGCCGGAGTGCCGGCGGCTGCAGCTAACGGCGAACTGCGTCTCGTGCCAGGCGCGCCCCAAGCTTCAACAGCGGCGCGGTGCCAGAACGCAACGCGGCGACCCTGATCGCGGGTCGGCCATAGAGTATTGCGGCAGTCTCCCGCAGTGCCTGGCCGAGCGTCTCGTCGTACGGGTGCCACCAGGGGTTGCGGAGCTTTGAGGACTCCCAGACGCGCAGCTTGATGTTGACGCACTCGTACAGGCCGAACTTCGAGTGCGTGCGTCCCAGCCCGGATGCCTTGACGCCACCCCACGAGCACTGACAGGCGCCGTGGCTGAACATGTGGTCGTTGATCCACACCATGCCGGATTGCAGTTCGCCGGCGATCCGCTCACCCTGGCTGCGATCCGCGGTCCAGACCGACGCGCCGAGCCCGAAGTCGCTGTCATTGGCCAGCGCGATCGCCTCGTCCGCGGAATCAACCACCACGATCGGGAGCACCGGCCCAAAGATCTCCTCGCGCATGATGCGCATATCGTGCTTGACGCCGGTCAGGACGGTGGGAGCGTAGAAGGCACCCGACTCGAAGCCTCTGGGAGCAACCGCCGGTCCGCCACAGTGCAGCGTGGCACCCGCAGCGACCGCGTCCTGCACCAACTCGTCCACGAGCTCGAACTGCTCGCGTGAGACCATCGGCCCGATCTCGGTGTCCCAGCTGAGCGGGTCGCCGACGCGCAGCGCGCGCGCCCCGTCCACCACGCCGGCGATGAAGCGCTCGGATACGTCGCGCAGGACATAGACACGCTCGATCCCCGAGCACGTCTGACCCGCATTGGCCAACCCGCCCCACAAGGCGCCGGCGATCGCGTGGTCGAGATTCGCGTCCGGCAGCACGATCATCGGATCCTTGCCACCGAGCTCGAGCACCGAGCCCTTGAGCTGGCGCGCGCATTTCTCACCCACTTCGCGTCCGGTCTCGACCGAACCGGTGAAGAAGATCTTCGCGACGCTCGACTCGACCAGCGCCGAGCCGGTTCCGGGGCCGTGCAGGACCCGCACGAGGCCTTCGGGCAGGCCCGCGCGCGCGAGCAGGGCGGCGATCCGCTCACCGATCAAGGGCGTCAGCGAGGCCGGCTTGAGCACGACCCCGTTGCCGGCCATCAGCGCGATCGCCACCTCGCCCAGCGGGATCGTCCACGGGTAGTTCCAGGGCGAGATGACCCCGATCACGCCGAGCGGCTCGTAGACGAGCGTCGAGTGCTTGGTCTTCAGAAACAGCTGCGGCATCGGGACCTTCTCGTCGGCGAGAATCTGCTGTCCCTCCCGCGCGATCCAGCCGAGTGCGTCGATCGTCGGTAACAGCTCCATCGCGAACGCCTCATTACGCGGCTTACCCTGCTCATTGGCGATCAGATCGCGGATCTCATCGGACTCGTCGATCAGGACCTGGACGGCGCGCTCGAGGTAGCGCGCCCGGTCGGCCAGGGGGAGCGCGGCCCAGAACGGCTGCACCGCGGCCACCTCGTCGACCACCGCCTGAACGTCTTCCGGCGCGGTGACGTTCACCGCCCCGAGACGGGCGCCGGTGGCGGGGTTGAACGATTCAAGCGTCCTCGTAGCGGTGCTCAGCGACATCACGAGGAGATTACTGACTGGCCGGGGTGGTCCGGAACGTGTCGTTCAGGCTGCGCGCGCCGCCACGAGTGCGCCGCCGCGCGCCGCGGCGAGCGCTCGGGCCCGCCCGATCAGCGCCCGCGCCAACAACTCGTCGAGCCCGTCGGTGAGGCGGGTGTCGACGATGAGCTGGTCAGGCTGGCCCGAGCACGCCTTGCCGAGCTCGATCGCCCCGATGCCCACGATGGTGTCGGTACACCCGATCAACGCGGCGGCGCAGATCACGATCCGCCGCCGGGGATCGAACCGGACCAGGCGCGCGAGCTCGAGCTCGTCTGGCTCGATCCCCTGACGCTCGAGCAGCTGCGCGATTGCGGGCAGATCCCGGACCCGCGCCAGTCGCAGGCACACCATCGGTCCGCGCGGCAGCACGTACGATCGGGCCAGAAGAGCCCCGGGGTCAAAACTCGCTTCCATCTTGCTACAGGGTAGTAGCTTTGTCTCAGGAGTCGGCTACACCGCGTGCGCGGCGGATCTCCCTGAGCCGCTCACGCAGCCGTGCCTCAGCGTCGTCGGGCTGGTAGAAGCGGCTGCCAATCACCGCGTCGGGCATCAGTTCCTGGGGTGAGATGTGGCCCTCGCGCCGGTGTGGGTTGTCGTAGCCCCCGTCGCTGCGGGTCGAAGAACGCACATGTGCCGGCGGTGCTTGTGCACCGCGCTCGCGAATGTGCTCGCGGGCTGCGAACACGGCTCGCTTGGCGGCGTCTGACTTGGGCGCCAGGGACAGGTAGATCGCGGCCTGCGCGAGCGCGAACTGGCACTCGGGCAGGCCAACGTGCTCGACGGCGTCGGCCGCCGCGGTGGCGACCAGCAGCGCCTGTGGGTCCGCGTTGCCGACGTCCTCGGAGGCGAGGATGACCATTCGGCGGACGATGAAACGCGGATCTTCGCCCCCTTCCAGCATGACCGCGAGGTAGTAGAGCGACGCGTCGGGATCAGAGCCGCGAGTGGCCTTGATCCAGGCCGAGATCGTGTCGTAGTGCCGATC
>Ga0302181_10000581_pt1 | contig 28996 bp, 22 predicted proteins | sample I_Palsa_E3_3_FD_198786 | JGI IMG/M metagenome (GOLD analysis project Ga0302181, IMG submission 198786) | Peat permafrost microbial communities from Stordalen Mire near Abisko, Sweden - I_Palsa_E3_3 | ecosystem: Environmental > Terrestrial > Soil > Palsa > Peat permafrost | place: Sweden...
GGTGCCTGGACGCCGCTGACATCGCGCGCGGGCGGGATTGGGTCGGGCCCGGTGGCCGTCATGCCGCCACCGGCAGCCGGTCCAGCCGGAGCACCCGGTCGGCCAGATCGACCAGCGCCGGCCGGTGTGCCACCAGGATCACCGTGCGGCCGGGCACGAGCCGTTCGAGTGCTTCCAGCACGTCCTGCTCGGTGGCACCGTCGAGGTTGGCCGTCGGCTCGTCGAGCAGCAACACGGGCGCGTCGCGGAGGAAGGCACGGGCGAGGGCGACGCGCTGCCGCTCGCCGACCGACAGGCCCACGCCGCGATCGCCGAGCCTCGCGTCAAGCCCGTCCGGCCTCGCGGCCACCACGTCCCTGAGCCCGGCCGCCGCGACGGCGGCCCAGATCTGCTCGGTCGTCGCATCCGGACGGGCGAGCCGAATGTTCTCGGCGATCGACGCCGCAAACAGGTGTGGGCGCTGCGGCATCCAGGACACGCGCGCGCGCCAGGCCTCCGGGTCCAGCGTGGTCAGATCGACGCCGCCGACCTGCACCGATCCCCCGTACGCGCCCACGAATCCGAGCAGCACTGCGAGCAGCGTCGACTTCCCACACCCGCTGGGTCCGGTGATCGCGAGGACCTGGCCGGGCTCGACTGCGAGCGAGATCCCGTCAAGCACAGGCCCGCCGCGGCCCGGATATTCGACGCGCAGGTCCTCGATCGAGATCCCCGATACCGCCGGATCCGGTACATCGGTGCGGCGACCGCGCGCCGGCACTGGCATCTCCAGCACGTCGAAGACCTGGCGGGCCGCGCTCAGGCCCTCCGCGCTGGCGTGATAGTTCGCTCCGAGCAGTCGCAGTGGGAGGTATGCCTCGGGAGCCAGCACGAGCACCATCAGCGCGGTCCGCAGACTGAGGTGACCGTCCATGAGGCGCAGGCCGACGGCGACCGCGACGAGCGCGACCGAGATCGTGGCCACCAGCTCAAGGATCAGCGAGGAGAGGAACGTCACCTTCAGCGTCGACATCGCTGTCCGGCGGTAGCGGTCGGTCACCGTGCCGATGGCGAGAATCTGCGCTTTCGCCCGACCGAATACCTTCAGCGTCGGCAGGCCCCCGACGACGTCGAGGAAGTGCCCGGCCAGCTGCTGCAGGGTGCGGAACTGAAGCTCCATGCGATCGCGCGTGGCCGCACCGACGAGTGCCATGAACAGGGGGATCAGCGGCAGCGTGACCGCGATGATCAGCGCCGAGAGCCAATCCTGGACCGCGAGCACCGCGAGCACCGCCACCGGGACGATCACGGCCAGAAACAACTGCGGCAGGTAGAGCGAGAAATAACCGTCGAGCGCATCGACTCCGCGCGTCGCCAGGATGGCGAGCTGACCCGTCCGTGGCTCGCCGGATCGCTGGGGGCCGAGCGCAGCGACGTGTCCGAGCAGCGCGGCCCTGAGCTGGCTCTTGGCCCGCGCCGAGGTTCGGTCGGCCAGCACGTCGCGACCCCAGGCAACGATGGCGCGAGCAATCACGACCGCTAACAACGCCTCCAGCGGGAGGCCCAGCGCCGCGATGCCCTGGCCGCCGCCAAACGCCCCGGCGACCACGTCCGCGAGCAGCCAGGCCTGCGCGATGATCAGCACCGCGGTCACCCCACCCAGGGCGATCAAGGCCACCAGGAACGGTCGGGTCGCGCGCGCGTACCTTGTGAGTCTCGGATCGACGGCACCCCGGCGGGCGCCAGCGGTCGCGTCCATGCCCTGATTGGTCCTCCTGGGAGTTGGGCGCAGAGTATCCCGGACGGCTGCTCGCTCGGCGTCATCCAGACCGGATGACGTTCGGCCTGGCTGCCGTCAACCGCAGCGATTGTCGTGCCAGCCGCCTGATCGCTTTCGTGCTCGCCATATTGCCTGGCCGGCGTTGGTCTGAGACCGTCAATCCGGCACGTCGATTGGCGCGCACCACTTTGCTGCGAGAAACCGAGGGCCCATGAGCAAGCCGTTCGCAGGCGTGATCAACGTCGATATTCGGGACTCGGTTCCGGACTGGTCGCCGTTCGAGCCGCCGAAGGCGCCCGAGGGCTCGCCGAACATCGTCTACATCGTGCTGGACGATGTGGGCTTCTCGGTGATGAACAGCTACGGCGGGCCGGTCCCGACACCGAACCTTGATCGGATCGTCGCCGACGGCCTGCGCTACACGCAATTCCACACCACGGCGCTGTGCTCGCCAACGCGCTCGTGCCTGCTCAATGGTCGCAATCACACGCGCAACAGCATGGCCTGCATCACCGAAGCGGCGATCGGCTTCCCCAACGCGAGCGGCGTGATCCCGCCGGAGAACGGTCAGATCCAGGAGATCCTGGCCGCCCGGGGCTGGAACACGTACATGGTCGGCAAGTGGCACCTGTGCCCGGACGCCGAGATGAATCTCGCCTCCTCGCGGCGCAACTGGCCGACCGGGCGGGGGTTTGAGCGCTTCTACGGGTTCCTCGGCGCGGAGACGAACCAGTGGTATCCCGACCTCGTCTACGACAGCCACCCCGTCGAGGCGCCGCGCTCACCTGAGGAGGGCTACCACCTGACCGAGGACCTCACGGACAAGGCATTGGAGTTCATCAAGGACGCGAAGGCGATCGCGCCGGAGAAGCCGTTCTTCCTCTACTACGCGCCGGGGGCGTGTCATGCCCCGCACCATGCCCCGAAGGAGTGGATCGACAGGTTCAAGGGCCAGTTCGACATGGGCTACGAGGCGATTCGTGAGCAGACGCTGGCGCGTCAGAAAGAGATGGGGATCGTCCCGGCCGAGACCGAGCTACCGGCGATCAACCCGATCGGCACCCCCGATAGCCGCACGGGGCCGGGCGGGGAGCCGTTCCCGCCGCTTGACTTCACGCGGCCCTGGGACTCACTGTCCGACGAGGAGCAGGAGCTGTTCCGGCGGATGGCCGAGGTGTACGCCGGCTTCATGGCGCACGCCGACGATCAGATCGGGCGGCTGCTCGACTACCTCGAGGCGACCGGTCAGCGTGAGAACACGCTCGTGCTCGTCGTCTCCGATAACGGCGCCAGTGGTGAGGGCGGACCCAACGGTTCGGTGAACGAGATGAAGTTCGCCAACGGGATCCCGGACTCGATCGAGGAGAACCTGGCGATGCTCGACGAGCTCGGCGGACCGAGGACGTACAACCATTATCCGAACGGCTGGGCGATGGCGTTCAACACGCCGTTCAAGATGTGGAAGCGCTACGAGTTCAACGGCGGCACGTCTGATCCGTGCATCATCTCGTGGCCGCGGGGGATCACCGCGGGGGGTGAGGTTCGCGGCCAGTATCACCACGCGATCGACCTCGTGCCCACCATCCTCGACGTGGCCGGAGTGCAGCCGCCGGAGGTGATCGGCGGTCACGTCCAGAGCGCCTTCGACGGGGTCAGCATGCGCTACAGCTTCGAGGACGCGTCGGCCGCGAGCACCCGACCGAGGCAGTTCTATTCGATGCTCGGCTCGCGGGCGATCTGGCACGACGGCTGGAAGGCCGTGACCACCCATCCGACGCTCAGCGGCTGGAGCCATTTCGCGGCTGACACCTGGGAGCTCTACCACACCGAAGTCGACCGCTCAGAGCTGCACGACCTCGCCGCGCAGGAGCCCGAGCGGCTGCAGGAACTCATCAGCCTGTGGTACGCCGAGGCGGGCGCCAACGGGGCGTTCCCGCTTGATGACCGCTCCGCGCTGGAGATCATCATGACCCCACGGCCGCTGCTCAGCCCGCCACGCAACCGCTACACCTACTACCCGGGCCTCGCCGAGGTGCCCGAGTCCCAGGCTGTCAACGTGCGCAACCGCTCGTACCATATTGGTGCGCTGGTCGACATCCCCGCCCCGGGTGCCCAGGGAGTCCTGTTCGCGCACGGCTCGCGGTTCGGCGGGCACGCGCTGTACGTCAAGGACAACCGGCTGCACTACGTGTACAACTTCGTCGGCAGCCTGGAGCAGAAGATCGTCGCCACCGAGGACCTACCCGTCGGCGAGAACCTCATCCTCTCCGCCTCCTTCGAGAAGGACGGCGAGGATCCGCCCGGCGTCTCGACCGGAATCCTCGCCCTCTACCACGGCGACGCGCAAGTCGGTGAAGGTCGCATCCGGACCCAGCCCGGCAAGTTCATGCTCGCCGGCGAAGGCCTGTGCGTCGGACGCGACAGCGGGGAAACCGTCACCGCTGACTACCCCGGCGTTCACCCCCATGCGTTCACCGGCGGGACGATCGACCGCGTCGCGGTCGACGTCAGCGGCGACCCGTATGTCGACCTCGAGCGCGAAGCCGAAGCGATGCTGGCCCGCGAGTGACGTCCGGGTGATGTGCTGGCATCCGATTGGCCGATGCTCGCTGCTGTCCAACCACGCACAAGCGGCGCCGTTTGAGCCGCACCCCGATCCGATGTTCGGGCCCTAACCGCAGGAGGTACATGAAATGTTGGCACTTGCCACCAGCTACCCGTTCTTAGGCATCTTCTGGTCGATGCTGATCTTCTTCGCCTGGCTGATCTGGATCTGGATCGCCATCACGGTGCTGATCGACCTGTTCCGCCGTCACGACATATCGGGGTGGGGTAAGGCTGCGTGGGTGATCTTCGTGATCGTGCTGCCGTTCCTGGGCGTACTGTGCTATCTGATCGCCTATCACACAGGGATGGCCGAGCGCAGCGAGAAGAGCGCCAAGGCGTCCCAGGCGCAGTTCGACGATTACGTACGCCAGGCGGCTGGCACCGATAGCCCGGCCACCCAGATCGCCAAGGCCAAAGAGCTGCTCGATCACGGCACCATCGATCAGGCCGAGTTCGACGCGATCAAGGCCAAGGCGCTCGCATAGCCGTCGCTTGGTGGATCGCGAGCAATCCTCGAGTGATCGAGGACGTTGCCCCTATGCCCCCATGATGCGCGGATGAGTGCCGGATCTGAGATGGCGCCAAGCCAGGAAGAGGTGGTGCTCGGCGTTGACGTCGGGACGACCGCCGTCAAGGCCGGGGTGTTTGACACCGTGGGCCGGGAGTCCGCCAGCGCGCAGGCTGGCTACGCGCTCTACGATCCGCACCCCGGCTTTGCCGAGCAGGATCCGCAGGCCATCGTCGACGCCACGCTCTCCACGATCCGTGACACGGCGGCGCAGGCGCGCGAGCGCGGGCAGCGGATCGCCGCCGTCTGCTTCAGCGCGGCCATGCACGGTCTCGTCGCGCTCGACGGCCACGATCGGCCGCTGGGCCGCCTGCTCACGTGGGCCGACACGCGTGCCTTCGCGCAAGCCGAGTGGCTGGTCGCCGAACACTCCGAGTTCCACGACCGGACCGGGACGCCGTTACACCCGATGTCGCCGCTCGCGAAGCTGTTGTGGTTTCGCACGCACGACCGCACTGTCTTCGACGCCGCGCGGCGTTGGGTGGGAGTGAAGGAGTTGATCCTGGCGGCGCTGGCCGACGACTGGGTGATCGACCACTCGTGTGCCACCGGCACTGGCCTATTCGCACTCGCGAGGCTGGATTGGGAGCCGGACACGCTGGCGCTCACTGGCGTCACTCGCGAGCAGCTCGCGGTCCCCGTCCCCGCCACGACCACATTGCCACTGAGCGCCGGCGCGGCCCGGGCCACCGGGCTGGCCAGCGGCACGCCGTTGGTGGTCGGTGCCGGCGACGGAGCGCTGGCCAACCTGGGACTTGGTGCCGTGGGTTCGGGGGTGCTTGCGTGCTCGATCGGAACCAGCGGCGCGCTGCGGCTGATGGTGCCGCGCGCGGCCGTCGATCGCGACCACCACCTGTTCTGCTACGCGTTCGTGCCCGATCATTGGCTGATCGGCGGCGCGATCAACTCGGGCGGCGCCGTGCTCGAATGGCTGGGGGAGGTCCTGGGCGACCTCGACCTCGATCGGCTGCTCGCGCAGGCCGCGACCGTCGCCCCCGGCAGCGACGGTCTCGTGATGCTGCCCTATGTGCTCGGCGAGCGGGCGCCAGATTGGAGCACGTTGCCGCGAGGCGCTTACGTCGGCTTGGACCGCTCACACGGTCGGGGCCACTTCGTGCGGGCCACGCTGGAAGGCATCTGTCAGCAGCTCGGGCTCGTGCTGGCTTCGATCCGTGCGGCCGGCCACGAAGTACGCGAGGTGCGCGCCACCGGTGGCTTCGCCCGCAGTCCGCTGTGGCGCCAGCTGCTGTGCGACGTGCTCGGCATGCCGATCGGATTCGCGGAGCGGGAGCAGGGCGCCGCGTTTGGCGCCGCGCTGGTCGGGATGCTGGCGCTCGGTGCGATCGGATCGATCGAGACGGCGGCCGCGACGGTTCACGTCGCGCAGGAAACCACACCCGATCCCGCGGCCCAGGAGGTCTACGAGCGCCAACGGCTGTCGTTCACCGAGCTCTACACCGAGCTCCAGCCGGCGTTCCGGCGCCTACGGGCCGGCGTCGCCGAGCCCGGGGCGGGACCGTAAGCGCAGCGGTTGCGCAACGACGCCGCAGCCGATCGTGTCTAATGCACGCATCACGATGAGACTTGAGCTTGGTAGCCCGGTTGATTGCACCGATGCCGCGTTCGGTGAGCTGGCGGACATCGTCATCGATCCGAGCACGCGGCGCGTGACGCATCTGGTCGTTCAGCCGCATGACCGGCATGAGGAGGCCCGGCTCGTACCGATCGACCGTGCGCAGGCTCGAGACGGATCCGACGGCATCTCGCTCGAGTTCACGCTGGCTGAGATCAACGACCTCGAACCGCTCGTGAAGTCGGCCTACCTGCGGCTCGGCGAGTTTCCCGTCGAGGATCCGGATTGGGAGGTCGGGATCGAGAAGCTGTTTGCGCTGCCGTATTACGGCTCCTTCGCTCCTGGCGGTCTCGGCTCGGGCATGGGATCGACTGAGATCGATCCCCACGTGTCGATCAGCTACGACCGGATCCCCAAGGACAAGGTGGAGATCCGCCGCGAGAGCGCCGTCACCTCCGCCGATGGCGATCACCTTGGACACGTCGACGGCTTCGTCGTCGACGACAGGGAGCAGATCGCGCACCTCGTACTCCAGCACGGTCACTTCTGGGGCAAACGGGAGATTGCCATCCCGATTGGCGCCGTCGCGCGGATCAAGACCGACGAGGTGATCTTGAGCTTGTCCACGGATGAGGTCGGCGCACTGAAGCCGCTCGCCGTCCATCGCTGGCCAAGCTGAGCGCTGCCTCACCCCTTTGGGATGGTGCCCGGCACGCGCGCGCGGGCGATCATCGGCCCGATACCGAAACCGAAAGTCACTGTCGCCTGTGAGCATTACGCCTCAGCATCCCCAGACGCTTACCCTCCACGACCCCGAGCGGGCGCACCACATCATGATGTTGGAGTTCGGGGACCGCGACGACTTCGACGATCCCCAACTCGAGTATCGGAGGTTGTTCTCAGAGCTGTTGGGCACGTTCTTGCTGGTGCTCGTCGCGGCGGGGGGCGGAATTCTGCACGGCAAGGGGCAGATCAGCCTGGCGGCGGCGGTGGTCGCGCCCGGGTTGATGGTGTTGGGCATCATCCTGTTCATGGGGGCAGTGTCGGGGGCGCACCTCAACCCGGCCGTGTCGTTGGCGTTTGCCGTGCGCGGTGATTTTCCCTGGAAGCGGGTGCCGGGGTACATCATCATCCAGTTGCTGGGTGCCACGTTGGCGTGCCTGTTCCTGCTGGCGGTGTTCGGCAACGTTCAGCATCTTGGCGCAACGCTGCCGGGGCCCGGCTATCACGACTGGCAGGCCTTCCTGATGGAGATCGCGTTGACGGCCGGGCTGCTCAGCGTGATCCTCGGCACGGCCTCGGCGGCGCAGAACGTCGGCGCGATCGGAGCGCTGGGGGTGGGTGGCTATATCGCCTTGGCCGGCCTGTGGGCGGCACCGGTCAGCGGTACATCGATGAACCCGGCGCGTTCGTTCGGCCCGGCGTTGGTGGGTGGTGATTGGTCGGCCTACTGGGTGTACGTCGCCGGTCCGTTGATCGGGGCGGCGATCGCGGTGGGGTGCGCGGTGATCCTCCGAGGCCGCGGTGGGGATCCGATCTCCCACGCAGCGGGGTCCGGCGTGCTCACTCCGGGGGACTTGGAGCGCAAGGCCAGGCTGGCGGGAGAGATCGATCAGGGGAAGGTCGTTCCGCCCGGCTTCGACACCTAGGTCGATCGCGCATGCTGCGCCTGGCCGTCGCCGTGGTTGCCATCGCGCTGCCCGATTGCATCAACCCCTCGTTGATCGCGGCAGAGCTATTGCTCGCCGCAGGCCAGCATCCGGGACGGCGGACGGTGGCGTTCACCGCCGCAGCCTGGACCGTGACGTTTGCGTTTGGCTTGGCGCTAGCGCTGGGATTGGGCGATCTGATCCTGTCGGTCGTGCCGAAGCCGGGCGCGACAGTCAAGTACGCGCTGATCGAGGCGGCCGGGCTCGGCTTGATCGCCGGCGGGGCGGTGGTTGTGATCCGTCGCAAGGCGCTCGCCGGCACTGGCCATGTGCCTGACTCGGGTCACATTCCGCACGGCTCGCCGGCATTGCTCGGGGCCGGTGTGGCCGGACTGGAGATGCTGACGGCGTTTCCGTACTTTGCGGCTATCGCGATCATCATCGGCTCGAACGTCGGCGCCCCGGGGAAGGTGTTCCTGCTGATCCTGTACTGCCTGGTCTACACGTTGCCGCTGATCGTCATCGCCGCGGTGTGCGTCGTCGCCGGTCAGCGCGCCGAGGCATTGCTGCGACCCGTGGTCGACTGGATGTTCGCCCGCTGGCCGGTGATCCTCGGACCGGTTGCGCTGGCGTTCGGGATCGTGCTCGCGGTCATCGGGATTGTGCATCTGAGCTAGCGCTCTTGACCCTCCGCGCAACCGCTGCGCGGATGAGGCTCGGGCTCGTTATGGACAACGCATCCTCTGACCGGGCATCAGGATCCGGACCTCCGTGTCTGGGGCAACGCGAGCGACCGCGGTGGCGAACGCTCGTGCGGGCGCGACGGGGTCGAGCCCGCGCTGAGCGCCGATCGCTCTCAGCGTCCCCCAGTGGATGGGCACCGCGATTGCGGGACGAATCCGAGCCACGGCCTCAGCCGCGCGCTCGGGGTCGAGGTGCCCCGCGGGAACGCGGGGCCCCCAGCCCCAGATCGGCAGCATCGCCACATCCACTCGCCCATTCAGCGCAGACATCCCCGGGAACAGGTCGGTGTCGCCGGCGAAGTAGATTCGGTGCGGGCCCTCCAACAGATAGCCGAGTGCCGCGACCGGTCGCCCGAAGGGATTGCGGCGCCCATCATGCGCGGCGGGCAGGGCTTCGACGACGATGTCCCCGACAGGCCAGCGATCGCCCTCGTCAAGCTCGATCACCTCGCTGACGCCGCCGCGCCGCACCGTCGCTGCGCACCCGCGGGGCGCGATCGCCGGGCACCCGTCGCCGAGCCGACGCAGCGAGGCGAGGTCGAGGTGGTCGCGGTGCGTGTGGGAGATGAGGATCGCATCGAGTCCTCGCAGAGTCTCGATCGCCGGCGTGGGCACGCCGCGGCGAACGTGCAGGATCCCGCCGCCGAGCAGCGGATCGGTCAGGAGTCGCAGCCCGGCGATCTCAACCAGCACAGTCGCATGACCGACATAGGTGAGCGCGGCCCGCTCGGGCATCGCTACGACGTGACTGCGGTGGTGTGGGGTTGGAGCTGGTGGCGCCAGCGAACGAGCAGCTCGTGAACCGCAGCGGCGCCCACGATCGGCTGCGACGGGGTGGGGAGTGCGACGGGATGGATGAGAAACGGCGCGGTTTGAGGGCCGCCGAGTCCTCCGTGGAAGCTGATCAGTTCTTCGAATGCACATCCCTGCTGAAGCTCGGGGTCGTAGAAGCTCCCGATCATGATGTCGGCGGCGTGGGTGAACCCGTCGGTGCGCAGCAGGTGGGCGGGGGCGTGGGGGGAGAAGGCGGCCAGCGGGTCTTCGCCTTGCACGCGGTGCTCAGCGAGATAGTGGGTACCCCGGGCGTTGGTCGCGATCGCGCCGTGTTCGGCCGAGCGTAGGAGGAGAAACCCGATATGCGGGTGCGCGGCGAGGGTGGGGATGAGGTCCGGATGCCGCTGCTGGATTTCCTCGGCGCTCAGGCGGTGCTTGGCCTCCATCAGGTAGATCAGGCCGAGGTTGCCGGACCCGAGCACGATCGCGTGCGTGTCCGGGAGGTCGCCGGCGTGGCTGACATTGGGCCGGCCGCTGGCTTCGTTGACGGCCTGGCCGACCGCGTTGTCATGTTCATCGCCGCTGCTGATCGACGAGACGTTGCCGTGAGCCAGGGAGCGTTGGACGAGATCGTCGAGCCCGTAGCCGTTGCGTTGTTTGAAGGTGGCGCCCTGGGTTTGGCCATGGTCAGAGAGCACCACGAGCTCATAGGGTCGGGGGGCGTAGCGACGCGCACGTTCGATCCGGCCGAACTGCTGGTCGAGTTTTCTCAGCGCCTCGAGCGTGTCGACTCGTTCCAGACCCGAGTGGTGGGCGACTTCGTCGTAGCTGGAGAACGTGGCGTAGACGGCGGGGCGTCCGCGCATCATGTCGGTCAGCACGCCGTAGACGATCAGGTCGCGAACCACGACGCACAGCGCGGCGCGCAGAAACGGGTAGCGGCCCCCGCGCTTGCCGCGCGGGCGCACGTCGCGGCGTCGCTGACGCACCGCCGCGGTCCATTCCAGCAGCACCTCCCAGGCGAACAGCACCAGCTCGCGGGTCACGTTGAATCCGTTGGCCAGGAACGCGCGATAGCCCGGATTGGCGCGCTTCTCGGCGTCCATCCGGCTGACGGTCAGGATCACTTCGTCGGCTTCGCCCGAGAGCAGGTTGCCCCGGCTGGCGCCGCCATCGACGAGCAGGCCGTGGCCGCTCGCCAAGCGGCGCTCGATCTCGGCGCAGTCAGCCGGCGCTGAACAGGTCATCAGCCTGCCGGTTGGCTTCTCGACCCAGCGGAAGGCGGGGATGTCGTCGTTGCGCCCGAGCAGAATCCCCGCCTGACTCGCGCCGGTCTGGCTCGAGAGGTCGGTCTCCCACTCAGTCATGCGATGCGTGCCTCGCTCAAGCCAGCTCGCGAGCACCGGCGCGTTACCGTCCCGCATAGCGCGACGCAGCACCGTGGCCGCCAGTCCGTCGATCTCCAAAAACAGGATTCCCGGAACCTCGGTCGACGTGCGCTTGCCCTGTCGGCCGGCGACGCGCTCGATCACGCGCAGCGAATAGGAGTCCTCGTCATTGACCCCCAACATGGCCTGCAGCACCAGGCTCGACACCGCCATGACCAAGGCCGCCAGCAGCGCTGACCCAAACGAGTCGACCTTGAAATCGGATGAATCGAGCGCGGAGACCAGCAGGAGAATGCCCGCATCGACCGCGAGCACGCCCAGAAACCCCACCACCAAGGTGGCCGGCAGCCGCAACGCCGCCACCACCGGCGGCAGGATGGCGTTCAGCACCCCAACCAGCGCCGCCACCACCAGCGCGCCCACGAAGCTGTTCACATGGACGCCCGGCAGAACCGCCGCGGCCACCCACACCCCTACCGCCGCCACCAGCCACGCCAACACCAGCCGCAAGGGCCGAAACCGCGGCCGCGCCGGGGTCCAGATCACCGGCTGCGCGTACGCCTCCGGCTGCGCTGCGTCGTAGCTCATCGCTCACGCCCTCGCCGGCGCGACACGCGAGCGCATCGGGTCAAGGAAGCCTCGGCCAGATCCACGCCTGCCAATGCTAAGTTCAACCACCTCCCAACGCCTCCCCTCAACCGGATGAGGTGCCGCGGTCGCGGATTGGCGAGCCTAGGAGCCGGAACATGGACGAACACGACGCGAGCCGGGCTTCCACCGCTGCCGAGCGGGCTCGGTGGTTGCCGCGAGCGGCGCAAGAGGCGGGGTCTCTGGACCGGGCGGTGTACTCCGCGGTGGCGGACACGCCGACCCCCAGCCTCGATCGCGCGCTCAGCCGGCTCAGTCGTGCCGCCGACTACTCTCGCCTCTCCATCGCCTCGGCGGTGGTGCTCTGTGTGACCGAGGGGCGCCGGGGTCGCGAGGCGGCCCGCATGGGCTTGGCTTCGGTCGCCGTGACCTCGACGGTCCTCAATCTGGGCGTCAAGCCGCTCGTTCGCCGCCGGCGTCCGGACCGAGCGGCGGAGGATGTGCCACTCGCGCGGCAGGTGCGGATGCCGACGTCGACTGCGTTCCCGTCCGGGCATTCGGCCGCGGCGTTCGCGTTCGCGACGGGAGTTGGACAGGTGCTGCCCACCGCAGCCTTTCCGCTGCGGGCGCTCGCCGCGCTGGTGGCGTATTCGCGCGTGCACACGGGCGTCCACTATCCCGGCGATGTGCTCGCGGGGGCGCTGCTCGGGGGCGCGCTGGCCCAGGCGACGACTCATGCCCTGGCCGGGCGCGACAGCCGGCGGCGATGATGAGCGATGAGGATCCGGGGTCCTGAGGATCTTGTCAGCGGTTGCGGCGGGTGGACGGGGCGAGTCGCGGGAGCCCGCTGTCGTGTACGCGGGTGTGGTCACGCGGCTGATCGCCACCATGCTTGACGCGGTGGTGATCAACGCGGCCGCCTTCGCGGTCGCCGGGGCGGTGCTGCTGGTGTTCTCCGTGTTCGCGGTGACCGGCCGCAACCATCCCGTGGCGATCGTGCTCGGCGGGGTGGCCTATCTCGTCTGGGTGGTCTCCTACTTCGGGGTGTTCTGGACCACGACAGGCCAGACACCCGGCAACCGGGTGATGGAGATCCGGGTGACCCTCACCAACGGCAGCCGGCTACGCCCCCGCCACGCGCTGATACGCCTGGTGGGAATGGTCATCAGCCTGCCACTGTTCTGGGGATACGTGCCGATCCTCATCAGCCCGCGTCGCCGAGGCGTACCCGACCTGGTCGCCGGCACCATCGTCACCCACGCTCCGGCTCGACCCGACCTGGAAGCTGATCAGCCCGGCTCGGCGCGGGTCATGCCTCCGGCGTGAACCCGAAGCGTCGGCAGGTCGCGCCCCCCAACCTCCACCTCAACGCAGCGGAATCGATCCCCCGATCACGCTGCCCTCGCCGGGAAGCGAATGAACCGTCATCGTGCCGCCAACGGCCGCGAGGCGACTATGGAGGTTGCTCAGGCCGGTGCCGTACGGCGTGCTCTGCAGGTCGAATCCGGCTCCGTCGTCGCGGACTTGGAAATGCAACTGCCGCCTCTCTCGCCACACCCAGATCGTCACGCCGGTCGCCCCCCGGGCGTGCTTGGCCGCGTTCTGCAGCGCTTCCGAGCACGAGAAGTACACGGTCGCTTCGATTTCGGCCGGGTAGCGGCCGAGTCGGTCGGCGTGCACCGTGGTCGGCAACGCTGCCCCCCGGGCCACCGCGCGCAGCGCCTCGTGCAGCCCCGTCCGGCTGAGCAGCGGCGGGTAGATGCCGCGCGCGAACGCTCGCACCTCGTCGATCGTCGCGTCGATGTCCTCGCCCAGCGCGCGGATCACATCAGCGCCGTGCGGATCGTGACCCTCGAGCTGATCGGCGGCCAGCCCGATCTTGACTCGCATCGTGACCAGGCGCTGTTGCGCGCCGTCGTGGAGGTCACGCTCGATCTTGCGACGTTCGCTCTCTTCGGCGACGATCCGCAGCGCTCGCGATTCCGCCAGATCGCGCAGCGAGGCACTCAGCTCGACGTTCAGTCGGTTGTTCTCGAGCGCGGCCAGCGCGTAGGAACCCGCCGTCCGGATCAGGGCTCGGTCTTCCGCCAGCGCCGGATCGTGGGCAATGGCGATCCGCCAGCTGCCGCTGGCGATCTCAGTCATCTGCTGGCCGGTCGCGGGTGGCCACATCGGGACGGGCGAGCCGGACTCGTCGACCCACTCCCCCGAGTCACCCGGGAACGAGTGCAGGATCCGCAGCGACGGGTCACGGAGCGCGTCCGCCAGCGCCCGGCGCACGTGCATCGGGGTCGTACTGCTGCTCACGTCGCGCGCGACTCGATCCAACGCACTGGCGGCAAACAGGCGCCGGTACAGCCGACCGGCGCTGCAGGCCAGCACCACGACGGGTAGCGAAACCACGTAGAGCCAGCTCAGCGCGTCCAGGATCTCGGACGCGGGATTGGCCCGCCGAACTCCGAAGTACGTGGCGAGCACGAGTGCGCGGGTGATTGCGATCACCGCGATGGGGGCGTACATCCGACGCAGAAGCGGTCCTGACCGCGACGCTCGGTGGGTCAAGACCACGGCCATGGCGATGAACATGGCCGGGGTGAGGACTTCGCGTACTGGGATCAGGAGATCCGTCACGAACGCGGGGGTCGAGTGACCGACCGCGAACGCGTTGGCCGGGCAGTTGGAGATGCATTTCGACCACACGGCCGGGCTCGGGAACTGTTGTCCGAACAGCGCTGTGGGCACATACAGCAGCCCCAGGAGCAGTGCCCCCGCGGCAAACAGCCCGCGGTCGATTCTCTCGGTCAGTCGTCCGGACGGATAGCTGAGCAGCACGTAGACGATGGCCAGGTCGACGAACCACTGGCCGATGCGGCCAAGGCTGTAGAGCGTGGGCTGGTGCGACGCCGCCAGCGCAGACAGAGACCACAGCAGCCCGGCGGCGACGAGAGCACGCGCGAAGCGCGGCTCACGCCCCCGAGCGAGGTCGGACAGGCCAACGCCAAACGTGACGATGGCGCCGAACCCGAACACCGGCACGGCGACCTCCCGGGCGTCGGCGGGCAGTCCGAGCAGTACCGCGGCAACGGCCGAAATGGTCACGACAGACACCGACAGCGCGATCGCGAACCCGGTCACGATCGGCACCCGCCGAGTCAAGCGAGGCGTCGTCGATTCGGCCACCCCAGTCATGGCCGCGCCCGCCGCACAGCGATCCGGTCCACCCGCCCCAACCGTCGCTCACAACCGGCCAGCGAGCGGATGGGATGGGCGGACAAACGAGCGGACAAACTCGGGACGATGACGGCGGCTCCAAGCGGAGCGCACTGCACGTGCGGTCGGCATCCCAGGACGTCAGTGACGACCGTGCCGGTCATGCACAGCCCTGATGCGATCGTTTATCGCATCTGTGGCCCCGCGGGCGGCAACGATATCAAGTCCGGCCGGGTCGATGTGGCCGGCGTGTGACCAACAATTGTCCCGGGTCTTGCGGGCGATATTCGGGTAATGTTGGGGCCGTGGGGCGGGGGCTGGTTGGTCAATGGCGATCGAGGGAGCTTTGACGATGGCGACGTTAGTGGCGATTGGTTATCCGGATCAGAGCACCGCTGAGCAGGCGAGGCAGACGGTGCAGCAGTTGGAGGCCGAGTTGATCATTCAGGCCGATCAGGTCGCGGCGATCTCGCGCGACCCCGACGGCAAGTACCACGTCACGACCACTCACGGCGGCGCCTCGGCCAGTGGCGGCGCGGCGTGGGGCGGTTTTTGGGGTCTGCTGTTCGGTTTGCTGTTCTTCGTCCCGTTCGCCGGACTGGCTCTCGGGGCGGGCTTTGGCGCGTTGTTCGGGCATCTGGGAGAGAAGGGGATCGACAAGGCGTTTCAGGAGCAGGTCCGCGATCAGTTGAAGCCCGGGACCTCAGCGTTGTTCCTGGTCATTGAGCAGGCCACGCCGGACAAGGCGACCGCGGCGCTCGAGCAGTACGGCGGCACCGTGATCAAAACGTCGCTGTCTGAGGAGGACACCAAGAAGCTGCAGGAGGCATTGACGCCGGACGCGGTTCCGGCAGCGTCGTAGGACGACGGGCGAGCTCGGCGGCTGCCGGCCGGTGATGCCGGCGGCCGCAGGTCGTGTCGGGCCGGCAGCCACAGCTTCTTCACATCTGCTTCACCGCTCGCTGACTCACCGCTGTGCCTGCCCGAGCAGCATCCACCAGCGGGTGACGACACTGGACGGGGGACCACCTTGGAACGAGGAGCACCAATGACGGCGGAGCACAGGCGGCTGGAGGAGAACCGGACCGGGACCGCAGCATGGCAGGCTTGGGGCCCGTACCTGAGCGAGCGCCAATGGGGCACCGTGCGCGAGGACTACAGCGACGGCGGCGATGCCTGGGATTACTTTCCCCACGATCAGGCGCGCTCGCGCGCGTACCGCTGGGGGGAGGACGGGATCGCGGGAATCTCCGACGAGAACCAGCGCCTGTGCTTCTCGCTCGCGCTCTGGAATGGGGTGGATCCGATCCTCAAAGAGCGGATGTTCGGTCTGACGAACAGCCAGGGCAATCACGGCGAGGACGTCAAGGACTACTGGTTCTATCTCGACAGCACCCCGACGCACTCCTACATGAAGGTGCTCTACAAATACCCCCAGGCCGAGTTTCCCTATGCCGACCTCGTCGCGGTCAACGGCCGGCGCAGTAAGGACGAGTTCGAGTACGAGCTGATCGACACCGGGATCTTCGCCGAGAGCCGCTACTTCGACGTGTTCGTCGAGTACGCCAAGGCGGGGCCTGAGGACATCCTCGTGGAGGTGACCGCTCACAACCGCGGTCCTGACGCGGCGCCCCTGTCCCTGCTGCCCACGCTGTGGTTTCGCAACACGTGGGCGTCGCGCCCGGGTGCCCAGGCGCCGTCGCTCGAGCAGGCGCAAGCCGCCGGCGGCGTCGCCGTCAGCGCGTCGCACCCGGAGCTCGGCGAGTGGCTGTTGCGCTGCGAGGATTCGGCCGAGCTTCTGTTCTGCGAGAACGAGACCAACAACCAGCGCCTGTTCGGCGCCCCGAACGTCGCCGCGTACGTCAAGGACGGCATCAACGACTACGTCGTGGCCGGTGCCACCGACGCCGTCAACCCGGCGCTGCGGGGCACCAAGGTGGCGGCGCTGCACAAGCTCGTGCTCGAGCCGGGTGCGAGCGCCCGCGTGCGCCTGCGGCTGACCTCGGCTTCCGCTCTGGCCAACGGCAAGCGGACCGCGAAGCCATTGGGCGCCGGCTTTGATCGCGTGCTCGGAGCGCGGCGTAAGGAGGCCGACGCGTTTTATGCCAAGGTGATCGACCCCTCGCTCGCCGAGGATGCCGCCAATGTCATGCGCCAAGCGCTGGCCGGCATGTTGTGGAGCAAGCAGTACTTCGAGTACGACGTCCACACGTGGCTGCGCGAGCACGGGGTGAACCCCTGGTCGGTGCACGCCCGCGATACCGGCGTCCGCAACGCGGCGTGGTTTCACCTCGATGCCGGCGACGTGATCTCGATGCCGGACAAGTGGGAGTACCCGTGGTTCGCCGCCTGGGACCTGGCCCTGCAGACCGTGCCGCTGTCGCTGGTCGACGTCGACTTCGCCAAGGGCCAGATGGAGCTGTTTTTGACCGATCGCTACCTGCATCCCGACGGCCAGATACCGGCCTATGAGTGGAACTTCAGCGATGTGAACCCGCCCCTGCACGCGTGGTCGGCGCTGTACCTGTACGAGCGCGAGCGCGCGATCCGGGGCGAGGGGGACGTCGAGTTCCTCGAGCGTGTGTTCCAGCGCCTGCTGACGAACTTCACCTGGTGGGTGAACCGTAAGGATCCCGACGGGCGCAACCTGTTCCAGGGTGGCTTCCTCGGCCTCGACAACATCGGGGTGTTCGATCGCTCGGCGCCGCTTCCCGGCGGCGGCTCGCTCGACCAGGCGGATGGAACCGCCTGGATGGCTATGTTCAGCGCGACGATGCTCCAGATCGCGCTGGAGCTGACCCGGCGCGACCGCGCGTACGAGACCATGGCGGTCAAGTTCGCCCTGCACTTCGTCTGGATCGCTGCGGCCATGAGCCCCCCGGACGGCGATACGTTGTGGGACGAGGAGGACGGCTTCTACTACGACGTCATGCGCCTGCCCGACGGCAGCACCCAGCAGCTGAAGGTGCGCTCGCTGGTTGGCCTGCTGCCGATGTGCGCGGCGACGGTGATCGAGCCCGAGCTGCTGGCGCGACTGCCCGAGCTGTTGGAGCAATGGGAGGAGTTTGTCGAGAAGTTCCAGGACGAGATCCCGGCGCTGGCGCAACGGCCCGGGCCGAGCGTTGGTGGCAAGCGGTTGGCGTCCCTGGTGGGCGAGAAGCGGTTGCGGCGGATCCTCGCCATCATGCTCGACGAGTCGGAGTTCCTCGGGCCGCACGGGATCCGTGCGGTCTCGCGCTATCACGCCGATCACCCCTATATCTTCGATATCGCGGGACAGGAGTTCCGCGTGGACTACGAGCCGGCCGAGTCGCACACGGGGATGTTCGGTGGAAACTCCAACTGGCGCGGACCGGTGTGGTTCCCGATGAACATGGTGATCCTGCGCGGGCTGCGCCAACTGCACGGCTATTACGGGGATAACCTGAAAGTGGAGTGCCCGACCGGTTCGGGCCACGAGATGAACCTGCTGGAGGTCTCCGAGGAGCTCGGCCGGCGCCTGGCCACGACGTTCCTGCGCGGCGAGGACGGTCGCCGACCCGTGTTCGGAGGGATCGAGCCGTTTCAGTCCGACCCGCACTGGCGTGATCTGCTGCTGTTTCACGAGTACTTCCACGGCGACAACGGAGCCGGCCTGGGCGCCAGCCACCAGACCGGTTGGACCGGCCTGGTGGCGATCCTGTTCGCCCAAGCGGCCGCCACGAGGACCACGAGCGAACAATCGATCACCGCTGCGCCCTAGTCATGCGCCTGCCGTCTCGTCCCACGATCTACGAGATCAACACCGCCGTGTGGCTCGGCGATCTCGGCCGGCAGGTGGGCGGCCAGGTCAGCCTGTCGGATGTTCCGCCGCAGGAGTGGGACCGGCTCGCCGCCCTGCGCGTCGATGCCGTCTGGCTGATGGGCGTGTGGCAACGCAGCCCGGCCGGGCTCGCGATCGCCCAACACAACCCCGAGCTGCAATCGAGCTTTCGTGACACGCTGCCCGACCTGACGGCCGATGACGTGATCGGCTCGCCCTACTGCGTGCGCAATTACCAACTCGAGCCGCGCTTCGGCGGACCGGAAGGGCTCGCGGACGCCCGGGGCGCGCTGGCCGGCCGCGGCATCGGCCTGATCCTCGACTACGTCCCCAATCACGTTGCCCCGGACCATCCCTGGACGATCGAACACGGCGACTACTTCGTCTCTGGCGCTGCCGCCGAGCTCGAGGCGAATCCGGCGGCGTTCCTGCGCACCGCGGCAGGTGTGCTCGCGAACGGCAAGGACCCGTACTTCGCCCCGTGGCCCGACGTCGTCCAGCTCAATGCCTTCTCGCCCGGCCTGCGTCGGGCCGTGATCGAGACCCTGATCTCGATCGGTGAGCAGTGCGACGGTGTTCGGTGCGATATGGCGATGCTGATGACCAACGAGGTCTTCGCGCGGACCTGGGGCGAGCGCGCCGGTACCCCGCCGGGTGAGGACTACTGGCCGACGATCATCTCCGCCGTCCACGCCACCCAGCCTGACCTCATGTTCATGGCCGAGGCCTATTGGGACATGGAATGGACGCTTCAGCAGCAGGGCTTTGACCTGTGCTACGACAAGCGTCTGTACGACCGCCTCCTCAGCGCATCGGCGCAGTCGGTGCGGGGCCACCTCCAAGCTGCCGACGACTACCAGGAGCGGCTCGTCCGCTTCATCGAGAATCACGATGAGCCACGCGCGGCGGATACATTCACGCCGGAGCAGGAGCGAGCCGCGGCGGTGGTGATCTCGACGCTTCAGGGTGCGCGTCTCTACCACGCGGGCCAATTCGAGGGATTCCACACGCACATTCCCGTGTTTCTCGCCCGCGGTCCGCAGCAGCCCGGCGACCGAGAGTTACACGCCTTCTACGAGAAGCTGCTGAGCGCCGTGGCCGACTCAGATCTGCGGGAGGGCGAGTGGCAGCTGTGCGAGTGCACCGGGTGGCCCGACAACCCCACCGCCGAGCAACTGCTCGCTTGGTGCTGGCACGCCAACGGCCGGCGGCACCTGGTCGTGGTGAACCTCGCCTCCGGGGACGCGCAGGCCCGGGTACGGCTGCCGTGGTCCGATCTCGCGGGACGAACCTGGCACCTGCGCGACGCCCTGACCGGGGACACGTTCGACCGCGACGGCGGCGAGCTCGGTCACGAAGGACTGTACGTCGGGATGGATCCGTGGCAGTCCTATTTCCTCGCCTTGGTGGGTTAGGCCGCTCACCTTGATGGGTTGAGCCGCTCGCCACGGTGAGGTCGTAGGGTTCGGCCATGGGCAAGCCGGCCGTGACTCGCGAGCGCTGGATGGCGGTGTGCTTCGCCACCGGCTCGACGTGCTTCCTGGTCGGACCATTTCCCGGCTTCGCCAACCTCGTGGGGGACCGCGTCGATGCGATCACCTTCTTCGTCGGCTCGGTCCTGTTCACGCTTGGTGGAGCGCTGCAGAGCTATCTGGCCTTTCCCGAGCGCCACTCGCGCGGCGCCGGGCCGGCGCTATGGCGGGCCGCGTTGATTCAGTCCGCCGGCACGCTGTTCTTCAATGTGACCACCTATCAAGCCCTGCACACGGCCCTGTCGAACTCCGAGTACAACAAGCTCGTGTGGCGACCGGATGCCTTCGGGTCGATCTGCTTCCTGGTCTCCGGCGTGATCGCCTACCGCGCCTCGCCGAGGCGGGGCTGGCGGCCGGTCCGTCGTGGTTCGGGATGGTGGGAGCCGTCGGTCAACCTGCTCGGCTGCATCTTCTTCGGGATCGCCGCGGTCGCCGGTTACGTGGTGCCCTCGACCGGCTCGCTGATCGACCAGGCCGCCGCGAACTGGAACACGTCGCTGGGAGCTGCGTGCTTCCTGGCCTGCGCGGCGGCCACGCTGTTCGCAGGCCACACGTTGAAGTCCCCGCGCCTGCGCCGCCTCCACGAGCTGGAGTCCGTCGTCGAGCGCGACGTTGAGCGGATCGACGCACACATCTGAGCCACGAAACGCTTCACTTTCCTTAAACATCACCCGATTCGGAGTACGTCGGACGGCTCGCGAAACCCTATGCTCCCACCGAGGACGTCTCGTTCGGCGTCGTCACCGTCGATGGTCGAGCTCGTGCCTTGGCCGCTGGGGGACCATCTCAACCTTGGAGGGGACATGACACCGACGCCTGCAAATCGCACCACGTCGAGGACTGGCCGGCCGAGCACGAGGGCGCCGCGGGCGCCGAGGGTGACGCCGCCTGCGCCGGTGCCGCACCTGTCAGTGGCCGAGCGGGTGGCGCGCGGGAAGGCGGCGCGGGCAGAGGTGCCGCGTTCCAGTCACGGCGTGTTCGAGCTGTCTCCGACGCGTAAGGACCCGCTCGAGCTGTTGGAATTGCAGGCCAAGACGCGGGTGCCGGAGCTGGTGCCGATTCGCTACGGCCGGATGCTGGTCTCGTCGTTTACGTTTTATCGCGGGGCGGCGTTGATCATGGCTCAGGATTTGGCGGCGACGCCGCGGTCGGGGTTGACCGTGCAGTGTTGTGGTGATGCGCATCTGTCGAATTTCGGCGTGTTCGCCTCGCCGGAGCGGCGGCTGGTGTTCGATCTGAACGATTTTGACGAGACGCTCCCGGGCCCCTGGGAGTGGGATGTCAAGCGGCTGGCGGTGAGCATGCTGATCGCCGCGCGCGACAACGGTTACAAGGTCAAAGAGCAGCAGCGCATCGTGCTGGACACGGTCGGGCAGTACCGGACCGCGATGGCTGGGTTCGCGGGGACGAAGAATCTGGACGTGTGGTATGCGCGTGCGGATATCGAGGGCCTGATGTCCGAGTACGCCTCGCAGTTCAAGACTCGGATGATCAAGCGGACCGAGAAGACGCTCGCCAAGGCGCGCACGAAGGACAGCCTGTCGGCGTTCTCGAAGCTGACTCATGTGGTTGACGGCCAGGTTCGGATCGTGGACGAGTCGCCGCTGATCGTCCCGATCGAGCGGCTTGCCCCCGGGGCAGAACGCCAGGAGATGTTCGAGGGGCTCCGCGACCTGATGCGCGGTTACCGCGAGACGCTCGAGTGGGATCGGCGAGTGCTGCTGGAGGAGTTCGAGCTGGTCGACTTTGCCCGCAAGGTCGTCGGGGTGGGGAGCGTCGGGACGCGCGCGTGGATCGCGCTGCTGCTCGGTCGCGACGGCGAGGATCCGCTGTTTTTGCAGGTGAAGGAGGCCGAGGCGTCGGTGCTGGAGGACTTCCTGGGTCCGAGCCAGTTCAAGAACCACGGTGAGCGGGTGGTCACCGGTCAGCGGCTGATGCAGGCCTCCAGCGACATCTTCCTCGGATGGCTGCACGTCAAGTCCGGGATCGACGGCAAGCCGCGCGACTTCTACGGCCGCCAGCTCAAGGACTGGAAGGGCTCCGCGGAGACCGAGCAGATGGTGCCGGAGGGCATGTCCGCGTACGGCAGGCTCTGCGGCTGGACGCTGGCGCGGGCGCATGCCCGCAGCGGCGACCGGATCGCGATCGCGTCCTATCTCGGCAGCGGCGACACCTTCGACCGCGCGGTGCTCGACTTCTCAGAGGCCTACGCCGAGCAGAACGAACGCGACTACAACGAGCTCGCGGCGGCCGTCAAGTCGGGCAAGATCGTGGCGCAGACGGGCCTCTGACCGGAGAGGAACCACACAAGATCAGGGCCTAGCGGACGTGCTCATGACGATCTCCGTCGGGCCGTCAGGACAGGTATGACAGCGTCCGGTTCGTGATCGCGCTCGCCAGTCTCAGCTGCCGGGCGGTCGGGGGACCGGGATCGAATTCGAGCCGCGACCGTATCCGGTCCACCAGGGCGGGCCGCGCGGCCGTGGCGATGGCGGCACAGATGCGAGCGGCCGCCCACACCACGTCGGGCTCGACGGTCCAGATCGACTCGAACACGCGGTCCTCGCACGGCTCGGCGCTGAGCGCCGGAGGCTCCCAGGCCGCCAGGCAGGCGGCGTGACCGCTAGCGCAGCAGACGACGGTCCATTCACGGGCCAGTGGGTGGCTGCGGTCGACTGGGATCTCCGTCGGGCCGTCGCGAGGAGTCCGTACGCGGTCGAAGTCGGCGAACGCCAGCGTCAGCTCGGCGCCCCGCGAGAGCTCCCGCCAGCGCGCTTGCGCCCGACGATAGGACCGCTGAGTCTGAAAGGACCCGAACAGCAGCGGCCGCTCGGCGCGTGACAGGCTCTCGTCCTCGATCGCGTGGGTCAGCGCGAGCAGTGTCGGCTTGCGCAGCGTGCGCGGTTCCAGATCCGGGCGCTGAGCGCGCAGCGCCGCGTACACGGAGGATCCCGGCGACCCGGCGAGACTCCTGACCCGCGCAATGGCGGCGGCGAGCGAGAGGCCGGCCGCGCGCTCGGCGGCGACGCGCCCCACCCGCTCGACGTCGGTTTCGCTGTAGCGGCGGTGACCGCTCGGGAGCCGCTGGGGGCTGGGAAAGCCATGCCGTCGCTCCCACATCCGCAGCGTTCCCTCTGCGACCCCGGTCCGCTCCACGAACTGGCCGGTCGTGAGGCCCGTCATGTACTCTCTCTCTAACGAGATGTTTAGCTTTACCGCCACAAGTGTACGGGTATTCGGGAACGGGATGTGACCGGCTATTTCGACGAACGCTCGATGCTCCGTCAGATCCATCGCGAACGCGCGCTGGCGCTGTCCGGTCCGCGAGCGTTGTTGATGCAGGCCGCGCATCCGCTCGCGGTCTCAGGTCTGCTCGCTCACTCGAGCGCGCTCGACGAGCCCTTCGAGCGCTTGGCGCGCACCGCGCAGACGCTGAGCACGATCGGATTCGGCTCGCGCGAGGAGGCTGACGAGGTCACCCGTCACGTGCGCGCGATGCATCGCCAAGTGCGAGGCCGTCTCGCCGCGGCGGTGGGGCCGTACGCCCAGGGTACCCCGTATCGGGCCGACGATCCCGAGCTCCTCCTGTGGGTACTGTTCACGCTCGTCGATTCGGGATTGGTCGTGTACCGGAAGTACGTGGGCTCGCTGTCACGCGAAGCGGAGGCAGCGTACTGGGAGGATTACAAGGTCATCGGCCGGCTGTTCGGGTTGCGCGCGCGAGACCTTCCGGCGACGATCCAGGATCTCGACGCCTACCGGCGTCGGATGCTCGACGGCGAGGAGCTGTTCGTGACCGACTGGGCGCGCCGGCGCGCGACGAAGATCGTGTTGGAACCGCCGGTGCCATGGACCGCCCGACCGCTCGTGGAGACCGTCAATTTCATCACCATCGCGCTGCTGCCGGACCGGGTCCGCCGCCTCTACGGCTTCTCGCCGCTGCCACCGCCGCTGGTGCGCAAAGCGCTGGTGGCCGGAGGAGCCGAATACGTCAAACGGGCCGTGCTGCCGTTCCTACCGCAACGGCTGCGGCTGGTTCCGCATGCTCGCGCCGCCTGGTGACCACTCTCGGTGTGGCCGTACTTACGACGCAGACCACTAAGACATCACACCGACTCGACCCCTGAAATGAGCGTACCGATATGGAAGCAATGAAGACCGACCACGCCGGCGCGCGCCGGAAGCAGGCCTGAGCGTCATGGCGCGGATCGTTGTCACAGGAGCCACGGGGACGATTGGGATCGCCGTTGTGGATACCCTGCGCGCGCGCGGGGACGACGTGGTCGCACTCTCGCGCGATGTCGAGCGCGGACGGGCAGTTCTCGGCCAGGGCGTCGACGTGCAGGCTTGGCCGCAGCCGACGCAAACGCCCCCACCGGCGGCTGCCTTGGCCGGGGCAGATGCGGTTGTTCACCTGCTCGGGGAGCCGGTGGCCCAGCGCTGGAGCGACGCGGCCAAGCAGGCGATTCGCGACTCGCGCGTGCTGGCCACACGCATGCTGGTGTCCGGCCTGGGCGGGTTGGGCGACGCCGAGCGCCCGGTCACCCTGGTCTCGCAGTCGGCGACGGGGATCTACGGCCCGCGCGACGGCGAGCCCCTCGACGAGCAGGCGCCCGCCGGGTCCGACTTCCTCGCCAACGTCGTCGTTGCCTGGGAGCACGAGGCCGATCAAGCGACGCCGCTGATGCGCGTCGTGCGGACTCGCACCGGCGTCGTGCTCTCGCGGGAGGGGGGTGCACTGGCGAAGATGCTCCCGTTCTTCCGCCTCGGGCTCGGGGGACCGATCGGTGGCGGCGAGCAGTACGTGGCCTGGGTCCATCTCGACGACGTCGTCGGCGCGCTGCTGTTCTGTCTCGACCATGGCGACGCCCGCGGTCCGGTCAACCTGACCGCGCCGGTCCCGGTCACCAACGCCGAACTCTCGCGAGCGCTCGGGCATGCCCTCGGGCGACCCGCGGTCCTGCCCGTGCCGAGCGTGGCGCTGCGATTGCTCTACGGGGAGATGTCGCAGATGGTCACCACCGGACAGCGGGTCATCCCCGAGCGTCTGCGCGAGCTCGGTTACCGCTTTGCGCACCCGGAGATCACGGAGGCCCTCCAGGACGTGCTGGCCCACCCGTGAGAACGCACCGGCTGGAGCGCGAGCAGGTCGTCACCAGTCCCCTGGCCGAGGCGTTCGACTTCTTCTCGCGCACCAGCAACCTCGAGCGAATCACGCCCCCGTGGCTTCGCTTCGGGCTGCTGACACCGGAGCCGCCCGAGATCGTCGTCGGGACGCTGATCGAGTACCGCTTGCGGCTGCACGGAATCCCCCTGCGCTGGATCTCGCGGATCGACGAGTTCGTGGAGAACCGGTCGTTCGTCGATCGGCAGATCCGTGGGCCCTACCGGTGGTGGCATCACCGCCACGAGTTCACAACGGTTCCGGGCGGCACGCTCGTGCGAGACCACGTCGACTACGCGCTGCCACTCGGACCCGTCGGCGAGCTCGGACATATCGTGATCGTCCGCCGGGATCTCACGCGCATCTTCGACTATCGGCAAGCCGCCGTGGCGCAGATCCTCGGGTGAACTCAACCAGCTCGCGTACCGACAATCCCTCCTGGAACCGGTTGACCTCGATTGGAGAATGGTGGGACGTCGTCTACGGGACCGGGCCCCCCGGGGTTACCAGACCAGTCTGAGCGGTGTCTCGAGCAGGCCCTTGACGTCGGCCAGGAACCGCGCGGCGTCGGCGCCGTAGAGGATGCGGTGATCGCTGGTCAGCGTGAGCGTCATCAAGGTGCGATCGGCGATCTCACCGGCGACTCGGGCGAGGACGGTCCGCATCGCGCCGACGCCGAGGATGGCGACCTGCGGTGGGTTGACGATCGGCCGGATCGCCGTCATGCCGAACATGCCCAGGTTCGACACGGTGAACGTCGCCCCAGAGAGCTCGGGCGGGGTGATCTCGCCCGAGCGGACGCGCGCCGCCAACTGCCGGGTGTCGCGGGCGATCGCCGTCAGCGACTTCGTGTCGGCGTCGACGATGGTCGGCACGATCAGCGCATCGTGGCTCGCCACCGCGAAGCCGACGTTGACCCGGCCGTGGAGTTCGAACCGATCCGCGTGGTAGGAGGCGTTGACCCGCGGGTGGCGCACCAGCGCTAACGCACACGCCTTGATCACGAAGTCGTTGTAGGACGGCATCGGGTCGAGGTCGTTGAGCTCGATCATCTCGGCGCGCAAGGCGATCGCCCGGTCCATCGTCACCTCCGTCTGGACCTCGAACTGCGGGATCGTCGCGTTCGCCTCGGCCATCCTCGCTGCGATCAGCCGCTGAACGCGGGTCGGCGTCTCAATCGTGTCGCTGCGGGCCCCGGTTCGCGGTGGGGCCGGGACAGGAGCGGGGGGGCTCGGCACCGCTGGGGCCGGAGCCGCGGGGACCGGAGCCGCTGCTGCCCGAGCCGCTCGGGCGGGTGCCCTGGCTGCCGGGTCCGCGACTCCGGCCGCCGCGAGGACATCGGCGCGGGTGATCCGACCGCCGGGCCCCGTCCCCGCTAACCCATCAAGATCAACGCCATGCGCGTCGGCGGCGCGGCGCGCCAGCGGCGTCGCCCGGGCCGCGGAACGCAGCGCCGGCACGACCGGCCGGGACGCGGCTGCGCCGCCGTTCGCTGCGACCGTTCCTTCCGCCATCATGTTCGCCCCGACCGCCTCCTCGGTCCTCGCGCCCGCTCCGAGCACCGCCTCGGTGCCTGCGTCCGGTGCGACCTGGGCAATCACCGCACCCACCGGGTGAGTCGTGCCGTCGGCCGCCAGAATGTGCAACACGCCGGCGAACTCCGAGGCGTAGGTCATGGTGGCCTTGTCGGTCTCGATCTCGACGAGATCCTCATCGCGCGCGACCGGCTCTCCGTCCCGCTTGAGCCAGCTGATGATGGTGCCCTCCAGCATCGAGTCGGAGAGCTTGGGCATCGTGATCTCGCTCGTGATCTCGCTCATCCCGGGGCTCCTTGCACCAGGTCGATCGCGGCGCCGACGATCGTGTTGGTGTCGATGCCAAAGTGCTCGTAGAGATCCTCGACGTCCCCAGACTGACCGAAGCCGGATACTCCGAGACACGCGATCGGGGTCTGTCGGACCGCCGAGAGGAAGCTCAGCGTGTGCGGATGGCCATCGAGCACGCTGACGATTGGCGCGATGCGGTCAGCGGGGAACAGCTCGTCCAGGATCGCGTCCTCCGCGTCGGCCAAGCCCTGACGGGTTTGCAGCGCCCGGAAAATGAGGTCGGGGGAGGTCAGGCACACGACATCGCACGCGATGCCAGCTTCGTCGAGCTCATCGGCGGCTGCCAGCGCCTCCGGCACCAGCGCACCAACGGCGACAAGCGTCACCGCCGGCGGGCGCGCGGCCGTGCGCAGCCGGTAACCGCCCGCGAGCACCTGACGATGGCGCTGCTCACGCCCCGGGGGATCCCGCGGCACGCCGGCGAGCGCCTGGTCCAGCGGCCGCGTGCTGAGGCGGAAATAGGCCGACGTTCCGTCGGCTCGTCCGAGTGCAGAGAGCGCGCGCAACAGCGTCCACTCGAGGTCCTGTCCGAACGCCGGCTCCCAGGCCACGCACTGCGGCTGCTCGATCCCGACCGACGGTGTGATGATCGACTGGTGTGCGCCGCCCTCGGGCGCCAATGTGACTCCGGAGGGCGTTCCGACGAGGATCGACTGGGCGCCCGCGTAGATCCCGAACGACCATGGCTCCAGTGCCCGGTTGACAAACGGGTCGTACAACGTGCCGATCGGCAACAGCGGCTGTCCGTCACGCGACCATGTCAGCCCGAGCTCCGCCAGCAGGCCGACGAGGTTACCCTCGGCGATTCCGAGCTCAATGTGGCGCCCGTGCTCGCTCTCGCGCCACCGCACCAGCGTGTCGGTGTCATCGGCGAACCAGTCGATTCGCTCCCCAAGTTGCCACACGCCGACCCGGTTGATCCAGCCCCCGAGGTTCGTCGAGGAAGCCACATCCGGACTGACCGTCACCACGTGTTCGGCCACCTGTGGCGCCGCGTGGGATAGATCCACGAAGAAGCGGCCGAACGCCTGCTGCGTCGAAGCGACCCCGGTGTGCGTGCGCCCAACCTCAGTCGGCACCACCGGCGCGGGGGCGGGCTGGACCTCCGGCCGAGTCAGCCGCTGGAAGGCTGCGCCGCACAGCTGCCACTCCGGCGTGCCCGTGGCAAACCCGGCCCACGGGTCCTCAGGGTCGGCATTGAGCTGGCGGGCGAGCTGCTCCCATTGTTCGACGGTGAGCAGCGCCGAATGGTTGCCCGGATGACCTTCAGTGGCGAGCCGCCACGCCTTGATCGTGTAGGCGAAGACGACCGACGGGCGATCGGTGACCGCATCGGCCTGCGCGAAGGCAGCCAGGAGGTCCGAAAGGTCGTGACCTCCGAGATCGCGCACCGCTCGCAACAGCTGCTGGTCGTCGAGTCCTGCGATCAGGCGGGCAAGCTCGCGCGCCATCGGGCCGTGGCCGGCCAGGCGCTCGCGTAGCTCGTGCGCATCGGAGCGCAGTAGACGCTGGTACTCCTCGTTGGACATGCCGTCGATCCGGCATCGCAACGCCTCGCCACCGTCACGCTGGAACAGCTCTCGCAGCCAGCGGCCGTACTTGACCGTAATCGTGTGCCATCCGGCGGCCTCAAACATGGACAGCAGCCGCCCGGCGGCGATCTCGGGCACGATCCGATCCAGCGACTGACGGTTGAGGTCCACGATCCACAGCACCTCGCCGAGGTGGGGGACAACCGGATCGACGATCGCCT
>Ga0302181_10000583_pt1 | contig 28924 bp, 27 predicted proteins | sample I_Palsa_E3_3_FD_198786 | JGI IMG/M metagenome (GOLD analysis project Ga0302181, IMG submission 198786) | Peat permafrost microbial communities from Stordalen Mire near Abisko, Sweden - I_Palsa_E3_3 | ecosystem: Environmental > Terrestrial > Soil > Palsa > Peat permafrost | place: Sweden...
CGCGTACTCCGGTGCGTGCCGCATCTTCTGCCTCAGCTACCTGCAGGGCACCGCGCCGACCCTGTACGAGGACGGCGCGGCGATCCGCGACTACGTCAACATCGACGACGTGGTGGACGCCAACGTGCTCGTGCTCGAGGACGACCGCGCGGCCGGGCGGGTCTTCAACGTCGGCGGTGGTCAGGCGGTGACGACCACGGAGTTCGCCGACATCGTCCGGTGCCACTACGGGTCCGGCGAGCCGGGTGTGGTGACCGGCGAGTACCGCTTCGGCGACACCCGCCACATCTTGTCCGACATCAGTGCCCTGCGGAGCCTGGGGTGGGAACCCCGGCGCACGCCCGCCGACTCGGTCAAGGCCTACGCCGCCTGGCTGGACGGGATGGAAGGACTCGACGGGGTGCTGGCCGGGGCGAACGCGCGGATGCGCGAGCTCGGGGTGGTCCGGAGGGCGGGAACATGAAGGCGTTCCTGCTGGCCGCCGGGGTGGGCAGCCGGCTGAGGCCGGTTACGGCCCGGACCCCGAAATGCATGGTGCCCATCGACGGCCGGCCGCTGCTGGATATCTGGCTGGATGCGTTCGGCCGCGCCGGGGTCGGTGAGGTCCTCGTCAATCTCCATTACCTGCCCGAGGTGGTGTCCCGCCATCTGGCCGCGCGAGCGGAGCCGCCTTCGGTCCGGATGGTCTTCGAGCCGGTCCTGCTCGGCAGTGCCGGCACGCTCGCCGCGAACCGCGGGTGGGTGGACGGCGAAGAACTGGTCCTGGCGTGCTACGCCGACAACCTGACCGACTTCGATCTGCGGTTGCTGATCGACGGTCACTGGCAACATGGCGGGATCGCGACCTTGGCGGTGTTCCACTCGCCCTGTCCGTCGGCCGGGGGAGTGGTGGAAGTCGACGCCGACGGCACGGTCACCGGGTTCACAGAAAAGCCCAGCCATCCGGTCTCCGACCTGACGAACGCCGGCATGTACGCATTCCACCCGGGCCTGCTCGACGAGATCGACGGCACGCGGCCGTCCGACATCGGCTACCACCTGCTGCCGCGCCTGGTCGGCCGGGCCCGGGCGGTACCGGTCGAGGGCTACTTCCGCGACATCGGGACCGTGGCCGCGTACCGGCAAGCCTGTGCGGAGTGGCCGGTGCGGGCCGGACGATGATTATCACCCAGACGCCATTGCGCATCGGCCTGCTCGGCGGCGGCACCGACCTGCCCGGCTACTACCGGGAGCACGGCGGCCGGGTCCTCAACTGCGCCATCGACAAGTACATCTACGTCATCGTCAAGCAGCGCTTCGACGACGACATCTACGTCAACTACTCGAAGAAGGAAATCGTCTCCCGCGTCGATGACCTGGAGCACGAGCTTGTCCGCGAGGCCATGCGGATGACCGGCGTGACCAAGGGCGTCGAGATCACCACGCTGGCCGACATCCCGTCGGCAGGCTCCGGTCTCGGGTCTTCGTCCGCGGTCACCGTCGGCCTGCTGCACGCGCTGTTCGCCTATCAGGGCAGGCAAGTATCGGCGGAACAGCTGGCCGAGACGGCATGCGTGATCGAGATCGAACGATGCGGCAAGCCTATCGGGAAGCAGGATCAGTACATTGCGGCGCTCGGCGGAATCCGGGACATCCGCTTCGGACCCGGCGACGAGGTGGCGGCTGAGGAGGTGGTGCTGTCTGCGGCGCAGCGCCGCGGGTTGCAGCGGCAGATCATGCTCTTCTATACCGGCACGACCCGGAGTGCGAATTCGATCCTGGCCGAGCAGAACGCGAACATCGCGACGACACGCCCCCTGCTTGACCTGCTCCGTGACCTCGCCGGTTTCGCCGTCGACCGGCTCCGCGGCGGTGACGTGGACGTGATCGGGCCGGCCATGCGCGAGAGCTGGGAAGTCAAGCGGAAGCTGGCGTCGGGGGTATCCAATGACCGGATCGACCATGCGGTGTCCCGGGCGCTCGAGGCCGGCGCGCTGGGCGCCAAGCTGACCGGCGCCGGGGGCGGCGGCTTCGTGCTCGTCATCTGTCCGGTCGAGCGGCAGCACGCCGTGCGGGAAAATCTGGCGGACATCAAGGAATTGCCGGTGAAGCTGGACGGTCTTGGCTCGCGTGTCGTGTTCAACGTGCTGCGCGATATCTGGGGGTGACGCGCGCGAGGAGGCGGCTGTTCGCGGCCCTGGTGGCCGTGCTGCTCGCGTTCGGGGTGGTGACCGCGCGGCTATTCGTGTGGCCTGCGCAAGGAATGCCGGCCAGCGTCAGCGCGATCGTGATGCTGGCCGGCCCGGGTAATCGCCTGCCGGTGGCGCTCCGGCTGGCCCGGCAGCACCGGGCGCCGGTGCTTGTTGTCTCGCGAGGCTGGCAGGGCTACGCAGGTCCCTGCCCGGCAGCGACGGCGGGCGTGCAGCTCATCTGCTTCGACCCGGACCCAGCCACCACCCGCGGAGAAGCAGAGTTCGTCGGCCGGCTGGCGAAGCGAGATCACTGGAGCTCGGTGGTCCTGGTGGCCACCAGGGGGCAAGATACCCGCGCCCGGATCATCACGGGGCGTTGTTTCAGCGGCTCCGTTTACGCGGTCACGGCCGCACTGCCGTGGGACAACTGGCCGTACCAGCTCGCCTACCAGTGGGCGGCGCTGGTCAAGGCACTGGTCCTGGACCGGGCTTGCTGACCGCTCAGCCGGCTCCGGAGTGAACCCAATCGGCATCAGGGATGATCCCGCCGGGATGTATCACGCCCGGGTCGCCGCGGATCTCTTGATCGGGGATCTTCAGGGTCTTAGGGGCCGACGTGCCCACGGCGAGGAGGCTGGCAGGAAGATGGCATTCGAGACGGCGCAAGGGCCCGGCTGGTGGCGGTAGCGCCTCGAAGGATCCCAGCGGTGCTGTCTTGGGGCCTGGTGCGCCAGGCGAGCCGCCGCCTGTCCTGGGGTGTCGCGGATCAGGCCATGTCCAGCCTGACGAACTTCCTGCTGAGCATCTATATCGTCCGCACGCTGGGCGCCGCGCAATTCGGCGCCTTCAGCCTGGCCTATGTGACGTACGGGTTCGCGATCAACGCGTCGCGGGGCGTTGCCATCGACCCGATCCTGATCAGGTTCAGCGGCACGGACCTGCCGACCTGGCGGCGCGCCGCCGCCAGCTGCACGGGCACCGCGCTCTTCATGGGCTTGATCACCGGGGCCTGCGCACTGGTGACCGGACTGCTGCTCGGCGGCACGACCGGGCTGGGCTTTCTCGCCCTCGGCCTGACGTTGCCGGGACTGCTGCTGCAAGATAGCTGGCGGTACGCGTTTTTCGCGCTGGGACGCGGCCACCACGCGTTCATCAACGACGCGATCTGGGCGGTGATCCTCTTTCCCTCGCTGACGTTCCTGCACACCAGCGGCCACGGGAACGTGTTCTGGTTCGTCCTGGCGTGGGGCACGGCGGCCACCGTCGGAGCCGCCATCTTCTCGCTGCAGGCACGGGTGCTGCCCAGCCTGGAGGGCGTCTGGGAATGGCTGTGGCGGCACAAAGATATCGGGCCCCGCTATCTTGCCGTCAACACCGGGGGCAACGCCGCCGAACAGCTGCGGACCTACACTGTCTCCGGCATTCTCGGCGTCGCCGCGGTTGGCTATATCCAGGCGGCCCGGACCCTGATGGGTCCCTTTATGGTGGTCTTCTTCGGCATGAGCCTGATGGCCATTCCGGAGGCAGCCCAGATCCTGCGCCGCTCGCCACGGCATCTGCCTCTTTTCTGCGCGGCCGTCAGCACCGGGCTCGCCCTGCTCGGACTGGCGTGGGGATCGGCGCTGCTGGTGGCACTGCCCCGGGGACTCGGGCAGCTGATGCTGGGCGCCATCTGGCGACCGGCCTATCCGCTGGTGCTGCCGGCGACCATCTACCTGATGAGCACGTGCGCCACCATCGGCGCGAGCATGGGCATGCTCGCCCTGGGGGCCGCGCGCCGCAGCCTGCGCGCCACCATCGTCACCACGGTGCTCATTGTCGCCTGTGCCCTGGTCGGAGCCGTGACCGGAGGCACGCTCGGCTCGATGCATTTTGCCGCCGCCGGATCGTGGGTCGGCACGCTGGTTACCTGGTGGCAGCTGCGCCAAGCGCTGCGCGAGTCCGGCACCGTCCCGGTACCTGCCTGGTTGTGGCCGGGACGCGGAAAGCGGTTACCGGGCCTGCGCCGTATCAGCAACGCATGTTCGGCGCTCTCATATACGGACTCGCCCGGCGAGCGTGCATGTTGCCGCCAGTGCGAGGTGACACAGGTGAAGGTCGCACTGACCGATCCTGATCGGGCCACTCGAGGGGTCGTAAGCTGAAGTCCGTCACCGTATTCCGGCGCCGTCTAGGCGTCGTGCCGCTGAGCCAGGCCGAGGCGCGGGATCGCTCGATCAGGCGCAAGGTCGGTGCCGCCTGGGCGCTGCTCTACTTCAACACGCTGACCTTCGTCCCCGGGTCTATCCTGCCCATCCCGTCCTTCCTCGGCACGGGGCTCGCGCAGGCGGCCCTGCCACTGGCGCTCCTGGTGGCATTGACCGTGAACCCCAAGGTCAGGCTGCGCCCGAACGTGTTCGGATGCCTCGTGAGCCTGCTCCTGGTGGATACGGTGATCACCGGCGCGTCGGCCCGCGACCTGGGCACCGTGTACCTGACCTTCCGGCTCGCCGAGTTCGTGGCCGCGCTCTGGCTGCTGACACCGTGGTGGGGCCGAGACGACATGCTGCTCCTTTGGTGTCATCTTCGCTGCCTCCTGGTGGCGCTCGGCTCGGTGCTGCTCGGCCTGCTGCTCGACCCGGGTCACGCCTTCGCCGCCCAGAACACCGCCTCCGCGGAAGGCAGGCTCTCCGGGGTGATCTGGCCCATCGTGCCCACCCAGGTGGCCCAGTACGCAGCGGTAGCGGCTGGGCTGATGGTGGTGCTCTGGCTCGCCCGCCTGCTGACCGGGCGCCTCACCCTGGCTGGCGTCACGGCCGCCGTAGCTATCCTTCTGCTCACCCACACCAGGACCGCGCTGGCCGGCTTGGTGGCAGGCATCCTGGTCGCTGGCCTGAGCCTTTTCACCGTCAACGCGCGGGTGCGGAAGTTCTTCGCGGCGGGTGCGGCCGCCACCTCGATCGCGATCATTTCGGTGGCCGGCCTGGTGACCACCTGGCTGGCCCGCGGCGAGAACGCCCAAGGGCTGGCCTCCCTGAGCGGCCGGACGAATTTCTGGGCCCTCGTGCTCAACCAGCCGCGCACCAGATTCCAGGAGATCTTCGGATTCGGCTTGTCCACCACAGGCGCCAACGGCCTCCCGATCGACAGTAACTGGCTGGCCGCCTACATGCAGCAAGGGCTCTTCGGGGTGGCTATCTGCGCCATGATGCTGGCGTGGCTGTTCACGACCGCCTTCTTTCAGCCACGTGGCGTACGGCGCGCACTCGCCCTGTTCCTCCTGACGTACTGCACGCTCGCCTCCTACACCGAGGTCGGCTTCACCGACGCCTCGACGTACCTGCTCCACCTCACCGTGGCCGCGTCGCTCATCGCGCCCCTGGCCCGCCGAGTGGTATCAGCTGACCATGATGTCCGGGCGGGTGCAAAGCCGGTACGGGCGGCCCGATGAGGCCCGATGAGGCTATTCCGCCCCATTCTGCCCTATTCCAACCTGGATGGCTTCTCTATGAATGGCATGTCTACCAGCTCTGACCGACTCCGCTGACGGTAAATGCGTTGCCTTCTGTAACCGAGCGCTTGATGCAAGAGCGGGATCTTGCGGTGCATGATCGGCATGACCAGGCGGGCCCTGAAGCCGTTCCCCAAAGCATAAGATCCCAGCGTCGATATGAAGTTGGGATCCTTGAGAACTGCTAGCGGCTCGACACATCGCACCCGGTCGAGTGCGCCTTCTCGGTAGAAGAACCGCCAGTCGTCAGGGACTACCCGGACCGGTGGCGCGAATTTAATCATGCGCTCGCATGCCTCCCGGGTGATTACGTAGGCGCTGGCACTCGCCAGCGACTCGTTAATATCGACGGGCAGTGCGAGCAGTCGTCCGGATGGGAGCTTTACCGAGCCTTCCCGGCTCATCTTGCACGGCTCACGACCCGCGTAGCTGAGCAGCGCCACCTCCGCGCCGACGAGCTGGTCGGCCACAGTGTCGGCCAGATTGTCCAGGTCAGGAGGCAACTCGATGTCGTCCTCCAGCACCAATGCTTTATCTAGCCCATCCGCGAGTATTTTCTTGTAGGCGCTTTGGTGACTCAAGGCGGCCCCGACCGTGCCGGCCACCAGTTGGACCTTGGTGCGGAAGGAAGGTTCGACGATGGCAGGATCGTCCAGGTCCAAATCGCGCCCATCGATGGCCGTTATGATTTCGTAGTCCAGGCCAGTCTTCTTCAACTCAGCAGTGATGTGCTCCCGCCGGTCGAGTGAACGAGCCAAGTTGATGACATACGCATACACGGGTGGATTTCGCTCCTTACCTCTCCATGGATCCAGATCGTCAAATGGGACAACTTGGTGCGAAGTTACTTCATTACGTTTCCTGACTTGGTTCCTTAGGCCTAGTGCCTGCGTACATATGATCGTGGCCGGGGCGGTCGTGATACGTCACCAGGCAGTACAACGGCAAAGGGCCGCCCTTGCGGGCGGCCCTCTGCGCAGATCCTCAGCGTGCGCTGCTAAAGCACGCCAGGAGGTCATCCCGTCCCAGACGGGGTGGTGGTGACCGAGAAGCTGTTGACCCGGAAGGTTTCCTTCACCCCGCCGGTGCTGCAGATTTCCCAGCCGTACCCGATCGCCCACAGGCCGCTGTTGGCCGGCAGGTAGTTGTGGGTCACCAGCCATTGGAGCATGGGCAAGATGTCCACCTTGCCGCTCTTCTCGCTGGTGGGCAGCTTCCAGACCAGCTCCGAGCCGAACTGGCACAGGTTCCAGGTCTGCACCGGCACGCCGCCGGACCCGCCGAAGCTAGCCGTGGCCTCGAAGGTGCAGGCACCGTTATTGGAGTAGTCCTGCTGGATCATGACCTCACCGCTCCAGGCGGTGGAGGCGCCCGACCCGAGCCAGATGTCGTAGGCCGCCCAGGAGCTCGTCTTGCTCGTCGCGTTCATGTTCTCGTTGAACGAGGAGTAGATGGAGGCGTACTCCGAGAGCGGGGTCGAGGTGTCGTTGGTCTGCCCGTAGTTCCCGCCGACGCTCGGGTAGGACACCACCGAGGTGTTCCCGGCGGGAATGTTGGCGACTACGTGCCATTTCCCTGGGTTGTCCACGGTGAGCGACTGCTGCCAGCCGGTGATGGGGCTCCACACGTTGTTGTCGACGGAGGTTTCTGAGGTGGTCCCGGTGATCTGCGGGTAGACGTACGGGCCGCAGGTCCCCTTCTGCGCGGCGGTCGTGCAGACGGTAGCCGCCGGCGGGGTCGCCGCGTGACCAGAGATAGAGAGGGCTATGCCGGCGACGGCAGCGAGCACCGCCGCAATCAGCAGGGAAAGTAGTGAGCGTCGCCGCATCTGGGCTCCTCATACCGGAAAACATGGTGATCCCAAGCGGTAGAAGCAATCCAGGCCGAGAGAACCCCGGCTGCGCAAGCAATTAGCCCCCGTGAAATCACGCTTGATTTCCTTAATCCGGAATATAGCATGCGTCAGGTAAATTAACCGAATCGACTACCCTTCATCGATATTCCAGACTAGCGGGAATATCTGTCCCTTTCGGGTTATATTTCTGGATAAAACCCGTTGGTATTCTCGCTGGTTTTTGCGCACCAGGAATGCGTATTCACGAAATGCACTGGAAGGTCCGGTCCCGCTCCGCGGCACCGTCGTGCTCGCCGGACCAGACACCGGCGATGAGGCGGGCCAGCAGCGCCGCAAGCAGCTCTTCGCGGGTGCGGGTGCGGGTGCGCCCGACCGCAAGCCGCGGCAGCCTCGACCGCGAAACTAAGCGGCCTGCAGGGGCCGCCGTCGTCCGTGGGGCCAGCGTGACGCGCAGCCAGCCGACCCGATGTCACATTGGTGCGTCTCCTACCGCCCCGATGTCACATCGGGTCGGCACCGGTCGGCACGGGCCGGGCCGGGCCGGGCCGGGCCGGCGAGCAGGTAAGCGCAGTCTGCTGCGGCACTGGGTCCCGCGGGCTGGACGGGGACCGGGACAGCTGCGGCGGGCCGTCGTCGGGCGTCATGGGAGGCACCAGCTTCGGTCGGGCGGGTTGGTGCGGTTCACTATCCGGCCATGCGGTGAACCTCAGCTTCGCGAGCACTAGCTCCGTGCACACTTCGCTTAGTTTCCCGAATCCGGGAGTCAGCTACCGCCCATAGATAATCGATGTCGGCGGGAACTTCCGTTCCTTTCTGGAGGTATTCGCTGGTCAGGCCTTTGGTGTTCTTATTGGTGCCGCGCTCCACTGGAAATGATCATGGGCGGAATTCAACCGGAAGATCGGCGGGGAGGGTGATACGGCAGGGGCTACCGGGACCGGCCGGACTGCCGAGTCGGCGGGCCGAGGAGGCGGGCCGGCCCTCGATCGCGAACAGCATAAATTGCGCCTTTCCTATCGGCTCGCGTGTCCGCGTGAGCTTTCACGACAGGAAGGTCATCCCCGGCAAAATCCGAATCGAACGTTAAATCCTCCTCGCCCGTTAAACCCGATTTCCTGGACCGTCTGTGACCAAGTAGTTATGGCGACTGTGACGATCCTCTGGTAAACCAGTAGAGCTAGTCAGACGTCTCCCAATGAGGAGGTCAAGGCGAACGGGGCGGGAACGTCGGTGGCGTTCCGTGCTCGCATGGCGTCACCAACGGGGGGTGGGGTATTGCATGTCTGGTAGCGCCATCATTCGTGGCCTGCACACTCGTCAGGCCACGAGGCGTATTTCCATTTGGACTAAGGACTACTTGCGCAAAGCTGCTATTGCGGACCTCGGCTGTGCCGCCGCCGGAGTTTTCGCGGCAGCCTATCTTCGCTTCGGGCATGACGTCACCAGAACCTATGTAGCGCTGAGCCTTGCGCTACCGGTACTCTGGCTTGCCGCACTTTGGCTGGCCAGAGCGTACGATGTCCGCTTTATCGGGATCGGCTCGGACGAATTCCGCAAGATCCTGAACGCGGGCGTGAGCCTTACCGCAGTGGTGGCGATTTTCTCGTACGCGATCAACACCGAATTGTCCCGCGGCTACCTGCTCATCGCCCTTCCCTGCGTCACGGCTTTTAACCTGGCCGCCAGATATGCGATGCGCAAACGGCTGCATAGAGTGCGAACGTTTGGCCGCTGCATGCACAGCGTGGTGGCGGTGGGCCACGAGTCGGCCGTGGCCGGTCTGATAACTGAGCTCCGCAGAGATCCGTACCACGGGCTGACGGTAGTCGCTACGTGCCTGGCGCAGCCGTCAGAATTCACCGAGGTCGCTGGGGTGCCAGTGTGCGGAGGGCTCGACGAGGTCACGGACGCCGTGCGCAGCTTTGGCGCGGATACGGTCGCGGTGCTCGCCTGCCCGGAAATGGACGGTATCAAGCTCAGAGGCCTCGCCTGGGAGCTAGAGAAGACCGGCACGGACCTGTGCGTCTCGCCGGCGTTGCTTGACGTGGCCGGTCCGCGGACGACGATCAGGCCGACGGCCGGACTAACCCTGCTCCATGTAGATCACCCCCAACTGGCTGGTGCCCGGCTAGTCCTCAAAGGCCTGTTCGATCGATGCGCGGCCGCACTGATACTGATCCTTCTCGCCCCGCTATTTGTCGTCCTGTCGGCGGCCATCCGGCTCTCCGATCGTGGTCCGGCGCTTTTTACGCAGGTCAGGGTCGGCAAGGACGGCCGCATGTTCAGGATTTACAAATTTCGCACGATGGTGGTCGACGCTGAGCAGCGCCGAATGCACTTGCTCGTTAGCAACGACACGGACGGTGTTCTCTTCAAGCTGCGCCGGGATCCCCGCGTGACCGCGGTGGGAATGCATCTGCGGCGCTGGTCCATCGACGAACTGCCACAGCTTATCAACGTCCTTCTCGGCGATATGTCATTGGTGGGCCCACGCCCCGCTCTTCCGGATGAGACGGCGCAATATGCCGAGCATGTCCGTCGTCGGCTAGTCGTCAAGCCGGGGCTCACTGGCCTCTGGCAGGTAAACGGCCGATCGGATCTGTCTTGGGATGAATCGGTAAGACTCGACCTGAGGTATGTCGAAAACTGGTCGTTTGTTCTCGACCTGCAGATTATGTGGAAGACGATTTCGGTGCTCCTGCGAGGGTTGGGAGCTTACTAGTAGATATTCGCGGCTATGACACTATCGTCGAACCCGGAATTGGGCTTTTCGTGACTCTTGCTCTGAAGTCTCAGAACTGCGCTCTGCCGACAACCCCGTCACAGAGTCGTGCCGGAAGCGACTGTTCGCTTTTACCTAGGAGGGTGGGTGATGAGGATGCGTGAGCAAGACGTTGATACCCAGGACATCGCGCGGCTGGTGCGCGGCGCCGCCGACGGGGATCGGCGGGCCTGGGAGCGCCTGGTCGATCAGTACGCCAGGCTCATATGGTCTATTACCGCGGACTTCAAGCTGATAGAGAGTGACGCGGCTGACGTCGCCCAGACCACGTGGCTGCGCCTGCTCGAGCACATCGACCGAATCGAATACCCCGATCGCGTGGGTTCCTGGCTAGCGGCGACAGCACGGAACGAGTGCCTGCGCAGCCTAGCCGCACGCAAGAGGGTCGTCCCGACCCAAGATGATGAGATCCTCACCGGCGTGGTCGCCGCCGGGCCCGAGGTTGATGAACGCATTCTCGCCGACGAGCGTGCCCAGGTCGTTCGTGACGCCTTGTCCTGCCTTCCGGGGCGCTGGCAGCATCTCCTCGAACTGCTCATGGCCGACCCGCCAGCTTCCTACGCCGAGATATCCGATGAGCTGGGACTGCCAGTCGGCAGCATCGGTCCCACCCGAGGGCGGTGCCTGGCTCAGTTGCGGGTACTTCTGCAGGCCTCCTGAGCCAGCCAGGCCCTCGGCCGCCGGATCCGGGTCGAGGTGGTCTCTCCCGAGCACGCGCGGACGGAACTCGGCCAGCCAATGCCCCCGTTCGCGGCCGAACGCACTCTGCGCCAGTGGACCGCAGGCAATGGCATCCCGGCCCCGATCTCGGCACCCTGGGCTACCACCCAGCCCGGTATCGGAAATATAGCTATTGAAACCGCAAACTGAAGAAACTCGTCATATGCGAAGAATGGCCGACTCGCCCCGATAGGTAACTTAACTTATTCCTCAGGGCGAGTACTTTGTGTAAACCGAGAGGCGGCTGGCCGCGTCTTAATATCGACAGATGTCAGCGTCGCACAGGATCCGGGGCGGAATGCCCACGATGCGGCCGCTCGGGGACTACGACGAAAAGAGAGGAACGCGACCCATGCACCTATTTTTCTTGGCAGCCTCGGCTACCGCGCAGAATGATCTTAGGACCATTCGTTTAAGGACACGCCGCTATAGCCCCGAGTCATGCCGCAGTAGGTTGCGGATCGCCTGGGCCGGTACAGCAGGCGGGATCTCCGCGGTCATCTCTGCCAGCGACCCCGCCAAGAGGGGTACAAGTGACCGAGACTCTTTCGCGCGCAACGATCGTCGAGCTTCCGTCTGGCCACGTACCAGCTACGGACGTCTCCGGTTGTCGTCCGCTGGATGTGCTGATCGTGACCTCTGAAGCTCCACCCATCGTCTCCGGGATCTCTACCTGCATCGATCGGCTGGCCACCGGCCTTGCCCAGCGGGGACATCGCATCAGGGTGCTTTCTTCTACCCAAATTCCGCAGGTTGTCGTCGGCGAGTGGCGCCTGTCGTCCTTTCTGGCCTACTGGCCGCGAATATCCCGCGATCTGAGGAATTTCGATGTGGCAAACGTGCACGGGCCGGTGTCGACCATGAGCGACGCCTTCCTTCGCCTCTCAAATCTTGTCCCATCACACGCTCGTCCAGCGATTGCATATACTCATCATTCGCCGATTGATATCCCCGGTACGAGCCGTATGTCGGCCCGGTACAACAAGCTCCATGAATCCCTCGCTCTGCGCGCAGACCGGATCGTGACGAGCAGCCAGTACTACGCGACGCGGCACCGCAGCAGGTACGTACCTTTGGTACGGGCAATTCCATGGGGCGTGGATACCCGAACATCGTCGCAGGCTTTCGTGCCACGCTCTGCTGAGAAGCTCCGGGCGCTATTCGTCGGGCAGATGCGGCCATACAAGGGTGTGGAGACTCTGCTCGCCACGGTCGCGCGCCGGCCCCGGCTAGAGCTGACCCTCGTCGACTCGCCGCCGTTCGCTGCCGTTACGCCCGCATCAACGGACTCGTCATCTTGCCGGTATTGGACGAGCAAGACCGCCGTCAGCGAGGTTCGCATGCGTCGGAACTCGATCTCCAGCCGACAAAATTCGATGTGATCAGGTTAGGATCTAGGACGCGCTATGTTTCAACTTAGAGATGAGCCAGACCCTATGCAAGTAAGACTTATCGACCCAGCCGAACTGGGCTCAGTTGAGGTTGCCGCGTGGCACGCCATGCAGCGGGCCACGCCGTCTCTGCTCAATCCTTTTTTGTCAGCTGAGTTCGCAATGGCTGTCGGTGGCTTCCGGCCCGACGCCCGTGTCGCTGTTCTAACGAAAGATCACTCTATAACGGGGTTCTTTCCGTTCGAACGGCGACGGTTTAGCGTGGGTGTGCCGATCTGCGGCTGGCTGTCCCCATGCCAAGGCATCATCCATGCGCCGGGAGCTGACTGGGATACGCGGGAGCTCCTGAAGGGATCCCGGCTGTCAGCCTGGCATTTTGATAATCTGATCGTCGACCAGCAGCCGTTTAAGCCTTACCATGCAGCTACGGCACCCTCGCCGATAATTGACCTGGCTGACGGCTTTGATTCTTACTATGCAAAGCTCCAGACGAATTCACCACGCTTCTGCAAGGAACTCGCCCGCAAGACTCGCAAGCTCGGGCGCGAAGCCGGTGATCTCCGCATCGTAAGTGATTCACGCGATACCAGCATGCTGCGCACACTCATCGCCTGGAAGTCAGATCAGTACCGCAGGACGAGTCACGTCGACCGTTTTGAGCGGCCCTGGGTCGTCGGACTCCTCGAAGCCCTCCTGGCCGCTGATAGCGACTATCTCAGTGGGATGCTGTCCGTCCTATACGCGGGTGACCAGCCTGTTGCGGGCCAATTCGGTCTGCGCACCGGGAACCTCCTTGTCGGCTGGTTCACGGCATACGACATTCGCTTCCGCGAGTACTCTCCTGGGCTGATCCAACTCATGCAGACGGCAGAGAAACTTGCCGCGACTGGGCTACAAGAGATCCACATGGGCAAGGGTGCCAAGAACTTTACCCAGCAACTGAAAAATGGTGACATCCCGCTCGCTGAAGGCATTGTGACCAGACGATCCTTGCTTGGCTCCGCGCATCGCCTCTATAACGCTTCCGCCCGGTGGTCCGTCCGCACCGTTCGTCACCATCCGGGTCTCCACCGTAATGCCGATCGGATACTCCGCCGCAGCGGCGTTTCTCGCCTGACCTATGGCCGGATGTGACACGATCCCCGTAGTTTGACTGCTGGTTCGGCCACCGCGGCCCGGAGAAAGGGAGAACTTTCACCCATCGGGCGCGCACTACCTTGGCCCAGCTCAGGCTAGACTAATATACTGGTTTTCAGTATATTAGTGTCGTGGCAGCCAAGCCGATGACCGGACAGGCGTTCTTCGTGCTCACCGCGCTGGCGGATGAGCCGCGGCATGGGTACGGCATCGTGGGTGAGGTGGCCGAGCTGTCGGGCGGCCGGGTCCGGCTGAAGATCGGCAGCCTCTACGGGGTGCTGGACCGGCTCGCCGCCGAGGGGCTGATCGAGCCTGACCGGGAAGAGGCGCACGACGGCCGGCTGCGCCGCTATTACCGGCTGACCCGGGACGGACGGGGCGCGCTGGCCGAGGAGGCCGAGCTTCGGGCCGCCACCGCCAGGGTGGTGCGGGTGAAGCTGGGTCTGGCTGGGGCTGAGGCAGCCGGATGAGCGGCGAGCTGGAGCGGCGTTACCGGCGGGTGCTGCGGCTGTTGCCGGGCTACTACCGGGCGCAGTGGGAACAGGACATGATCGGCGCCTTCCTGGACGGCTGGCTGACCGGCGACCCGGAGTCGGACGAGTACATCAGCAGGGTGGCCCGGCCAGGCTGGGCGGAGGTCACCAGCGTGGCCGGCCTGGCGGCCCGGCTGTACCTGGGCGGTGCAGGCGCTCCGCGCCGGTACTTCGCCTGGGGGCAGGCGGTGCGGCGTGCGGTGCTCGCCGTGCTGCTGGTGCACGCGGTGCTGGCCGTGGACATTCTGGTGTTCCTGGAGCGGGGCCGTCGTCTGGTCGGCTGGCTGCCCCCGCCCCCGGCCAGCCTGGTGATCGCCGCACCCGGCGGCGTCTGGGGCATGGCGTATTACCTGGCGAGCGTCGCCTGGATCGCGAGTTTCGTGACGCTGGCCGTCGGCCACTACCGCACCGCCCGGGTCCTAGCGGCACTGGCCATCGTCCCCGGCCTGGCCGCCTTGATCCAAGCCCAGCTCACCGGCATCATGCCGGCGCCGTTCGCGTCATGGCCCTTCTGGGTCCTGATCGACCTTGCCCCGGTCCTGGCCATGACCGCATTCCACCGGAACGCCCCGCCAGCCGTGCCCCTGCCCTGGCTGCTGGCCCTGCCCGCCGGCTACCTTCTGGTGTACGGGCCGCTGCTGGCGCTCCAGGCGACCGGCAACTCTGCCTGGCTGCCGGACTTCCCCGGGCTGTGCTGCATCCTGGTCAGCCTTGCCTGCCTCGCGCACGCACCCAGGGCCTGGTCCCGCCGGGCTGGCGGCACGGGGCCATGGTCGCTGACCTTGGTCTTGCTGGCTGCCGTCGCCGGGGCGTACCGGATAGTCACGCTCTCCTACTACCTGCACGACCCGCACCTGATCACTGTAAGCCTGACCGAACTGCTCATCGTGCTGGCCACCGTCGTGCTGGTCGCCCCCGACGCCGTCCGCGCCCAGACAGCAACGCCCGCACCACCGCCGTATCCCCGCGCCATGACTGCCTAGGGAGGACCCGGGACATGCTCTTCCAGCGCCCGACGCGCCCGCTGTCCGCCCTGGCCAGCGTCCTGGCCAGCGCCCTGGCCGTGGCCGGCCTCATGCTCGCCGCGGCCGGCTGCAGCCACGTCACCCCGCTCGGGCCGGACCCGTCGCCTGTGAGCCTGCCGCCGGCCCGCGATCTGGGGTCGCCGGTCATCATGCAAGTCATGCGCAGCCAGCCCGCCACTTCCGCGGGCGGGTGCCCGGCCGGCTCAGTCGCGCTCTTCGGGTCGGAGCCCGACGTGCCGCGGGTCGCCGGAGCGGCGTCCGTGGCCGTGCACGTCCAAGGGAGCACGGCCACCCCTGCCCCCCCAGCCACGCCGGCTACGCCTCCCGCGCCGGGGGTGGGCGTAGCGTGCTACCTTCCGGTCGGCAGGCCGGTAACGGTCACTTCCGCCGCGGTCTCCTCTGTCACGTCCTACCCGCAGCAGACGGGGCCCGCCGCATACGGATTCGTGGTCGCCTTTCCCTCCGCCGATGTCGCGGCGCTGACCGCGGTCATCAGGCAGGCCTATGACTCCGGCGATGCCCTCGGCATGAGCGTCGCCGGCAAGCTCTGGCAGGCCCCGCAAACACGACGCAAATTCAGCGCACTCCGGGCGGAACAGATCAACCTGCTCAGCAGGGAACAAGCTCTGCAGCTCTACCGCCTGCTGGTCCCGTCTGGCTGATCGCGGCTGCCTCCCTCGCGGCGCCCGCGGCTGCCCGGGTGCCTGTCTGCGTCTGTGCCGCGGGCCAGGTCCGGTTGCGTGACGGGGAACGCTGGTCAAGGCTGGTGCAGTGGGCTTCTTTCGCAAATCACCGGACCCCGAACCGGCGCCGCGCCGGGTACATCATCCGTGGAACCCGCCAGAGACGGAACTTCCTGGCATCGTGCCGATCGATACCCTGCACTTTGACCGGTCCGAGCAGGCCGCGGTAGCGATCATCGGGATAGCTGCCTACGCCAGGGGATTCGAATTCTTCCTGGCCCGCCGCATCCGGCCGGGCACTCCCGGCCTCGATCAAGACCCTACGCCGGACATGGTGAGGCGCAGGCGCAGGGAGCCGGAGGGCTTCCCGGTCAGCGTGCAGTTCTCCGATGGTCGCACGGCCATCAGCGGAAGACCACGCGGTGACTCTGAACCCATCGGGCCGCTCTTGCAATCGCGCGGCGGCGGTGGCACCTCGCACTCTCAGCTCTTGCGGTGGTGGGTGTGGCCGCTGCCCCCGGCCGGGCCGCTGGAGTTCATCTGCCAGTGGCCGGTGTACGGGATCGGCGAAACGCGGATCGGCATCGACGGACAACTGATCCTCGACGCCGCCCGCCGGAGCGTCCAGCTCTGGCCAGAAGATGACCCGGACGCCGCCCCATAGACCGCATAGACCGCACGGGCCTTCGTCGCTTCCTGCTTTCCCAGCGACCCGGGAGTGACGGCATGGCAATCAACGACGATGACATCACCAGCGAGCCGGCCAGTCTGCCCGGCGGCGCTGCGGAAGGATCCTCAAGGGGACAGTCGTTCGATCGTCCAGTTATCGCCTGCCCGCCGGTAGCGGATCCGGTCGTGTAGGCCGTCCGGTGATTCCTGCCAGAACTCGACGCGGTCGGGAAGCACCCGGAAGCCGCCCCAGCGCTGGGGACGGGGGAGATCGGTGCCGGCCGGGTCGCGGAGCTGGATGTCCTTCACCCGCTCCTCGAGGGCGGCCCGGTCGGCGATGACGCTGCTTTGGCAGGAGGCGGCGGCGTTGCGGCGGGTAGCCGCGGGGCGGGTACGCCAGTACTGGCTGGCTTCCTGTTCGCTTACCGGCTCGGCGGGTCCGGCCACGCGTACCTGGCGGTGGACCGGGCTGAGCCAGTGCAGGACGGCGGCTGCCTGGGGGTTGGCGGCCAGCTCGGCACCCTTGTCGCTGGTGAGGTCGGTGAAGAAGGTCAGTCCCCGCTGCAGGCCGCGAAGTATCACTATCCGTGCCGCCGGGATGCCGTCGGCGGTCGCGGTCGCGATGGTCATGGCTTCAGGCATCGGCTCGCCCGCACGGCGGGCGGCATCGAGCCATGCCGCGAGTTGCCGCAGCGGATCGGCGTCCAGGTCTGTGACGTCCACCCGGTCAGTATCGCCTCACCTGACGGCCGGTGGATTTGCCGGCTCACTAGAGTGGACGGAAATCTTGCCGCTCTTCAACGGGCGCGGCCCGAGGCAGAGAAACGATGATGTGCGCTATGCCCACAGATGATGTGATACCTGCCGTTATGCCGGGGTCCCGGCCCTCCCATCACTCCGGGCCGGGCTATGTGGCGAACCCCAAAGCGCCCGACTTCGAGCTGGACGCGCCGCTGAAAGACGCCGCGGCACGGTGGCTCGACCTTGTTCCCGCCGGACACCGCCATGACGCCCGGGAATCAGCGAAGGATGCTCTGGAGACGCTGCGGGAACACACGCGCAGCTGCCCGGGTCATCCGCTTGGGGCCCTGTGGGTGGCCCATCGCCACCTGAGGGATCCGGTGCCGGCGGTCCGGATCGCGTCGCTCGTGCTCGCCTCGGAGGCGCTGTGGTGGCTTGGGTATTTTGAGGATGCGCGCCGGGCCGCCCAGGCGGCGGCCGACGCCGATCCGGCGTCTGCCCAGGCGCTTTGGCGTCTCGCGGTCGCGCTGTACCGCCAGGGCCGGTTCGCCGACGCGGGCGAACCCCTCGACAACCTGCTGACATTGGCCGGCCGGTTCGCTCCTGCCTGGGCGCTACGCGGCCAGGTCAAGGTCTGGCTCGACGCGGGCAACCCTGACGCGGGGCGGCCCGACTTCGCCGCCGCGGCGGCGCTGACCTCCGGTTCGGGCACCTGGGTGGTGCCGTACCGGATGGCGCGTGCTGACTTCCAGGCGACGGCTGATGCAGAGATCAGGGTTCATGACTCCGAGACGGGCGGCTCAGCCGGCAGCCTTGCGGACGTGGTGCCGCTGCCGGACAAGTCGCGGGTCGAGCGCGGTGTAGATCCGGATCGCCGGTGGCATCTGGCAGGGCCAAGCACCGGGGGCGGCGATTCGGACAGTTTGTTTGGCGGGCTGGGTGGGGACTTCGCTGCGGGGGCACGCTCGCGCGTCTCCTTCGGGACGAGGTTCATTCTTTATCAGCGGAACATCGAGAACCTCTGCCAGGACAGGGCGGCCCTGCGTGAGGAGATCCGGAAGTCGGTGGCCGAGCTTTTCGACGCGGCCCTCGAGTCCCGCGCGGCGATCGCGATCAAGGGCGCGTCTGAGCAGCACGCCGAGGCGGCAAACGTCCCAGGGGATGAGGACGGCTAGTGCTCTATAAACCGGCCAGAACGATCGAGGCTCTCCGCCCACCAGCCGCCGCCTAGCGCTAGTCTGTGATGTCCATCCGGTCAGGATCAATCCTCTTGCCCGCAGCGCCTGGATGATGCGCCCGGGTGGCAGATCAAGCGCCGTGTTATGAGCAGCACGGCCGGGAGCAGCCAGATCACACTCCACCCGCCGTGGGCAACATTAGCCAGCACGACGGCGGCGATCCCGATGCCGGCCAGCGCGGCGATCAACGGCGGTGCCGCGCGCCCGGCCGGCGGCCGCAGCCGGAGGCTGGAGGGGGTGGCGCCCGTGGCCCGCGGTGCGGACCCGGCGGCGGGCAGATCGGCCAGAAGCTCCCGGAGTTCACCCCAGGTCCGCGCGGCCAGCGCCCGCCCGGTTCGCTCGTCGAGTTCCCCGGCCGTCAGCCTGCCCGCCTGGAAGTGTTCGCCCAGGTCCGACACGACCGCATCACGGTCGGCATCGGACGCCCTCATCGTAGCGGGAAAATAATTCTCAGTCATGGCGTTCACCGGGTTTTCGCCTTCCTGCCTTGTGTTATCGTGAGCGGGTTTCCGCGTATATCCAATGTCGTAGACAGAGGGTTACCGGCGCCATTGCCGTATGCCACCAGCTGCAGATGACATCTGTCACGGTCTTGCCGGGAAGCCATGAGCCGAACCGGCCGGCCGCACATCGCGCGAGTAGTCGGTCGGCAGGCGGAGCGGTACTGTCTGGCGCATGTGCGATGATCATGAGTCCTCGGCCGGGGCGGCGTGGTCGGCGCCTCGCGCCGCTGAGGGACCGGCCATTGACCCCGTGACGCTGCCCGCAGTCGATGAGGTCATGGTCACCACGATGGTGGACAACACCTTCGATGCGCTGCTGGCCCCGGCCGACGGCGTCACCCGGACACCGATGGGCGCCGGGCCGGTCGCCGCCTGGCAGTTCGCCGGCGGCGAGACCGTCGCGGGCCTGCGCGCCGAGCACGGCTTTTCCGCCCTGGTCACCGTCCGGAGCGGGGAAACGAGCAGCTCGCTGCTGTTCGATACCGGCGCCTCGCCGGATGCGCTGGCGGTGAACGCCGAGCGTCTTGGCATCGATGTCGGCGGCCTGCAGGGCGTCGTGCTGAGTCACGGGCACGTCGACCACGTGGGCGGCCTGGATGGTTTGGCCCGGCTCCGCCGGGGGTCCGGCCTGCCGCTGACGGTTCATCCCGCGGTCTGGACCCGCCGGCGCCTGGAGCTGCCCGGCGGCCGGCGCCTGGAGATGCCCGTTCTGTCGCGGGGTGCCCTGGAGCGGGAAGGGTTCGAGGTGATCGAACGGCGGCAGCCCTCGCTGCTGGCCGGCGGCATCCTGATCACCGGCGAGGTGGACCGCGTCACTGAGTTCGAGCACGGCATGCCGCCGCAGCACCAGGCCTGGGACGGCCACGGCTGGCAGCACGACCCCGCCGTCATCGACGACCAGGCGCTTGTGATCAGCGTCCGCGGCCGAGGCCTGGTCATCATCACAGGGTGCGGTCACGCCGGCGTGGTCAACATCATCCGGCACGCCATGCGGCTGACCGGCGTGCCCCGGCTGCTCGCCGTCATCGGCGGCTTCCACCTCAGCGGCCCCGCATTCGAGCCGGTCATCGAGCCGACCGTCGCCGCCCTCACCGAGCTCGCGCCCGAGCTGATCGCCCCTGGCCACTGCACCGGCTGGCGCGCGCAGCACACCCTGGCGACGGTGCTGCCCGATGCCTGGGTACAGACCAGCGTCGGAACCACCTACACGCTCAGCGCCGCCTAGCCCGAAGTCCCCCAGCCGATTGGTCGACGCGTTGACCTGACAGCAGGACCCCCGCCCGCCCGCTAGCGGCACGATGGCGGGCGACCCGGTCCAGGCGTCCAGGAACTCCTCGACCTTTCGCCGGATTCGCCCTAACAGCACCACGTCATAGCGGAACCCGCAAACGGAAGTCGCGGCGGCAGTCGCTGGCACCGTCCCGCCGGTGCGGCCGCTTGACTGCTTTCTTCATCCTATTTATGGTTCACTACGTGAGTAGAGAACTACCGAACCAGTCAATTATCTTTCACCTGAACACTGATTCGGGGGTGCCGGCGTACCTGCAGCTGGCGCAGCAGGTCAGGCACGCGCTGCGGATGGGGGTCCTGAAGGTCGGCGACAGGCTGCCGACGGTCAAGGAGGTGGTGGCCGAAGTGGCCGTCAACGCAAACACCGTGATGAAGGCCTACTGGCAGCTTGAGCACGAGGGCCTGGTGGAAGGCCGCCAGGGCGTGGGCACGTTCGTCGCGGCCCTGCCCGCCGGCCCGCCGCCGGAGGCCCAGCACCGGCTGGGCCGCCGCCTGGAGCGCTGGGTCCAGACGGCCCGCGAGGAGGGGCTCGATGACGAGGCCATCGAATCACTGCTGACAGGAACGCTGATCAGCTTGCGGAGAAGGGACATCGCATGAGAACGCAGGAGGCGCCCGCCGTTGCACGGCAGGGCTGGGCAAGCGCTACGGCTCGCTGTGGGCGCTGCAGGACTGCTCGGTAACAGTCCCGGCTGGCCGGGTCACCGCGCTGATCGGGCCCAACGGCGCGGGGAAGACCACGCTGCTGAAGATCCTCGCCGGGCTGAGCAGGCCGAGCGCGGGCAAGGTAACCGTGCTGGGCCGCCGGCCAGGCCAGGATGCCGGGTTCCTGGATTCCATCGGCTACCTGGCCCAGGACATCCCGCTGTACCGTCGGCTCACCGCCGGCGATCACATCAGGATCTTCGCGCGGCTGAACCGGCACTGGGACGCGGCAGCCGCCCAGGACCGGCTGGCCGCGCTGAACATCCCCGCCTCCCGCCCGGTCGGCAGCCTGTCCGGCGGGCAGCGGGCACAGGTGGGCCTCAGCCTGGCGCTGGCGAAACAGCCCCGGCTGCTGCTGCTGGACGAGCCCGTCGCCGCACTGGACCCGCTGGCCCGCCGCGAGTTCCTCGCCTCGCTGGCCGAGGCCGCTGCCGAGGGAGGCCCGGCGGTCATCTTGTCCTCACACCTGCTGCACGACCTCGAGCGGGTCTGCGACTACCTGATCTTGCTGTCCGCCTCGCGGACCCAGCTGTGCGACAGCATCGACAAAGTGGTCGCCACGCACCGGGTGCTGATCGGCCCGCGCCAGAAACCCCCCGCGGGGGTCACGGTCGTCAAGGCGACCAACGCCGCGCGGCAGAGCCGGCTGCTGGCCCGGCTGGACGGGCCGGTCCTCGACCCGTCCTGGGATGTGCACGAGGTGGGCCTGGAAGACATCGTCCTGGGCTACATGAGGGAAGCCGCCAGCCCGGCAAACGGCACGCTGACCGCGATAGGAGAAGCGTCATGAACACCCTGACGTGGCGGCTGAACCGCAGCCAGGTTCAGATCTCGGCCGCCGCCCTCGCCACCATCGCCGTGCTGCTGCTGATCACCGGCATCGCCATGGCCGGTACCTACCACGGCTTCCTCGGCACCTGCGCGTCGGCGCATACCTGCGCCGACGGTCACAGCCTGCTGTTCCGGTGCGACGGCGTACTCAACGCCGTGGTGTACGCGACCATGGCGGTCCCGCTGCTGTTCGGGCTGTTCTGGGGCGCGCCGCTGCTGGCGCGGGAATTCGAGGCCGGCACGCATAGCCTGGCCTGGACCCAAGGTGTCACCCGCCGCCGCTGGCTGGCCGGCACGGCCGGCTGGGCGCTGGCCGCCGCCGCCCTGTGGGGCGCCGCCCTGTCCGCGCTGGTCAGCTGGTGGCGCCTGCCCGAGAACGCGGTCGGCATCCCCTATCCCCGGTTCGACACCGGGACCTTCGACATCCAGGGACTCGTCCCGGTCGCCTACTCGGTGTTCGCGGTCGCCCTGGGCATCGGCGCCGGGGCGCTGTTCCGGCGCCTGCTCCCCGCCATGGCCACCACCTTCGCCGTTTTCGTCGGCCTGCGCTTCGCCATCGCCGAATACCTCCGGCCGCACTACATGACCCCGCTCACCAAGGCGCTCCCGATCACGGCTATGACCCCTGGCGCGCCGTCCGCCGTGCCAGCCGGCTCCTGGGTGGTCGGGCCACTCTCCGCCATTGGGCCTAACGGGCACAACTACGGCGACGCAATCCAGTTCAGCTTCATGCCCGCCGCCTGCCGCAGCCTGAGCCCGGGACAATGGGTACCGTGCCTGGCTGCCCGCGGGTTCCACTCCCAGGTCATCTACCAGCCCGCGACCAGGTTCTGGGCCTTCCAGGGCATCGAGGCAGGCATCTTCGTCGTGCTCGCCGCCGCCCTCATCGCCCTCACCTGGCGCCTTGTCCTGACCCGAGACGCCTAAACCACTACGCATCGGCTGCGAGCCGGCGCTAACGCTGGCGGCGGCAGTTTGCCCGCGGCCGGCTGCGCCTGCGGCCGCCGACCGCGGTGGGCGGCTCACCCGGGCCAGCGCAGCGAGGCGACCTGGTTGGGTGTGCCCAGGACGGGCCGCTGCGGGATATTCCATAGCGCCAGCGATCCGTACGACGGGTTGCTGTAGGGTATTCGACGCGAAATGATTGTTCTGGTCGAAGGTAATATTTTTCTCGACCTCGGTGCCAGGATATGGCCGCGCTGAGCCATTCATCCAGAGGCGGAGATGCCGTGATTACATAGATTGACCCACTCAAACAATGCCCCATCACAATGCGGCGCGGGTGGCTTGTTCAGGCGTGGTCACCCATGCCTTACCCGCAGCCCGTCGCTGCCTTACAAGGATAACGGAAAAGATGGGGGTGAAGTCGTAGGGCTCGGTGTCGCAGTCGAGGATGACGGACCCGGCGAAGGCGAGCGTGAATGCGAAGGCCTTGGCCTCCGGGTCCGAGTCGAGGACGGCGAAGGCGACGGCGAGAGCGACGGCGACGGCGAGGGTGACGGCGGCGAAGACGACGGAGACAGCGAGGGTGACGGTGAGGGCGTAGCAGTCGATGAGCGCAGCGGTGCCGGCAGCTGTGATGGCGAGGACGATAGCGACGGGAAGGCCGAGGGCTCGGGTGAAGCCGATGGTGACGCCTGAGGCCCCGGTACAGCAGGGCTCCCGGGTGCAGTGGGGGTCCCGGCGAGTGCTGCTGCCGGGGCAGGCACGCCTGCGGAGGGCGGACTACTGTGCGCTGGCGGCTTACTGGCCTTGGCGCTTGCCGATACCCCGCTGCTTGGGCTCGCCGGAGCGCTGGCGGTCGCGACCGGACCATTGCCAATATGAACGGCCAGGTCACCGACGGCGCGTCCGCCGGTAACCAGGATCAGTACGGCGCTCAGAGCCGCCATGCCCCACAGAGCAATCGCTCCAGTCGCCGTCGCAGCTCCGGGATTGGCCCGGATCCTGCTCCACCAGGGGAACCGGGTCGCACCCGCAAGCTCGTTAGGCGGTCGCGAGGCCGCGCGCTGAACCACGTCCGGCCGGCCCGCCGCGTCCGGGTTTCGGCTGGCGCCGAGGTTGAGCACTTGCTCCCGCAGTCCAGAAGGGAGCGCGGCCGGTGGTCCGATGCCGGACAGTACCGCCGCGCGCAGCGCACGGCGACTGCCCTTCTCGCAGGCCTGGCACCGTTCGATGTGCTGTGTGACCAGATATCGGGTAGGCGCGGTCAGCGTCGTCAGCCGCCCGTCCCAGTCAGCAAGCAAACTGTCGAGTGCCGGGCAGGACTCCCGTCCCATGCGCGCGACCAGGAGCGCACCGAGGGCCCTTTCCAATTTGCCGCGAGCACGTGACGCCAGGGCGTCCACCTTGTTTCGCGGCATGCCGAGCACGGTCGCGAGATCTGCGATATCCAGATCGTGCCTGAGATGCAGCTCGATGACCTCGCGCTCATCGTGATCCAGCCCGGCGAGGGCCGCGCTGACTCGCCTCGTCAGTTCGGCCCGCTCGGCGTTGTCGCCGCGATCGGCCGGCCGGCCAGTGATATCGGCGGGCTGGTCAGTGATGTAGGCGGGCTGGTCAGTGATGTAGGGCTGGCCAGTGATGCAGGCCGGCTGGTCAGTGATATCGGCTGTCTCATCAGGGCGGTTCCGCGCCCGGTCCGGCATATCCATCGACAGCTCGTCCCCCGAATGGTACTGCCGGTACGTTTTCACCCAGAATCCGAGAGTGGTGCGGTTTATCCCGAGTTCCTCGGCCACTTGATCAATCGGCCTGGAGAGATCAACCACCATCCTGGCGGCTTCATCCTTAAATTCCGGAGAATACCTTTTAGGATTATTGCTCCCCGTCACTTGATCCCTCCCTTTCCGACGTAGATCCTATTGGATCGCTGTCCGGAAAGAACAAGGTACATCAGTCCCAATGCACACCGGCGGGGAAGGATCAGGGGAAGGGTCGGGGGAGGGTCAGTACTGCATTCCCGTCACCCGTCCGAATTGCCCGGAATTTCCAAGTCGCGACACTTCGGGATCGGCTCGACCACCACTACCTGCCGGCGCCGGTCCAGCACTTCATCGAGGCTCATGGCTTCCAGCCATGCCCCGTCCAGTAGTGGTGATGGTGCCAGATCCTGGTTGACAGCAAGATCATGTCAGGACTGATCAGGATGAAAGACGCTGAGAAGGAACGGGGACACCTACCCCCTCCACTTTCAATCTATAGCGCACCCGGGGGCTTGCGGCAAGACCCGGGTCGTGCCGTAGAGTCGCCGGCCGGGGCCAGAATCCGCGGAAACGGGAGTCGCGAAATGCGTGTGTTGTCATCGGCGTGTGGGTCGCGCGGCGCCTTGCCGTGCCCCATCGTGGCCAGCGACTCAGATCGGAGCTGATGACGTGAGCCCGCTGACGACCAGCGCGTTTGACCTTCCCGACCGTCTCTCCGCCAAGGCCGACCCGGCGCTGATCGCCGGCGACGAGCAGCACTTCGCGGCGATCGCGGAGAGCCTCGAGCAGTCGATCGCCGACCTGGCCGACCGCCTCGATGCCGAGCGCAGGGCGCCCGGGGGCATAGGCCAGGAGGCGATGGACCGGGACATGCAGATCCACCGGCTGACCGCTCGCCTGCGCGTCCTGCGCCGCTTCGGTTTGGACCTGTGCCTCGGACGCATCGTCTGCGCAGACCACCCCGAGCCGGTGTACATCGGGCGGCTTGGCCTCAGGGACAGCGCGGGCCGGCGGTTGCTGCTCGACTGGCGTTCCCCCGCGGCTGAGCCGTTCTTCGGAGCGACCCACGCCAACCCGATGGGTCTGGCCAGCCGCCGCAGGTATCGCTGGACCCTCGGCCGGATCAGCGACTACTGGGACGAGGTGTTCACCTCGGACGGGCTTGACGGGCACGCCGCGCTGGACGACCAGTCCGCCTTCATCGCCAGCCTGGGCAGCAGCCGGTCGCCCCGGATGCGGGACGTGCTCGGCACCATCCAGGCCGACCAGGACGCCATCATCCGCGCGGGCTCGGCCGGCGCTCTCGTCGTCGACGGCGGTCCGGGTACGGGGAAGACCGTCGTCGCGCTGCACCGCTCCGCATACCTCCTCTACTCCGACCCTCGCCTCGGTCACCACCGGGGCCACGTGCTGTTCGTCGGTCCGCACCAGCCCTACCTGGCCTACGTCGCCGACGTTCTGCCCAGCCTGGGAGAGGAGGGCGTGCAGACCTGCACCCTGAGGGACCTCGTCGCCGGGGGAGCCGAGGCAGCGATGGAGACCGACCCGGAGGTGGCCCGCCTGAAGTCATCCGTGGACATGGTGCAGTCGATCGAGACGGCCGTCAGGTTCTACGAGAATCCGCCCGCCACGGGGATGACGGTCGAGACCCCCTGGTCTGAGATCTGGCTGAGCGCCGGCGATTGGGTCGAGGCGTTCGAAGCACCAGCACCCGGTACTCCGCACAACGAAGCGCGTGAGGAGATCTGGACGGAGCTGCTCGCGATCCTGGTCGACTCCCACGACGGCGACGTCCCGCCTGACCAGCTTCGCAAGTCGCTGCAGCGCAGCAGGGACCTGCGCGCGGCCCTGAACCGCGCCTGGCCGCTGATCGAACCGGCTGACCTCGTCGGAGACCTGTGGTCGGTACCTGCCTACCTGCGCCTGTGCGCTCCCTGGCTCAGCCCGGATGAGGTTCAGAAGCTGCAGCGGGGGGACGCCCAGGCCTGGACGGTGTCCGACCTGCCGCTGCTGGACGCGGCACGGCACCGGCTCGGCGACCCGCAGGCGGCGCGACGTAAGCGCCGGCGTGACGCCGCGGTCGCCGCCGAACGCGAGCAGATGGCCCGGGTCGTCGACAACCTGATTGAGGCGGCCGGCGATGACGAATACGGCTCAGGCCTGGTGACGATGCTGCGCGGCGAGGACTTCGAGGATGCCCTGGTCGACGAGTCGGCGCTGCCAGGCGCCGACCCGGACCTGCTGGCCGGCCCGTTCGCGCACATCGTGGTGGACGAGGCTCAGGAACTGACCGACGCGGAGTGGCAGATGCTGCTGGTCCGCTGCCCGTCCCGGAGCTTCACCATCGTCGGGGACCGCGCCCAGGCCAGGCACGGGTTCACGGAGTCGTGGCAGGAGCGGCTCGAGCGGATCGGGCTCAACCAGATCAAGCTGGCCTCCCTGAACATCAACTACCGGACGCCGGAAGAGATCATGGCGGAAGCCGAGCCGGTCATCCGGGCCGTGCTCCCGGACGCCAACGTCCCGACCTCCATCCGCAGCACCGGCGTCCCCGTCCTATACGGAGCCGCTTCGGATCTGGACTCGATCCTCGCCGCCTGGCTCGCCGAACATGCCGACGGGATCGCCTGCGTCATCGGCGATCCCACGTTCCAGGCGACGTCCCGCGTCCGGTCGCTGACCCCGGAACTGGCCAAGGGACTCGAGTTCGACCTGGTCGTCCTCATCGACCCAGAGGCATTCGGCCAGGGCATCGAAGGAGCGGTCGACCGCTACGTCGCGATGACCCGAGCGACCCAGCAACTCGTCATCCTGAGCTCCCGGGCCTGACAGCTGCGACCCCCGGTCCCGCCGCCACGCCGCGGAACTGACCGCAGCCAACGCCCTCGCCGTCTACGACACCAACGTCGTGAGCATCGTCCGCATGACCAGCGCCTTCATTCCCATCCTCCGCGGGTCGAGCGCCCCGACCATCGTCAACGTGACCAGCGGCCCGGGATCGTTTGCCGCCGTGCACGATCAGGAGCGGTCGACCTGGCCACTCGCGGCGGCGGCGGCCCCACCGGCACGTTCATCGACCGCTCCGGCGTCGCCCCCTTCTAGCGCCAAAAACCGATCAATGACCCAAACGGGCACCGCCGCGCGCACCCAGCACTCGTTCCTCGCGTCCGGATGGCAAGCTCTTATGTCTGTCTCGGTAGACGAGTGTCTGTCTCGGTAGACGAGGGTGACGCCGATGGGTTAGTGTCTTAGCTACCTAGAACACTGGAGGGCTGAGACGGTGATTCGGTTCCGGGTGGACGGGCGGTCGTCGGTACCTCCGTACCTGCAGATCGTGCAGCAGGTACGCCAGGCGCTCCGGATGGGCCTGCTCGACGTGGGCGACCAGCTCCCGTCGGTCCGCGAAGTGGTCGCCGCCACCGCCATCAATCCGAATACGGTGCTCAAGGCCTACCGCGACCTGGAACGCGAGGGCCTGGTGGCCGCCGCGTCCGGGCGCGGCACGTTCGTGACCAGACGGCCGGACGGCCCGCCACCCGGCACCCACGCGCGGCTCGGCCGCAGCCTGGCCCACTGGGTGCGCGAGGCGCGCGCCGCGGGACTTGACGACGAATCGATCGAATCGCTGCTGCGCGTCACGCTCCACGCGGCGGCCGAGGAGGAGATCGCATGACCCCCGCCATTGAAACCCACGGGCTGACCAAGCGGTACCGCCGGATCACCGCGCTGTCCGATTGCTCCATCACGGTTCCCGAGGGCCGGATATCCGCGCTGGTCGGGCCGAACGGCGCGGGCAAGACCACGCTGCTCCGCCTGCTGGTCGGGCTGGCCAGCCCGACCAGTGGCGAGGCCGCCATCCTCGGCCGCGCGCCGCGCCAGGACCCGGCCTTCCTCGCCGAGATCGGGTTCCTCGCCCAGGAGATACCGCTGTACCGGCGGATGTCCGCCGAGACCCACATCGGCATCGGCGCGCACATGAACCCCCGGTGGGACGGCCAGTCGGTCAGGGACCGGCTGCGCGGGCTGGACATCCCGCTGGACGCGGCCGTGGGCACGCTGTCCGGGGGCCAGCGTGCCCAGGTGGCGCTCGCGCTCACCCTGGCCAAACGGCCGAGCGTCCTGCTCCTCGACGAGCCGGTCGCGGCGCTCGACCCGCTCGCCCGGCGGCACTTTCTCGGCACCCTGACCGACGCGGTGGCCGAGGGCGGGCTGACCGTCGTGCTGTCCTCCCATCTGGTCGCGGACATCGAGCGGGTCTGCGACCACCTGGTCCTGCTCGCGTCCGCCCGCGTCCAGCTCTGCGGAGACATCGAGGGCCTGCTCGCGGAGCACCAGGTGCTCGTCGGCCCGCGGAAGGACACGACGGCGATCGAACGGAACCACACCGTCGTGCAGACCGACCGGACCGCCCGCCAGACCACGATGCTGGTGCGGCTGAACGGCCCGGTCGCCGAC